>Ga0193735_1000561_pt1 | contig 11875 bp, 10 predicted proteins | sample U1m2metaG_FD_145080 | JGI IMG/M metagenome (GOLD analysis project Ga0193735, IMG submission 145080) | Soil microbial communities from a riparian zone of the East river system, Colorado, United States - U1m2 | ecosystem: Environmental > Terrestrial > Soil > Riparian zone | place: USA: East River... | reverse complement strand
TTGTGGTTACGTTTGTTACGACATGCTTCATTACACAACGCGTCATTTTCCGATGAAACGCGGCGTGAGCCTGTGGCTGAAGCAGTATCATCTTCGCCATCATTACAAGGATGATCACGTGGGATACGGCATCAGCTCGCCGCTGTGGGACTACGTCTTTCGGACCACGCGAAAGTAATCACCTGCGGTCGTGTAGGCAGGCGTATTCCCGCAAATCGACCGATTTACGCCTGTACTAAAATCTTGTCCTGAAATCCGAACCCCGGTAGATTAGCCGCCCCGACACGGAACTCCGCGGTATGCAGATGCAGAGCGGACAACTTCGTAAGGAATCTGGTGAAGTACAAAATTGTCAGTTTTGCTGGGGAAGAGCGTTCCTGGAGAGGAGGGCGAACGTAAGGCAATGCACAGCTCGATGAACGACGACCCGATAAAATTTAGTCTGAGTAATTTCCTGGCGGGCGAAAGCAACGACCCGCTGCAAGCTCCGGCCAGCTTCACAGAGTGGGTGCGCCGTGGCGCGTGGGCGGCTGAATTATATGAGCCCGAGCTGCTCGCCAGCGCAGATGCGCGCACGGTGATCAATTACGGCGGGAAACCGCGGCCAGTCATTAATCTCTGCTCTTACAATTATCTCGGCCTTGCCAATCACCCGGAAGTGCTGGCCGCTGCGCATGAGGCGCTCAGGACGCACGGAATGGGAGCGTGCGGGTCGCCGTTGCTCTCAGGGATGACCGATCTCCATCGAGAGCTCGAGCGGCGCGTCGCGAAATTTCTCAACCGCGAGGACGCGATGCTTTTCAACAGCGGATTTGGTGGCGCGCTGGGCACGATCTCCGGCCTGCTTCGCAAAAGCGACGTGGCCCTTCTGGACAACCGCTCTCACCTTAGTCTTCGCGATGGCGCCGTCCTTTCTCGCTGCCGAACTGAGAAGTTCGAGCACAACGATCCAGCGTCGCTTGATGTGGCATTGACCCGTCAAAAAGCGCGGCGGCAACTCGTGATTGTCGAAGGCATTTATTCCATGGACGGCGATTTCGGTAACCTGACGGAGTTACTTGCCGTCGCGGAATCTCATGGTGCCAGTGTTTTCATTGACGAAGCGCATTCCATGCTCGGCTGCGGCGAACATGGTCGAGGAGCGGCCGAGCACTTCGGCGTGGAAGATCGCGTTCCGCTCGTCTATGGAACGTTCTCCAAAGCGTTCGGCGCGCTGGGCGGCTTTGTCGCGGGCTCGAAGGAGACACTGCAATATCTGCGTTTCTACGCGCATCCTTATGTTTACTCCTGTGCGCTGCCGCCAGTGGTGATCGCGGCCCTTCTGAAGGCGCTCGAGCTCGGCACCAGTCAGCCGGAATTGCGCGCACTACTTTGGGAAAACGCCGATTACTTTCACGCACAACTTCAAAGCCTCGGCCTCGACACTGGAGCATCGACAACTTATGTGATGCCTATTGTCATCGGTGATCGCGATCGCATGTATCGACTGGGGCATGAACTTCGCCGGCGCGGTCTTTGGGTTGCTCCGGTGGATTATCCGGCTGTGCCGCAAGATCGAATCTGTTTTCGTGCCTGCGTGACCGCCAAACATACGCGCGCGGACCTCGACGAAGCCCTGAACATTCTCGCCGACACGCTCGTTCCGGCGATGTTACAAAAGCAGAGCGCCTGAGTTCTTGCGCCAAGCAAATTGACGTCTCCACCGACAGAGATCTCGCATTCGCGCGCCGCAGCCACCTACAAAGCGCGCGAGGTAGAGGGGGTTCTCGACCTGTATTTTTACAGGCCGATCGGGTTGCGGTTGGCCGAGTTTTTCGAGCAACTCAAGATGACGCCCGCCGCTGTGACGTTGCTCGGCGGCATCTGCGGCGTCGTCGCGGGACACCTTTATTACTATCGAGACTTGCGCATCAACATCGTGGGCATGGTGCTCCATGTTTGCGCAAATGCGCTCGACAACGCGGACGGTCAGCTCGCGCGCCTAACTCAGAGGGAAACCCGCAAAGGCCGCATTATCGACAGTGTCGCCGATCATTTGGTGTTCGCGAGCATTTACGTGCATTTGACTCTGCGATGTTTCCTCGAAGATCCATCTCCAGCGATCTGGCTTCTTGCTCTTGCCGCTGGAATCAGTCACGCATTGCAAGGAGCAGCGGCTGATTATTACCGCAGCACCTACCTTTACTTTGCGGCAACCGGAGCGCGAACCGGATTGGACTCCTCCTCTGGAGTCCGATCCGAGTATCAGAAGGGGAGCGGACATCAGAGACCGTGGGACAAACTTCTGTTCGCCCTATATTTGAATTTCACTCGCCAACAGGAAATACTGGCACCTCATCTGAAAAAGCTGCGTGACGTAGCTGCCGACTTGTTCCAAGGCCAAATACCGGCTTGGTTACGGGAGCGTTATCGAAACCTGGCTAGCCCGATGCTCAAGTGGTGGGGGTTACTCATGACGAACACGCGAATGCTGGTTTTATTTGCGCTACTGCTCATAGGCCAGCCGATTTACTTTTTCTGGTTCGAGCTCATCCCGCTTAATTTGTTGTTCGTTTATTTGATTTTCCGGGAGGAAACCATGGCCGAGTCGATGCAAGAAGTTGCTCAGAAATGGAGAGACTTGGCCTGAATCGGACCAATGAACCAGTGTGATTCGTTAAATCGTTACAACGTTAAATAGTATTTGCGCTTCAACGGTTCAACGATTTAAGGAGGCGAAGCCATTCGTGTCCGATATTGAAATTTCAGAAGTCAACTCGCGCCGGGAGCGCAGTGCGTTCATCAAATTTCCATGGCAGATTTATACCAATGATCCCGCGTGGGTGCCGCCGTTAATCATCGAACGGAAAGCGTTTCTCAATCGCAAGCGGCATCCATTTTTCAGGCACGGCGACGCCGCGTTATTTCTGGCGCGGAAAAGCGGCGAGATCGTTGGGCGAATTATGGCCAGCGATGATCCGAACTACAATTCGCTGCACCAATCAAACGTGGGCTGTTTTGGCCTGTTCGAATCCATCGACGCTCGCGATGTAGCTGCTGCGCTGTTTGAAGCCGCGGCCAATTGGCTTCGCGCGAAAGGACGAACCGAGATGATTGGGCCGATCGACTATTCAACCAATTACGTCTGCGGTCTGTTGATTGATGGATTCCAGTTTCCGCCCACCATACTGACCGCGCACAACCCGCGGTACTACCGGCACCTGATCGAGAGCTGCCGCTTTATCAAAGCGAAGGATTGGTATGCGTGGTGGTTCGCTGATCCGGCAAAAGCCGTGGTGCATTTGCGACGGCTCGCCACGCGTTTCAACAGGCGCTGTCCAGCCACTATTCGCACGGCAAATCTTAAGAATCTTCGCGATGAAAGCAGGCGGCTTCGAGAAATTTACAATCAGGCATGGGAAAAGAACTGGGGTTTCGTGCCGTTCACCGAACCGGAGATCGAGTTCATGACCAAAGAACTAAAGCCGATGCTGGTGCCGGAGTTCGCCTGGATCGCCGAGATCGGAAACGAACCTGTTGGCTTTATACTGTGCCTGCCGGACATCAACGTTGTGCTGCACGATCTCAATGGACGCCTGGCGCGCTTTGGGCTACCGATCGGTCTGATTAAGTTGCTTCGCTACAAAAAGCGCGCCCAAAAAGGGCGTCTCATCGCTTTGGGCGTGATCAAAAAATACCGCCGCGCCGGAATCGCCGAGATGCTGGTCCTGCGAGTCATGGAAGAAACAATGATCAAACGCGGAATCAGCGGCGAACTGAGCATGACGCTTGAAGACAATTTTATGATCAACCGTTTTCTCGAAGCGATCGGCGCGCACCGCTACAAAACCTTTCGCATCTACAGCAAATCCATCGCGCGAGCGGGTGCTATGTAAGTGCGGGTGCGAAGAAAAATCCATGCTGCCCATGGTAAATAGTGTGCCGATTGGCAAAACACCGGCAGCTCGAGGTTTTGACTTGCGCGGCGTAACCTGCAAAATTTGCGCTTGAATCTAATCAATCCTGACTTTTCAAAAGGATGCTGACCTGATGAGCAAACCACAAGACGGTTTCGTTTCACGATTTTTGAATCGGCCGATTTCGCGCCGCATCACGCGTGTTCTTCTTAAGTTCCCGATTCATCCCAACGCATGCACGATAGCGATTTTTGCGTTGGCGTTGATCGCAAGCGCGTTCCTGGTGCGCGGCGATTACCTAAGCATCGTCATTGGCGCGGCTATTTTTCAAGTGTTCAGTATCCTGGATGGCTGCGACGGCGAGATTGCGCGCGCCAAGAACTTGGAATCGAAATTCGGGGAGCGTCTGGACAACCTTTGCGATTTTCTGGCAAGCCTGCTTTACGTTTTGGCGCTTGGGCTGGGGCTTCATCATTGTGGGCAGATTCGTCTGCGTTGAATGAGTCCTTTTATGCAAGACACCACGGAATGATCGAGCATTCCGGTTTGATCGGCCTTGGGGACCGATTTGTGTGGTGGCTTTTCCAGCTGACCAAACGAGACATGGCTCTCTTCGTTTTCTTCTTCCTGGCCCTACTCGGCTACGCCCACTGGATTCTTAATCTTTGGACAATCGTTGCGGCTGCGAGCGTGGTCCTCAGCGCGATTGCCGCGATCAGATTCGGTGTTGCCAATGGTGACGTTGTTGTGGACGAGCCCGACTTTGATGTCGGCTCCCGGCAAGAAATAACGTCCGATCTTACTTGACGGAACGTAACATGCGCCGGGTCATCTCTTCCTCGGCGTGTTGCAGCATTCGCGGAGTATCCACATCCTGCCACCAGCTCTGCCCGATGTCGATAGCACGGACTTTATCGTCGCCGGCCATCAATCGAACTGCGTCAGCCAGGCTGCAATCGTTCTGGCTGTTGTCGGACTTTGCTCGCTCGAGATAGTCGAAGATTTCCAGCGGGCAAACGAACAAGCCGGTATCAATTGCATCGTAATCCTGCAAATCTTTCCCGATACTGGTGACTTTGTTTCCACGCGTTTGGATCTTCATCGCATCATGTAAATCGAAAATCGAATCGAGGTTTCGATCTACTGCGATATTGAGCAAACCAGGATCAAAATTATCAAGCAATCGACCGACCATCGCCTCATCGAAAAGATGATCGCTCATGGTGAGGAGAAAAGGTGCGCGGACGTGGCCGGCGGCAGCAAGAAGCGAGATGCCATTCTGTTTTTGCCAATAGCGATTTTCGATGAAGGACACGTTCACACTGGAAGGAATAAGCGGCCTGACCTGCGCGATCATGCGCTCGTTTTCGTAGCCCACCACGAAATGAACGGTTTTGATTTTTGCGCACATCAAGGTTTCCAGAGTGTACGAAATCAAGGGACGACCAAGCACCAGGACGAACGGCTTCAGGAAAGTTTTGTCCGAGCCGCGCAGACGCGCCTGCCCGCCGTGGCCTTGGCGAAGGCGGGAGCCCTCGCCGGCCATCAAAATCACAGCTTCGGAGACAGGAGTCATGTCGGTGCAGCAGGACTAAGAGGAAGAGGAAGAGGAAGAGCGAGACTCATATGTCGTAATGCCTTCTCAGTCCCCAAAGGCGGACGCGCTGCGGAAGAAATCTGAAAATTAGTGGTGCAATTTTGGATTGAAACGCATTCCCAACCGTTATCCGCAGCGGCGGATGAACCGTGCTGATTAGTTTCAGAACATGGCGCGCGACAAGATCGGGCTTTGGAGCGTCCCTCATATTACGTTCGGTGACCTCCCAGGCGCTTGCGACCTTGTCATCGTAGCGCGGGTCGCGCTGCGTGCTCTTACTCAAATCCTGGTTAAATTCCGTGGAAATGTCGGCCGGCTGAAGGTCGACGATGTGCACGCGAGAATCGCCTAACTCGAGTTGAATTGACAGGGTAAACGCTGCCAGAGCTGCTTTTCCAGCGTTGTAAGCCGCCATGAATGGCACTGGAAGCCGGGAAGCCAACGAAGTGACGTTAATTATCAAACCTTCGCCGCGCGCCTGCATGTGACGAAGTGCGAGCTGCATCAATTGGATTTGACCGAAAACCAGAATTTGAAACTGGTTCACAATCGTTTCCATCGGAAGGAACTCGGCGGGCCCAAAGTGGCCGGCGCCAGCGTTGTTGATCAGAACGTCAAAGTAACCTGCTTCAGTGAGCGCAAAATTGAACGCCTCTTCGACTGAGAGCCGGTCGGCCAGATCGAGACGGACCGCGTGCCATCGCGGCAGTTTTGGGATGCGTTCCAAATTGCGCGATGTGCCCCAGACTTCGTGGCCTTGAGCGACGAGGAGCTTGGCGATGGCCAGACCGATGCCGGAACTCGCGCCAGTGATAAGAATGCGTTTCATGAAGACCGGCGACGTTCGACAAGATAAAGTTGGACACGGCGATGTTGAAGGTAAATCAACATTGAGCGTCTGAATTCGTCGAGCTCGATCAAGTAACGTTCCTTTCCCTTGAGGGACGGATCCTCGGTATAAACCGCCGCCGCATTACGCAGCACTTCTTCATCCTCTTGGGACGTCGAGACATGGTCCATTATTTTGAATTCCGGGGCGTACCACTGAGCGGACCGGCGCGTCGTCGGCAGAATCAGGAGCACGTTGCCGCGCTTTGAGGGCGGATAAAGCTTTTCCAAATAGCGCACAAGGCTGACAGGCGGCGCTTCCTCGCGGTGATTTTCTATCGCCAACGGAAGGACGATATAGAGCAGCAATGCCGGAACGCAAATCGCCGAGAAGTTCCACGGGGTTGGTAATCGTAAAAAACCGCGAAGCATTACCACAAGGAGCGGCGGAAAGACCATGAGGTAATCTCTGATCACCCGGAAGAGCGGCAAAAATAATCGCAATGTGGACCAAAAGCCATGGGGCGTGAAATTTCCAAAATCGGCGATCCATCGCATTGCGTCCGTAGCGAACGTAAGCGATCACCGCGCACGTTGTAAGAACGATACCAATCGCGTTGTTCCATCCTGGTTGAAGTCATCGTGACCAGCGCATTCTTTGTTGTTCGGCCATTGATTCGTATTTTAGCTGTCGGGCTACGGCAAGAGAGTCCTGTGATATAAGGTAATTGTTGTCCGTGTCTTCTCGAAAAATTATCTGACCATCCGATGTCGATCCTGTCCCCATGTTTCCGCTAATTGGCGCAGTCGTTGTTATTTTGATTGCACTGTGCCTCACGCGGCTGCTGCCAGGTGTGAGAAGGCAGCGTCAGCAGGTCCGCTTCATTCGTGAAACGTTGGCCGCGAACCGCACATTCGATCAACGGCGTGTAATCGCGTCACTAACGACGGTGCCCGGCCGAATCAACAATTTAAGGCCGACGATTCGGTCTCTCCTAAAGCAAACGCGCCCGCCGGATGAGATCGTGCTGGCCATTCCGGAATTCTCGATTCGTGAGCAGCGGGCTTACGTGGTGCCCGAATATCTTTTGCGACTGCCGCGACTGCGCGTTTTGCATTGCCACAAAGATTGGGGACCAGCGACAAAGTTTATCCCCATCGTTCGAGAAGAGTTGGCAGCGGGCCGGGGAGATACCTTGATCATGGTCGTGGACGATGATCGCGTTTATCCGCGCGATGCGCTGGAAACCTATCTCCATTATCACGCACAATTGCTCGAAGCGGCGCTTTGTTTTCGCGGTGCAGCAATGCCGCGAACTCTGGATTGGCGTGACGCGCGGATGATTCGCGCGCGCGAACTCCGCCAACCTGAACCCGCTGCGGTCATGACGGGGTGCGGCAGTTACCTGATCCAACCGCGGTTCTTCGACGAATCGCTCTGGGATTATTCGAAAGCGCCGCAGGCGGCGTTTTTCATGGATGACATTTGGATCAGCGGCTGTCTCAGCTGTCGCAAGGTGAAGAGGTATGTGGTGCCTGCATCGGCAATGATGCGCAGTGTATTTCGGCAACGACGAACATTATCGCTGCACGATGTCCCTAGCGGGCGTCAACAAAACAACAACGAGACCATCGCATTTTTCAGAGATACCTGGGACGTCTTCGCGTGACTCTAAGGACGTTTGTCCTTGCGATGGATGTGATGCCGCCACCATTGAGCGCCGAAGACTGCCAGGAAAACCACAGCGCTGGTGACCTGTCCGGCGATTCCGCCAAGGAAAGCGCGGCAGACCAGAGCGGGAACAATCGCGATTCCTGCGGCGATCAGCGGCGGGCGAATATCGCTCCAGGAATCTTTCCAATGAAAAACCCATCGCAGTGTCGCATAGCGGAGGATGCCTTGGACGACATACGGCAATAGAATACCAATCGCCGCGCCTAGCGCACCAAATCGCGGAATGAACCAGAGAAGCCCGGCAGCCGCGACCGCACATGTGATCACCGAATGCAGAAGATTCAAATGCGGCCGTTGCACCATGATCACCGTTTCGCCCAATGCGACAAACGCATTGATCGCGCTGGCGAGGGCCACAATGCCCAGCCAAAGACCGCCTTGCCAAAACGCCGGACCGTAAAGCAACAGAATCGTGCTGCCGGCGAGCGACATTACCGCAACGAGCGGTAACAAAATCCAGAGCATCCACTGAGCAAGCCGGGCGTAAGTCGCGGCGGCGACCTCGTGGTCGCCCGTTGCGGTCATCCCGGCCACTACTGGAGCGAAAATCGGGTTGAAAGCTTGATTCACTTTTCGCAAGCCATTGGCCGTCCCGATCACTGCGCTGTAAACACCAACGGTTGCAAGCGTCACACCGGGTGCGCGTCCAGCGAAGTAACCGAGCAGAATGAGGTCCAACCGGGCAATAAACGCGTTGATGAGCTGGTAAATGCTGATCGGCGCCGAATATGCGAGCAGCGACCGTGCTTCGCTGAAAGACGATATGACAGTCTTATGCGCGGGAACATGACGAAACAACGATGAGGCCAGGACGAGTGCTATAAGTCCTGACGCTGCCGTTCCGAGGATTGCAGCCACTTCTGGCGACGACTCTTTGAAGCCGACGGCGATTGCAAGCAGGAACGCCAGCGTCGTTGCAATCGGCTCGGTCATCCCGCGCGAATAGATGTCGTGCTGCATCACCTTCATCCCACGTGAGACGGCGGTACGGATCCGATACAGAGCCACACCGGGCATCGCGCAGAGGACCAGCGCAAGGGCGGAAACCATCTGTGGTTGGACGTGAAGGCGGTTGTTAAAAAAGTGGAGCGCTGCTATCACAATCGCAGCAGTGACGACCGACTGCGCAACCCCGAGCACTGCAGCGACTCGAAACAGCGCCCGGCTCCGCGCGCGGTTGCCCACAGCTTCCGAGCGCGCGATGAACGTGGTGATGGCATTGTCCAGACCAAGAACACCGATCTTGCTGATGATGTCAGTAGTCGACCAGGCAACAGAGAATATGCCGAGCGCTGCCGGCCCGAGCAGCCGGGCCACGAGAAATGTGAAGATGCCGCGGAAATTCGACGCCAACATCGCAATCGTGTTCAAGAAGGCGCCGCGCTTGAGTTCTACTCCGGTCTGGTCTACTCGCGCCGGTGCGTCTTCTACCGGCGGCGCGACATCGAGCGCAACGTCCGATGTGCTCACTGACTGCTCGCGAACCTCGTCAGAGGCTTGGGCAATTTCAAAGTTGTAGGGCATGAGACGGAGCGCCGTGATTCTTTTTGTTTACCGAAGTTTCGATACAATGGAGCGCAAGGCCATTCGCGGGCATATCGCCGAATCGACGACGCTACAATCAACTGCTCGGACCGCCAAAATGTTTTCGCCAAAGATTGACCAACTTAGAAAGAGCAGGGAATGGATCTCCGCGTAAGCATTTCACCTTTACAACGCACCGATCGCTGGATTGGTGGAAGGTTTGCTTCATTCTAGTATGCGGGTCTTAATTACGGGAGGCGCCGGTTTCATCGGCCGGCATATCTGCGAACACTTCCAGCATCGAGCGGAGGTTCGCGTCCCGGATAACCTGCGCTCAGGTTTTGAGAGCAATCTGTCTGGTTTGAAATGCCAACTCATTGTTGGCTCAATTCTCGACCGCGATGTCGTCAAAGAAGTTATCAAAGGCGTGGACTTTGTCTTTCATCTAGCAGCTATGGTGAGCGTGCAGCAATCCGTTCAGAAGGCGAATGAATGCGCCGAGATCAACGCTGGCGGTACAGCGATTGTTTTGGAAGAGGCGCCGCGGGCGCGGGTAAAAAAGCTGATCTGCAGCAGCTCGGCTGCAATTTACGGCGACAATCCAACGATTCCAAAAATTGAAACCATGCCGACCGAGCCGAAAAGTCCGTATGCCACAAGCAAGCATGAAGCCGAAAGGCAATGCCGCTCCTTCACAGATCAGAGGCGACTCGCGACTGTTTCCCTTCGTTATTTTAATGTCTTTGGCCCCTACCAAAATCCGAGAAGTGAATACTCCGCCGCTGTTCCGGCTTTTATTGAGAACGCAATCAGGAACGAGGCGATTACGATTTTCGGAGACGGCCGGCAGACGCGAGACTTCATTTATGTAAAGGATGTAGTCGAGGCCAATGCGTTCTTCGCGTTAAAATCGCAGGCAACCGGGGTATTCAACGTCGCTTGCGGGCAACAGCTGACAATAACCGATCTGGCCCTAACCAGTCGCAACCTTGCCGAGTCTAGCTCCGCGATTGAGTGTGGCGCCGAGCGGCCGGGCGACGTGAAACATTCACTCGCCGGCGTGGACACAACTCAGTCGGCTGGCTTTAGGCCGGTTTGCGATTTGACCGAAGGATTGCGCGCAACGATCGAATTTTTCAGGAAAGACGCGGGCATTGAGCGAGCCCGTCACCTATGACGCGATGTCAGACCCGCTGGGTCAACGTGATCATCATCGCGATCGTCGTCATCCTGCGTTCGCCCACGCTCTTGCCGTCGATGTACACGATTGATGAGGCCTATTACGCTACCATCGCAAACGATATTTTGGACGGTGGCGCAGTCTACCGCACGGCGGTGGATACGAAGCCGCCGGGCATGTATTACATTTACGCTGGCGTTTTCCGGGTGGCTGGGAGGAACAACCTCTTTGCGGTCCACCTCCTGGCCATATTTGTCGTCGCGGCCACCGCCCTCGTCCTGCGAAGGATTGGTGCGCGAGTGGCGGACGACTGGGCAGGGGCGTGGAGTGGCATCGGCTATGCGGTGTTCGTCCATGCCTACCGGCCAGCTGACACGCTAGGCGCGAACAGCGAGATTTTCGCCTCACTTCCGCTCGTGTTGAGTGTTCTTGCCTTCCTCCAAGGCCTGAAAAAGCCGGCATGGGGCCTGATATTTCTCAGCGGCGCGCTGGTCGGGGCAGCAACATTGATCCGGCAGCCTTCGGCCGTGACCTTGGGCGCAATGCTGGCGTGTCTCGCGTACGGCTGGCTCATTCTCCGCACCTACTCGTTCCCACGTGTTTTGGCAGCAGGCAGCGGTGTCGTGATTGGATTCATCGCGGTGATTGCGGCACTGGCGTTGGGTTACCAGCTGCAGGGAAATCTGCATGACGCCTATCTGTGGGCGTGGGCGTTTGCGATTCGCTATGTCGAGTCCGAAACAACTTTCCGTTATGTTTTGCGCCGTCTCGTTACCGTCCATCTCGCTGTGATTCTTCTCTCGGGTTTGTTGTGGTATTTTGGGATCTGGCAGGCAGTTGAGACGCTAAGGTCTTTTTGGCGCAGGCGAGCTGTGTCCCCCGAGGCAGTCCTGCTGATTTTGTGGTTGAGTCTTACCTATCTGGCGATCTTTATTGGATGGCGATTTCCGGGACATTATCATTTGGCGGTGCTACCGCCGCTGTCGATTCTCGCGGGCCAGGCGTTCTCGCGCTTTGTCGCGGAAGAACAACGTTCTTCTCAGCGACGCTGGCGATGGATCCGAACAGGGATTATTGGTGCGGCCGCCCTCCCAGCGATAGCTTTTCTCATTGTG
>Ga0193735_1000559_pt1 | contig 11893 bp, 10 predicted proteins | sample U1m2metaG_FD_145080 | JGI IMG/M metagenome (GOLD analysis project Ga0193735, IMG submission 145080) | Soil microbial communities from a riparian zone of the East river system, Colorado, United States - U1m2 | ecosystem: Environmental > Terrestrial > Soil > Riparian zone | place: USA: East River... | reverse complement strand
TTGCCAGGATTTTTTCGTTGAACATTACTTCGCGCTCGATGCGCCGGGTCGCTTCGGCTTCGCGTTGATAAAACTTGCTGCCGAGCCATGCGAAAATCCCGGTAAGTACGATCAACCAGGCCGCGAGGACAGTCATCCGTCCGAGAAGGTCATGAACGGGTTTGTACGCTACCGTTTTTGGCTGCTCCACCACCGCCACCCAGCCGGTCGATTCGATCGGACTGAAAGAATAGAGATTGCCGCGCCGCTCAAAATGCCCGCTCTTGTTCTCACGGATCTCCTTGATCAGAACTCCGCGCTCTGGCGAAACTGCGTTTGGATTCTGTTGGAAATCACTCGCAAAGAGTGCGGCGCCATTTTGATCGAGCACTTCAAAAAGGAAGTGGTCGCTGAACTCAATTGTGGACAAACGGCGCCCGATTCTTTCCGCCAAAACGGCAACGCCGACGTAACCGAGAATCGTCCGATCTGGCGCCCGTACCGCGCCCACTATATCGGTCACCATCCGCTTATCTGGCAAACGAGGATGAACCGGCGAGATAAATGCTTCGTTCGAAGTGTTCGCTTGTTCCCGCCAAAGACCAGAATCCCAATCTTTGCCGATCAAGGCCGGATCGTAAGGCACCGATGCAATCAATCGGCCATCAGCAGCCGTAACAAACATCCCGTCAATCCGCGGATGCGAATAAAACCCTGCATTGAGCCATTGTTGGGCGAGCGCCTGCGAATTCGGCGCGCTGAAGATTTTAGCGACCTCTGGCAGCGTCTGATAGTAGTCAACGATATCGTGGGTCCGGCTGAGATCATCGCCGACAATATGCCCAACCAATTTAACGAAGGTCTGCCGATCGCGCAGGATTCGTGATTCCAGAGTATCACGAAGAATCGTGTAGGAAACGATGAGCGTTAAGATGGAGGGAATCCATCCCGCCAAAAGGATCGGAAAGACGATCTTCAAGCGTTGGAAACGATTCGCTTTCTGTTTCCCTCGAAATTGCATCGCGTTGAGTGCGAATAATCAGCCTATCACCAATTAACCTGGTTGCCGCCTCAGGCAAGGCCGAATGTCGCCAACAGTTTCGATCAGTTGATTTGGCGAATCGCAGCGTTTACCTCGCGCGCTTGCTCATGAATCGATTTCACGTCTGCTCGTTTCAAGCCATCCGCTCTTGCTTTGTTTAAAGAAACGCGAATGGCGTTTATCCCCGCGCGAATCGTTTCAAACAGCGGAGTGTGCGTCACCGTCGGCGGCAACGTCTTCAATTCGTCCGTGAAGTAACCGACCAAATCCTGTTGCGCCAGGATCTTTGCCCGTTGCGCTGAAAAATCCAATTCGATTGCTCCCGCGCTAATCTCCAGTGCTCGCAGCCAGCCGCCGAGGCTGATCAAATGCGCCATTTTTTGGTCGCGCAACTCGATCATCGCCTGCTCAACATCAGCCTGCGTCGCGATCAGTTCTTTGCGTACTGCCGGCCAAGCGCCACGGCGGGCCAATTCGGTGAGACTCGCGCTATGGCGCATGACCCGATCGGCCACGCCGAGGCCGCGAGCCTCTCTCATTAAAACGCGCCCTAAATTATCGACCGCATTTTTCCTCTCCGCTTCGACAACCAGGAATCCATCGGCGATCAGTCCTCCAAAGGTCAGACCTTTTTGCTCGCGACTGGAAGGACTCGCTTGGGGAAACTCTCGCTGCAGTCGCTCGAAAGGCAGTGGTCTCAGATCATCGAGCTGCTGGAAAATGCGTGCGATCGACGGTGCGGTATAAGGGTTAACGCCCAATTCCTCGCGTTCGTATCCCTGTTCGGTCAGCGGTTCCTCTTGCGCGATCATGGGTGTTCTCAATCCCATCGCCCCTACGATCGACAGAATCGACAATGAGCATTTGATAACGGTAAAGAACGCGTTGCTCTGATTTTGCGGTACTGCCATTGTCATTTTCAGAGGCAAATGTTCAATTTTTGAATTGACGCCCATCCCGGAAACGCCATGATGTCGCGCCTGCTGCCTTAACCAACGGCAGTTGCTGAGAATCACATGCAAGGAAGCCTCGGTCACCTTATTTGGACGGTCTGCTATCTGAGCGTGCTCATCGGTCTTTCGGCCTACGGCGTCCACCGTTATTTTATCATCTACCTGTTTCTCAAAAACAGGAAGCGCGAGCCAGTCCCGGAGCGGTATTTTGAACAACTGCCAAAGGTGACGGTGCAGTTGCCGATCTTCAACGAAATTTATGTGGTCGAGCGCCTGCTTCGGTCGGTCAGCGAACTGGATTATCCGCGGGAGCTTCTCCAGATCCAGGTACTCGATGATTCAACCGACGATACGGGTGAGATTATCTCATCGTGCGCGGAGGAATTGCGCTCTCGCGGCTTTAATGTCCAATGCATTCATCGCGTCGATCGCACTGGTTTTAAAGCCGGGGCGCTGGCTGTGGGACTCGAGGCCGCGGAAGGGGAGTTCGTTTGTATCCTCGATGCCGATTTTGTTGCGCAGCCGGATTTACTAAAACGCACGATCCATTTTTTTACCGATCCGAAAATAGGAATGATCCAGACCCGGTGGGGGCATTTGAATCGCGGTTATTCGCTGCTCACACGCATGCAGGCGATCTTTCTCGATGGACATCTTTTGCTCGAGCAAACCGCGCGAAGCCGGAGTGGCCGCTTTTTCAATTTCAATGGAACCGCCGGTCTCTGGCGGCGCACATGTATTGAAGGAGGCGGAGGTTGGCAGCACGACACGCTTACCGAAGATCTCGATCTTAGCTATCGGGCTCAGCTCGGGGGCTGGAAATTTATTTTTTTGTCCGATGTTGTGACTCCCGCTGAGCTTCCAGTGGACATGAACGGATTCAAGTCTCAGCAGCATCGCTGGACAAAGGGATCCATCCAAACCTGCAAAAAGTTATTGCCCACGATTTGGCGGAGCCGGTTGCCATTTCCGATCAAACTTGAGGCTACATGTCATTTGATGTCGAACTTCGCCTACTTGCTGTTGGCGTTTTTATGCATCCTCCTGCATCCCTCTACCGGGGCTCCCCACGGCGGCTGGCTGCGGACGCTGTTAATCGATGTCCCGATCTTTATCGCGGCATCGGGATCGGTCGCCGTCTTTTATTTTTGCGCCCAACGCGAGCTGCATCCGCGCACATGGATGAAAGAGATTCTTTTTCTACCATGTTTGCTCGCCCTCGGCGTCGGTCTTTCGCTCAACAATGCGCGCGCCGTGCTGGAAGCGCTCTTCAATCACAAATCCGATTTCACGCGTACGCCCAAGTACGGCATCGAACGCAAATCACAACCGTGGCGAAGCTGCAAATACAGACCGCTCAAATCGGCGCTCCCGCTGGCGGAGTTGGCTTTCGCGATTTATTTCACCTACTTCCTTTGGTTCGCGATTGTCCATGGACAGTTCATTTCGATACCCTTCCTGCTCATGTTTCAGGCCGGTTTTCTTTATGTCTGTCTCTCTTCCCTGGCAACCCGCTGGACAAAGATCGGTTTTGGCAGCGCGCGGGCGGCCACCGTAATTTCCGCGTGACAAAATTCAAATTGTCGAGTAACAAGGTGCCCATGCTTCGTCCATTGGCTGTAATTTTCGGCCTGATTTCGGCTGCTTCTGCGCTTTTCGCTGCGCAAGCAGACCCTTCAACGCGCCTTGTTATCAGCGTCCACGATCAAAAGCTGATGCTTCTTCAAAATGGCGGCAAGGTCGCAACTTATCCTGTTTCCACCTCGATGTTCGGGCTGGGCGATTATTCGGGACGAATGACTACTCCTCTCGGCTATTTTGCCGTTGCGCAAAAAATTGGCGACCACGCACCGATCGGCGCCGTGTTTCACAGCCGCCGGTTCACCGGTGAAATCCTCGCGCCAAACGCACCTGGTCGCGATCCTGTGATTACGCGCATTATTTGGCTGCGTGGACTTGAAGCGCAAAACGCCCACGCGTTTCAGCGCTGTATTTACATCCACGGTACGCCGCAGGAGAAGACAATCGGCCAGCCCGCCAGCTACGGTTGCATCCGGATGAAATCGAGCGACATCACCACTCTTTATAACCAGCTTTCGCTCGGCGCTATCGTGCAAATTGTTCCGGATCGTTTGCCCAAAGTGCCAAAGGCTACACCGTTGCCACCGAGTAATACTCTAGTGGCGGAGCTGGAAAAAACGACAGTCCAGGATCCGCTTGGCACCAAATTGGATTCCGCTTCGCTCACGGTTGAACAGATGCGAATGGCGGGAGCGCTTGCTGCAGAGCGGCAAAAGCGCCAGGCTCGCCCACCGGATAAAGCAACGCCGGCGCTGAACAATGGCGCGACGATTGTGCAAAACAAGGATCCGCGCGCATAGACTCGAGTCCCGCACTCATTGTCGATTTTCGCATCCGAATGTGACGCAGCGTGGGTCACTCTTGACAATCGCGATTGCGACCGCGAGCCTCCACGTCCACAATTTTCCGGTTAAGCAATGGCCAATACAAAATCAGCCGCCAAGCGCGCGCGCCAGACATTGAAGCGATCGCTCCGCAATCGCAGCGTTGTGACACGCCTGCGGACGATTCAGAAACAGGCGCGTTCCGCGGAAGTGTCCAAGTTGAATGGAATACGCGGCGTCATTTCGGCAATCGATAAGGCTGCAAAACGCGGCATCATTCATCGAAACGCCGCTAATCGCCGCAAAGCGCGACTGAACAGAGCGCTGGCCGCCGCATCTGAAGTAGTTTAGAGTCGATTGTTGATCTCCTAGCGCAATCCGCCCCGTTCGGAGCAAATCGCCTTTGCATCTGTCGCGAGACGGCTAGATTCTTCCGAATGATTCCGGCTCTTCTTCTCGTGCTTTCGGCTGTCGCTTATCGGGTGACGACCGGGCTGTTGATTCACTCCGGCGCCAGCTGGCTTTCGAATTTCTCGCCGCTCGCGGCCATTGCCCTCTGCAGCGCGGCGTACTTCCCCAGGAAATACAAATTCACAGTGCCGCTTCTTACACTTTTTATTTCTGACGCGGTTCTTAATTTCCGCTACGGTGCCCCGTTGCTGGATCCGCAAATTCTCTGCCGATATGCAGCGCTTGCTTTGGTCGGATGGATTGGACTTCTCTTGCAGAATCGCGCGTCGCTGAAAACGTTTCTGCCCGCTTCAATTGTTGGATCGACAATTTTTTACGGAATCACGAACGCGTTTTCGTGGCTGAGCGATCCCGGGTACGCGAAGAATTTTGGAGGACTCATCCAGGCGCTCACGATTGGATTGCCTCACTACAGCGCGACCCCCAGCTGGATGTTTTTCCGCAACTCACTCCTGAGCGATCTCGTTTTTACTTTATTTTTTATCCTTTGCATGAACCTCGGCCGAAGCACCGAGCGGTCGCGTGCCGGCGCCGCGCGGTTCCGTCCCGCAGCTGCGGGATGACCTCCATGCAGCCGGTAGAGCAGCGCGACGAAGTCGAGATGCTCTCGCTGATGCTGTTGATCCGGCGTTTTGAGGAACGCGCCAGCCAGCAGTATCAAGCGCAGAAAATCGGAGGGTTTTGTCACCTTTACATTGGCCAGGAAGCGGTTGTGGCCGGCGCGGTTGCAGCTGTGCGCGACGACGATTACATCATCACGGCTTATCGCGATCACGCGCATGCTCTGGCCCGCGGCACGAGCGCCGATGCATGCATGGCAGAGCTTTTCGGGAAGGAAACCGGCTGTTCGCGAGGATTGGGTGGCTCAATGCATTTTTTCAACCGTCAAAACCATATGTACGGCGGGCATGCTATTGTCGCCGCCCACGTGCCACTGGCCGTGGGACTGGCCTTTGCAATCAAATACCGGGACGAAGATCGCGTGACGCTCTGCTTCTTCGGCGACGGGGCGATTAACCAGGGCGCTTTCCACGAAGCTTTGAATCTCGCCGCGCTTTTCAAGTTGCCGATCGTCTTCATTTGCGAAAACAACCTATTCGCCATGGGCACATCGGTGAAAAGATCGACATCACTGAAACAGATTGTCGATCGGGCAGAGGGCTACGATATCCCCGGAGAAATTGTCGATGGAATGAACTTCCGAGAAGTGCGCGACAAAATCGCCGAGATTGTGAGTTCCATCCGCAAAGAGCCGCATCCGGCATTCGTTGAAGTTCGCACTTACCGCTATCGTGGTCACTCGATGTCCGATCCGGCAAGTTATAGGACGAAACACGAGCTGGAGAAATATCGGCTTGATGATCCGATTACGCGTTTGCGGGCACAGCTCACGCGTGAAGGCAAGTTGACCAATGAACAATTCGATCAGCTCGACAAAAAGGCCAAAGAGACAGTGCTCGGCAGCGTGAAGTTTGCCGAGAAAAGTCCGCAGCCGCCACTCGACAAGCTTTACGATTACACTTACGCCAACGGAACAAAGCCGTGAGAGAAATTACGTATCGTCAGGCGCTCAACGAAGCGCTCGCGGAGGAACTGGAGCGCGATCCCAATGTCTTTCTCATGGGCGAAGAGGTCGCGGAATACAATGGCGCTTACAAAGTGAGCCAAGGGTTGCTCGATCGGTTCGGGCCAAGACGCATCATTGATACCCCAATCAGTGAAAACGGATTCGCGGGTCTCGGTGTGGGAGCAGCGATGGTTGGTTTGCGACCGATTATTGAATTTATGACGTTTAGCTTTTCCCTGGTCGCCTTCGATCAGGTCGTGAACAACGCGCCAAATATGTTCACGATGTCGGGCGGGCAATTCAATATCCCGATCACGTTTCGCGGTCCGAATGGGCCGGCGCATCAACTCGGCGCGACCCATTCGCACGCCACCGAGCCTCTTTATGCCAACACTCCCGGATTGAAAGTGTGCACTCCGGCGACGCCGCGCGACGCGAAAGGTCTGCTGAAAACAGCCGTGCGTGACAACAATCCGGTGCTCGTCTTGGAAGCGGAACTTCTCTACAGCTCAAAAGGAATGGTAGAGCCGCCGGATGAGGAACTTCTCATCCCGCTCGGGCAAGCAGAGATAAAGCGCGAAGGCAGCGATGTCTCAATTATCTGCTATTCGCAGACCGTTCCGCTCGCGCTAGCGACGGCCCAGAAGTTGGAAGACGAAGATATTTCCGCCGAAATTGTCGATCTTCGCTCGATCAAGCCGCTGGATGAGAAGGCGATTTTCGATTCGGTCGCTAAGACACGTCGCTTGGTAATTGTAGAACAGGACTGTCCATTCTGCGGAGTTGGGGCCGAAGTTTGCTATCGAATTCAAAAAAATATCTTCGATGAGCTTGATGCGCCAATCATTCGCGTATCACAGGAAGATGTGCCGATGCCGTACAACGAACGGCTTGAGAAAGCTGTTCTGCCAAACGCCGACAAGGTGATAGCCGCAGTGAAAAAAGTTTGCTACGCGTGAAGGAAGTTAAAAAACTTGGAAATGTTACAAAGTTAAACAGGGAGTCCGGTTGTAACGTTTGTAACTCTTTTAACATTTTAACCTTTTGGTTCCACCATGCCTGAAATCCAGATGCCCAAACTGAGCGACACGATGACGGAGGGAACGCTCGTTGCTTGGAAAAAAAAGAAAGGCGACAAGGTTTCGGCCGGTGAAGTGCTCGCCGAAATTGAGACCGATAAGGCGACGATGGAATGGGAGGCGCCCGAAGATGGAATGCTCACTGAGATTTATGTCGAAGAAGGTGGCAAGGTAAACGTCGGCGACAAAATTGCGTTCATCGGCGGTGAGGACGAAGAAGCGCCCAAGGAAGAAGCTCCGGCGAAAAAAGAGGAGAAAAAGCCTGAGGAAGCCAAGGCAACAAAAAAAGAGCCGGAGAAGAAAGAAGAAAAGAAGAAGCCAGAGGAAAGAGAAGAGAAAGCATCGACGGCCGAGAAGAAGGAAGAGAAAGAGGTCGGCAAAAAATCGGAAGCTGAGGTTGAAAAGCCCGCGCCGAAAATCGACAAGGGAGAAGAAGCGCGCGTGAAAGCTTCCCCGGTCGCGCGCCGAATTGCCGCCGAACTAGGTGTCGATCTTTCCAGTGTGAACGGTACCGGGCCGGAAGGACGTGTGACCGAAACCGACGTGCGCTCTGCAGCAAAATCAAAAACGACGAGTGCGCCGCAAAAACCAGCTGCCGTCGCAAAACCGGCGTCAACAGTGAAAGCCGGCGAAGGCGCGCGCATTCAACTTTCCGGCATGCGCAAGATCATCGCTCAGCGCCTCGTCGAAAGTCTCGGCCCGGTTCCGCATTTCTATCTCAACATCGACATCGATGCCGGCCCGCTCATGGCCGCGCGTGAAGAACTGAAATCCGCCGGCGAGGACGCGGATGCAGCGAAGATCACGGTGAACGATTTCGTTTTGAAAGCCGCAGTGCAAGCCGCGGTGAAAGTCCCGCGCGTGAATGCATCATTCGATGGCGACACGATCCTCCAATATGCGGATGTTGATCTTGGCATCGCCGTCGCAATTGAAGATGGATTGTTGACGCCTGTGATTCGCGCCGCGCAAAACAAATCGCTGCGCGAAATCAGCGAACTCGCGAAGGATTTGGCTCACCGCGCGCGCAACAAGCGAATGAAGCCGGAAGAATTTCAAGGTGGCACATTCACTGTCTCGAATCTCGGCGGCATGGGGATCGACAGCTTTTTCGCAATCATTAATCCGCCGCAGGGCTTTATTCTATCGGTTGGGTTGATCACAAAAACCGCCGTGGTTGACGATTCCGACCAAATTGTCGTCGGCCATCGGATGAACCTCGGGATGAGCTGCGATCATCGCGTCATCGACGGCGCGCTCGGCGCGGAATATCTAAAAGAACTGCGGCACCTCCTGGAAAACCCTGCGCTGCTGCTGGTCTGAAGCCGCCCGGTCCCCGACCGCCGAAGAACGAAGCAGGCGGTTACAATATTATTGTTTCCCAGGCCATGAAGTCATCCAGATCTTCCCGTGTTTTGCGCACGGCGAACTCGATGACGGTAGCGTCGTCCAAAAGACCTAAAAACGGAACATCATCTGGGATCAGATCGAAAGGCTCCACTAGATAGTTGATCGCAGCGATGATCGACAATAACGCGCTCTGCGGGACCGCACGGTATTCGCCGCGGGAATATGCACGGATTAAGCGCAGCATCGCCTGGAGATAGGCCCATGTTTCCCTAAACGGCTCTTTCGGAATCGATGCCGCCTTCGTCGCTGCTTCTTCGAAGAGTGCAAATAAACGCTCCGGGTCTTTGGCGTACGCTTCTGCATCTCTTACCGCCTGCGAGAACGCTCTGCTTCGAAGTGCAGGTTTGTTATATGGGGCGCGCTCCTGAATATTCCTGGCCGGCGAACGCGTTTGCCGCGCCCTGCGCGATTTCGTCTTTGCTTTTTTCATGCGCTCGCATGAAAGCAGGTCAATTGATCGGTGAGAAGCTCCGATTGTTTAAATCGAAGGTCGATGTCGATCTTAAGGTTTCGTTGCGAGAACCAACGGCGACGGCCCGGGTGCTTTCAGTAATCGGACGTTTTTGAACCCAGCTTTGCTGAGCCAGGCTTTGATTTCGTTGAAGCTGAAGGTGTCGCCGCGGTCGCTGTGGATAAACATGTTGACGGCAAAGATCAATGACGGAAGCGGCTCGGTGCGCTGGTCGTTTACGAGCCATTCGCCGATGCCGATTACGCCGCCGGATTTCAGCGCCTTGAATGTTTTCTTCAACAGCTTACGACTGCGGTCTTCGCCTTCGGTGTGGAGAATGTGGCCGAGCGTAGCGATGTCGTAGTTGCTTCCGAAATCGGCTTCGAGCACATCGCCTTCGACGTAGGAGAAACGATCGGCCACGCCGAATTTTTGCGTGATGCGTTTCGTTATCGGAATCATTGCCGGCCAGTCCTGTGCGGTCACGTGGACGAGCGGTGATTGCTGCGCGAGCGCAATGCCCCAAATGCCAGAGCCAGCCGCGATATCAAGCACGTGCACCGTCTCGCGCTTTTTTGCGAGACCGAGAGACTGGCCGAGGGTCATTGCCGCCGGGTAACTCATTGGAATAATGTTTTCGACGAGAACGGAAAAAAATTCCGGGCCGGTTGCTTCCTGATTCAACGCTATCGGCGGTACTCCGGTTTTCACCGCTTCGCTCAGATGCAGCCAATCCGGCAGAAGATGAGTGCTCACCATTGCGAAAAATCCGGCGAGCGTTCCAGTCTTGTTGCTGAGCAGAAACGCTTCGCTTTCCGGCATGAGCGAGTATTTCTGATGTCGATCCTTTTTCAAAAGTTGGAGGCCTACAAGCGCGTTCATGATCGCGCGCAGCCCGCGGGTTGGAGCACCAGTTTCCTCGCTAAGTTGCGCGACAGTCTTTGCTCCGCTTGCGAGTGAATCGAAAACCTTGTTGCTCACGGCTGCCCCGATAATGAGCGGTGGCGCGTAAGCGAAACCAAATTGCATCAAGCGTTCGGGAGTGACCTGATCCTTTTTGGGACGTTTCATCCAAAATCGACAATCGTGCAGCGCCTTTACGTCGGCAAATCCAAATCGACTTTTGCAAAGAGCGGAAGAATCTTTAGGAGTGGGCAGTTCGCCTAAAGAAAAACCTCTGCGCACGACTTCTTTTGTCCTTCAGGTGTCGCGCGCGGCGATTCGCGACCGGAAGACGCGGCGCAAGACGATGTTGGTCCTGCTCGTGCTTGCGCTCCTGTTTTTGTTTTCCGGCTCGACATTTTTGCAATCGGCGCTCGATCCGCGCGAGTACCCGGGCTGGTTCATCTTGTTCTGGGCAATTTGCGCATGGCTGACGTTGGCGGCGATCTTGCTGGCAGTTTTCGATTTGCTGATCGTGAAATTAGAGGGGCGACAGAACGAAAGAACTTTGCGCGAGAAGTTTTTGCGCTCGGCAAATCAGGACTCGCCAAGATCGACAACCAGCGAATAATCGTTGGCGTGAACGAGCAGCGAATATCTGGTTCACACTTCGCAGAGCGAAGCGGCTACAGGTCGCGCGAAGAAATGGAGGCGGCCGAACGTTTCACGCTCGCGCCATTTGCCCAAAAATCGGGCGATTCACGCGGGCGACAACATTCGGAGTCGCCTCATGCTTATCGCACGGAATTTCAACGAGATCGCGCGCGGATCATTCATTCGCGCGCGTTTCGCCGGCTCGAATATAAGACGCAGGTTTTTCTCAACGGGACCGGCGACCATCTGCGCACGCGCCTGACGCATTCAATCGAGGTCGCCTCAATCAGTCGCACGATCGCGCGAGCCTTATCGTTGAATGAAGATCTCGCCGAAGCGATCGCGCTGGCGCACGATCTCGGGCATTCGCCCTTTGGGCACTCGGGTGAAGAGATGCTGGCGGAATGTATGCGCAATCATGGCGGATTCGATCACAACCGGCAAAGCCTGCGTGTCGTGGAGCTGCTCGAAAACGCGTATCCGAATTTTGCTGGCCTGAACTTGACGTTTGAAGTGCGTGAAGGTTTGCGAAAGCACCAGGCTTTTTACGATCCGCCCACGCCAGCGGAAGAAAAATATCATTCTCCGTCGCTTGAAGCACAGATCGCAAATCTGACGGACGAGATCACTTATTACAGTCATGATCTGGACGATGCGGTAGATTTTGAAATTTTGAGCACGGCGCAATTGGAACAAAATGCGGTTTGGCAAAAGAGCCATCGTGCCGTGCTCGCGCGTTATCCTGACGCCCGTGAACCCGAGCTGCACAAGCTGATCATTCGCGACATCATTGACGTCCAGGTCCAGGACGTTGTCGCCACAAGCGCGCAGTCGATTATGGGGGCCGCCGTGCAAGGCGCGGATGAAGTGCGCAAACAAGAAGCGCCGCTGATTCGCTATAGCGATGATTTATTGGAAGCCAACCGCGAGTTGCGGCGTTTTTTATATCAGAATGTTTATTACCATCCTCGCGTGGCCGAGGTAAACCGCCAAGCATGCG
>Ga0193735_1000558_pt1 | contig 11894 bp, 10 predicted proteins | sample U1m2metaG_FD_145080 | JGI IMG/M metagenome (GOLD analysis project Ga0193735, IMG submission 145080) | Soil microbial communities from a riparian zone of the East river system, Colorado, United States - U1m2 | ecosystem: Environmental > Terrestrial > Soil > Riparian zone | place: USA: East River... | reverse complement strand
GATTCCCCCAGTGCTCGTCTATCTCGTCGACTCGCTCGGATTCCGCGCCGTTTTTCGTCCGAAGATGATCTCGTATCAGGATGATCGGACTTTGAGAGTCGGTTCCAGTGTGCTGCGAGTTCCGTCGCGTGCGCGCTTCGAGGATGCGCGCGGAGATGATACGCTGCGTGTCGATATAACAGTCGAAGATGCGATTGCAACGGATACGCGGCCGCGCCGAGACGTCAAAGAACGTGGCGGGGACGCGGAGCGCGGCGACCCGCTCAAAAGCGAGAAGACCCGGCCGTATTTCATCCAGATGAAGGGGACAGTACGAATATCCGGACGGCTCGATGGCCAGCCGCTCTCCGGAAATGGCACCGGATTCTTCGAGACATATAGATGAGTGACGCCTCGCTCAGCCCGTAGCCCCCGGCCGGCCCGCCTACAGCGCCCGGCCGGTAGTCTTAAGTTGCAGTTCAAAAACTCGCTTGACATCCTGACTCCGCGGCTTCCGATTGAACGCCATGTCCGCGGAAATTCATATCGGTACGCAGGGCTGGAATTACGACGCGTGGGTAGGTCCGTTCTACCCGAGCGGCACGCGTCCCTCCGAGTTCCTCACCGTCTATGCGCGTGCGTTCGACTCGGTAGAAGTGGACTCGACGTTCTATGCATCGCCAGCGGCGGCGACGATTCGAAGCTGGGCTGAGCGGACGCCGAAGGGATTCATCTTCGCTTTGAAGCTGCCGCAGGAGATCACGCACGAGCAGAGGCTTCGCGACGTCACCGGCGCCTCCGAGATTTTCTTCGAGCGCGTGCGCGAGCTGGGCGACAAGCTCGGACCGGTCCTCGTGCAGATGGGCCCAGACTTTCAGCCGGGTGAGCTGCCGGCGCTGGTCGATTTCATCGGGCGAGTTCCGAAGGATCTTCGCATCGCGATCGAGTTCAGGCACCGGGGTTGGATCACCGACGGGGTGCTGGCGCTGCTCAAGGAGCACAACATTGCGCTCGTGTTGACCGACGGCCGGTGGATTCCGCGCAAGCTGATGCTGAGTCTCGCGGCGCGCCCCACCGCCGATTTTGGGTACATCAGATGGATGGGTCCGAACCGCGATCTCGTCGACTACACGCGAGTCCAGGTCGATCGCTCGCACGAGGTCGATCTCTGGTCCGACGCGATCGAAGGTCTGTCGGACAAGGTGTCGCAGGTATACGGGTACGTTGCGAATACGTTTTCCGGCCACAGTCCGGCGACGGCGCGGGAGCTTCAATACCGCCTCGGGCAGACGCCCGTCGATCCCGATCTGCTTGGGGAGCAGATGTCACTCTTCTAAATGTTTCTTGGACATTATGGAGTAGCCTTCGCAGCCAAGCGCGCAGCGCCGCGCACATCGCTGGGCGCGCTCAGTTTTGCTGCGCAATTTCTCGACGAATTGTGGCCTATTCTGCTGCTTCTCGGTGTGGAGCAGGTAACGATCGCTCCTTACCTTATTAGAAGGCAGAGCTCGACCTACCCCAGCCAACGAGTCGCCCTGTCGGTGACCCCTCTCGATTTCACCTACTATCCGTTCTCACATAGTCTGGTGATGGCTGTCGTCTGGGGAATCTTGATCGGGGCCGTCTACTTTCTGCTTAGACGCTACGGACGCGGAGCTTGGGTCATGGGCCTGCTCGTCGTGAGCCACTGGTTTCTCGATTTGCCAATGCATCGCGCCGACCTTCCACTCTGGCCTGGCGAATCCAGCCCGAAACTGGGCTGGGGAGTCTGGAATTCCATCGCCGCTACGTACGTGATCGAGTTTGCTATCTACGCGATCGGCATCGCGCTCTATCTTCGCGCGACGCGCGCACGGGATCGCATCGGAAGCTGGGGCCTTTGGACCTACATCCTGGTGTTGGCAATTCTTTACGTCGTGAGCAACGATTCGCCGCCCCCGCCGAGTGAGCGAGCGCTGGCGTGGTCGGCGCTGGGTATATGGTTGTTCGTGCCGTGGGCGTGGTGGGTTGACAAGCATCGTGAATACGTCGGCCGCATCCCGATTCCCATCGAGCATCCGACAACCTTCTGATTCGTGGACCGACGCGGCGTCGTTTGGGCCAGACTCGTGGCCGTTGCGCTGCTCAACCAGATTGGCTGCACGTGGATGCCGGGCTCAACGCCAGGTGCTCCGGCCGTTACTCGTGAGCTGCGCCGTGCTCCCTTTGGCAGAACAGCGGATGGCCAGGCCGTTGAGCTGTTCACTCTCACGAATGCTCACGGCATCGAAGTGTGGCTGACAAACTACGGCGGGATCATCACCTCGCTGAAGACGCCGGATCGCTCGGGGCGGTTCGACGACATCGTACTCGGCTACGACAGCCTGAGCGGGTATCTGCACAATAGCCCGTACTTCGGCGCGATCGTCGGGCGCTACGGTAACCGCATTGCCCGTGGGCGATTCACACTGGACGGAACGAGCTACCGCCTCGCCGTCAACAATGGCCCGAATAGCCTCCACGGCGGGGTCCGGGGGTTCGACAAGGTCGTCTGGAACGCTGAGCCGTTTCGGAACGATCGCACCGAGGGTGTCGCTCTCGAGTACACGAGTGCGGACATGGAGGAAGGTTATCCAGGGACTCTTCGCGCCCGCGTCACTTATACTCTCACAGACGACAATCGGCTGATCGTCGACTATCAGGCGACGAGCGACAAGCCGACACCGATCAATCTCACGCAACACAGCTACTGGAATCTTGCTGGTGACGGAAGCCGAGACATCCTCGCGCACGTGCTCACCATCAACGCGGACTCGATGACGCCGGTGGACTCGACGCTCATCCCGACCGGCGAGATCTCCCCGGTCGCTGGCACACCGTTCGATTTTCGGACGCCGATGCCAATCGGTGCGCGCATTGACCAGCGCCAGAACACACAGATTCGGTACGGCGGCGGCTACGATCACAACTTCGTACTCAACCGCGGCAGTGCCAGTGCGGACTCTTTGGTCCACGCCGCGCACGTCGCCGAGCCGTCGACAGGGCGCACGCTGGACATCTTCACGACCGAGCCAGGGATCCAGTTCTATTCCGGGAACTTTCTCGACGGGACCATCACCGGCAAGGCGGAGCACATCTATAAGTATCGCTACGGACTAGCCCTCGAGACGCAGCATTATCCCGACTCACCCAATCATCCAAACTTCCCATCCGCCATTTTGCGTCCGGGTCAGCAGTATCGAACGCGAACGGTCTTCGCGTTCGGAGTCGCACATTGACGAACGCGACGATGAAGTGGTTCATCACAGCGTTCGCGTTGCTGCCCGGCGCCCTGTACGCGCAACCCACCGCGATCCACGCCGCAACCCGCGGACCTGCGCGCGCCGTCTGGACGAAGGAACGGGCGCGCGCATGGGCCGATTCCACCGGCTGGCTTGTCGGCAGCAACTTCATTCCCAGTACCGCGATCAACCAGCTCGAGATGTGGCAGGCCTCGACGTTCGACCCACGTACCATCGACCGCGAGCTCGGATGGGCACAGTCGCTCGGCTTCAACACGATGCGCGTCTTCCTGCACAATCTCCTCTGGCAGCAGGACTCGATCGGCTTCCTTAGTCGCCTGGATCAGTTTCTAACGATCGCCGACCGACATCACATTCGACCGATGTTCGTGCTTTTCGACGCGGTCTGGGATCCGATGCCGCATCTCGGTCTGCAGCGCGCACCGATCCCGCACGTACATAACTCCGGCTGGGTGCAGAGTCCTGGCGCTGCGATTCTCTCCGACACCGCCAGCTTCGAACAGCTACGCGGCTACGTGCAGGGTGTCGTCGGGCGCTTTGCGAAAGACCGTCGCGTAGTCGCATGGGACGTGTTCAATGAGCCGGACAACACGAATCGTCCAGCGTACCTGGCGTATGAGCCCCTCGATAAGGAAGCGCACTCGTTCGTCTTGATCCGGAAGGCATTCGTGTGGGCGCGAGAGATGAATCCGTCACAGCCGCTCACTGCCGCGCCATGGAGGGGCGACTGGATCGATCCGACGAGGCTCAAGCCCTTCACGGCGTACATGCTCGACAGCTCGGACGTCATAACCTTTCACAGTTACGATGACAGCGCGAATGTCGAGCGACTCCTAACGGCTCTCGAGCGCTACGGGCGGCCGATCATCTGCTCCGAGTACATGGCTCGCCCGCGTGGAAGCACCTTCCAGAAGATCCTCCCGATTTTCGCTCGGCGGCGCGTCGGCGCGTACAACTGGGGGTTCGCCGCGGGGAAGACGCAGACGATCTATCCCTGGGACTCCTGGGATCGGGAGTACACGGTGGAGCCGGCGGTATGGTTCCACGACATCTTCAGGAGCGACGGAACGCCGTACGACAAAGCGGAAGTGGCGTTCATTCGCGAAGAAATGTCCCGGCGTCGTTAGCGAACAGCGGGAAGCGAAGAGCGGGCAGCTGGAGGCAGCGTTCTTGTCGAAGCAGAGTCCTGCGACAGCCGCCTAAGCGGCCCCCGATCCCCATATTTCTCCGATGTCACTTCGCAAATGGATTCTCAGCATTCTCGCGATCTCGTTCGCGATCATCTGCATCCTCCTCGGCGCCTGGCAGATCCGCCGCCTCTGGGCCCGAGAAAGAGCGAACGACGACCTCGCCGCGAGACGGCTTGCGCCCGAGGTCGAGCTCGACTCGTTGCCGCGCGATACCGCCGCTGCCCACTTCCGGAGAGTCCACCTCAGAGGGAGCTACGATCATGAGCACGAAATCATCTATACGCTGCGGGGTCGCAACGGATCGCCGGGCGTCAACATCCTGACGCCGCTCCTTCGGAACGGGAAGGACACTGTCGTGCTCGTCAACCGCGGCTGGGTCTATTCGGCCGATGGAACGACCATCGATCTCCAACCATGGAAAGAGGCCGACACACTCAACGGTCGCGGCTTCGTGGAGACCTTTCCAACCCAGGGCCCGTTTCCACCACCCAATTCATCCACGTCGCCAAGCGCTCCGCCACGCGTTGACCAGGCGCCGCTGGACGAGGGCCCGCACCGCATGTACGCCATACAGTGGTTTTCGTTTGCGGCGATCTCTATTATTGGACTAGTACTCTTTATCAGGCGCACATGAGCGACATATCGGTTGGAACCGCGAGCGAGAAGGAAGCACGTGACGTAGCGGAGCATGCCCGCGAGACCGAGTGGACGCACCCGAGCTTCGTCCGAGAGCTTTTTCTTGGGAGATTCCGTCTCGACTTGATTCATCCGCATCTGCCCTCAGACGTGGCGGAGGAAGCGCGTGCCAAGCCGTTCATGGACAAGCTGCGGGCCTTCATGGAGCGGGTCGACTCCGAAGAGATCGACCGCACTGGCGAGCTCCCGGAACCGCTCGTCCAGGAGCTGCGCGACATGGGCGCCTTCGGCATCAAGATCGGGAAAGAATACGGCGGGCTCGGCCTGTCGCAAATGAGTTATATACGCGCGATCGAAATGGTGACGTCGAAGGATGGATCGATTACGGCGCTTCTCTCCGCCCATCAGTCGATCGGAGTCCCGCAGCCGCTCAAGCTGTTCGGAACCGAAGCGCAGAAGCGCAAGTATTTTCCGCGACTAGCAAAGGGCGCGATCTCGGCGTTCGCGCTGACCGAAGTCGATGCGGGGTCCGATCCCGCCAACATGCGCTGCACAGCGACGCCAACCGAGGATGGCAAGCATTTCATAATCAATGGCGAAAAGCTCTGGTGTACGAATGGCACAAGGGCCGAGCTGTTCGTGGTGATGGCGCGGACGCCCGAGAAAGTGATCAAGGGAAAGCCCGTCAAGCAGATCACGGCCTTCATCGTGGAGTCGTCGATGCCCGGCGTCGAAGTCGTGCATCGACTGCGCTTCATGGGACTCAAGGCGCTCGAGAATGGTCTCATCCGATTCACCAACGTGAAGGTTCCGCGCGAGAACATGCTCTGGGAAGAAGGCAAAGGATTGAAGCTCGCGCTCGTCACATTGAACACCGGCAGACTCACTATTCCAGCTGGTTGCGCCGGCGCCGGAAAGCAGATGGTCTCGATCACGCGCAAGTGGGCGAATGAGCGGGTGCAGTGGGGTCAGCCGATCGGCAAGCACGAGGCCGTTGCCCAGAAGCTCGCGCGCATGACGGCGTACACTTTCGCGATGGAGGCGGTGGCTGAGCTGTCGGCGGCGCTCTACGAAAAGGGTGGCTACGACATCCGGCTCGAGGCAGCAATCGCGAAGCTGTTCAACACGGAAGCCGGCTGGAGAATAATCGACGACACGATGCAGATCCGGGGTGGACGCGGATACGAGACGGCGGAGTCACTCGCTCGTCGCGGAGAGCCGGCGATTCCCGTCGAGAGAGCGATGCGAGACTTTCGCATCAATCTCATCTTCGAGGGATCGTCGGAGATCATGCGGCTGTTCATCGCGAGAGAGGCAGTCGATTACCACTTCAAGCTCGCGTTCGACATCGTCAGCCCGGAGACATCGTTCAAGGAAAAGCTCGCTGCCATGGCGAACGCGACGCCGTTCTATCTGACCTGGTATCCGTCGCGCTGGTTGAACGCCTCGAGATTCAAGAGGTACGGCGAGTTCGGCAAGCTCGCGCACCACGTTCGATACATCGAGCGGACAACCCGCCATCTGGGTCGGTCCATCTTCCACGCGATGGTGCGCTTCGGTCCCAAGCTCGAGAGAAGGCAGATGGTGCTGTTCCGTGCGGTTGACATTGGAGCGGAGCTGTACGCGATGTCCGCGGCGTGCGCGAGAGCGCAAATGTTGTCGAAGCAGGGAAGACCGGAAGCAATAACGCTCGCGGATGTGTTCTGCATAGAAGCCCGCGACCGGATCAAGACTCATTTCGATCAGCTGTTCGGCACCAACGATCCCACTCTCTACAAGCTCGCGATGGAAGTCCTGCGGGGCGAGCACGCGTGGCTCGAGCAGGGAATCGTCTCGAGCGTCGCGCAGCCCGACAAAACAAAGCGGCGCCCCACTGGTGGGGGCGCCGCTCCGGGCGCGACAAGCGCCACACTGACTTCCGACTCGACGACTGCGAAGGTGGGCGCTTAACCAGCGCCCACCAACACAGCGTCTGCTACGCGGTCGTCGTCGCCGCGACGGGTCTCGCAGTGAGGCCGATCGCCAGCATCGCGATGGCGACCAGGCAGTGGAGCCAGATGTCCGGGCCACCGAGCGGAACGAGACCGAATCCCGTCGGCGCGACGAAGCCGAGGATCGTGAGCACGACGTAGATGTAGCCGCCGATGGTGAAGAACTGCTTCGAGCCTCCCCAGCTCCGGGAAGCGGCGAGTGCCCACACTCCGAACAGCAGGTGCACCACGTTGTGCAACAGGTTTACAGGGAAAATGCCGAGTGCTTTCGCGGCAAGCGCGGGATCGGTTGGCTGCATTGCCATGCCACCCTGCGCGAAGAAGCCGGCGATTGCTACCAGGATGAAGACGACGCCGAAGACCCCCGCCAGCTTTTGAATCGTGGAATTCATGCTGTGCATCTCCTGTGGTTGGGTTGCGCGTCGGAAACCCGCCCCGCGCGCGCCACTAACGTAGGCGCGCCTGGGAGTTTGCGCTACAACGCATTCGCGCCGTCTGTTTGCGCGCGTGTTACTAGCATCATCGTGCGTGGCCGTGATGTGAGCGTTCTGAAATTTTCGCGCGGTCGGGCGGTGAGGGTGTCCTCTGCGGGGCAGTGTCCTCGCACGCCCGCCGTTGGGGCGCGCTGGCGCGCCCAAACGACGGGCTCTTGCTGCGGGTGCCCCTCCGAGGACACCCTCGCCGCCCTCCCCGTCGAGATATGTAGCCGCGGGGTCGCGGTCACGAGTGAAGATCGCGCGAGCGCGTGCTCACTTCTGCGCGCATTCATTGGCGCGAGAGCGGACGCGGACTTACTTCACGGCGCGCGAACGATTAGTCGCGCAAGACTAACGGCTGCTGCGATCCATCACCGGCGCAATCATCCAGAAGCTAGAGCAGAGTTCCGCTGAGGATCAGAAGCGCGACGTAGAAGTAGATGCTGAGGCCAGTGACATCGACGAGCGTTGCGACGAAGGGAGCAGAGGCACTCGCGGGGTCGAAGCCGAGGCGCTGAAGAATGAACGGGAGCATCGAGCCGGCGAGTGAGCCGAACGTGACGACGCCGACGAGGGCTACGCCGATCGTGAGCGCCAGCAGATTCGGGTGCGGATAGTGTGCAATGCCGAGATTCTGCCAGATCAGAATGCGCGCGATTCCCATCAGGCCGAGAATGACGCCGAGCATCAGACCGGAGGGCAGCTCTCTCAGCATGATCTTCCACCAGTCGCGCAGCTTGATCTCGCCCAGTGCCAGCGAGCGGATGATGAGCGACGTCGCCTGAGAGCCGGAATTGCCGCCGGAGCTGATGATGAGCGGCACGAATAGCGCGAGCACCACGGCCTTCTCCAGTTCGCCCTGGAAGTGGCCCATCGCCGTCGTCGTCAGCATCTCGCTCAGAAAAAGAGCCGCGAGCCACGGCGCGCGCTTGCCGATCATCGAGAAAAATCCGATCTGCGTGTAGGGCATGTCGAGCGCCTCCATACCGCCGAAGCGCTGCACGTCTTCGGTGTGTTCTTCGACGAGGGCGTCGATGACGTCGTCGACAGTGACGACGCCCTGGATCACACCATCACGATCCACGACGGGAACGGCGACGAGATCGTACTCGCGAACCAGTTGCGCCACTTCTTCACGGTCGGCGGTGAGCGGAACCGTCTGCACCTCCTGCCAGGCGATATCCGACACCTTCCCGCCCTCCGGTGCGGCGAGCAGCTCGCGGAGCGACATCACCCCCTGCACGCGTCCGGCGGAATCGGTGGTGTAGATGGTGTTCATCGCCTCGCGCCGCTCCGACCTCGCGATGCGACGCACGGCGGCGAGCGCTTCATCCACCGGGGTGTCCTGCGAGACCGAGACGAACTCCGTCGTCATCAGTCCGCCGGCGGAATTCGGGTCGTAGGAGAGGAGCTTCTCTGTTTCGGCCCGCTCTGCCGCCGGAATCTCGGAGAGGATCCCCTCTGTGGTCTCTTCCTCGAGACCTTCCAGCGTATCGGCACGATCGTCCGGAGTCATCTCCGTGACGAGCTCGGCCGCCTGCCGCACGCTCATCGTCTCGAGCACTTCACTGCGGAGGTCTTCGTTCAGATACTCGAGTACATCGGCGGCGCGCTCGACGGGGAGCGCGGACAGGAATGGCGCGACCATCTCACGCGGCAACGCCTGCGCGACGTCCGCTAGATCCTTGGCGTGCAACTCCTCCGTCTCGGCGGCAATCGCGTCGGGACTTTCCTCGAGCATGACGAGGATGTCAGGCGCGAGCAGCGCGCCAACAGTGCCTTCTTCTTCGTCCACTTCCACCGGTGGATTGTGGGTCGGGGTCTTCATGGCGCGAGAGGGAGTGTGCGCCCGTCGATCTTGATATCCCTTACTTCGTAACCAGCGACCGCGATGGCAGCGCGGATGTCTTCAGGTGTGACGGTGCCGTCGTGCTCGATTACGGCCCTGCCGATAGTGACGTCAGCCCTGCGGATCCCTTCCAGACCCGAAAGGGAAGTGAACACCGCGCGAACGCAGTGAACGCACGTCATTCCGGAGATCGAGGCCGTGGTTCTCATCGGGGCATAATATAGTAGTGGAAGCTTGACCGATGCCCCTGCGAATTTCTGTTTTTAACGACGGCTTAGCGGTGGGTGTGATTGCAACGGCCATCGCAACTGAACAGGCGGGAGGTCTCAGTGGCAGAGATGCCAGTTTGTTAGTTCACTACGCCCCGACTTATCTCGATTGGATCAGGACAGGAACAACTGACTGTGCCCTGAACGCCACAGAGGCAAGTCCGGGCGTCGTGAACTGAATCACTGGCAACTTACCTACTGGGACCTCTCGCCTGTTCAGTTGCAGTTATCAGTCAAGCCTGTTCGCCGGTCGTGGCACTGGAGGGTTTTTCTTCCGAGAGACGAACGTCTTCTCCAACGCGGGCAGAAACTTATCGTACCTCGACCCCGGCTCCCACAGCACCCACCCGTCGAACCCCGCATCGTACACGCCGCGCTTCTGCTCCTCGATCTCGTGGGGTCCGTACTTGGGATTCCCGATGCTGAACGCCTGCAGCCACGGGCGCACGTGCTCACCCTTGATGCCAAGCTTCTCGTCGCGCTCACGAGCGCGGGAGATCGCGATGTGGACGACGTCGTAGGGATCCGCATTGGGATGCGGAAGCTGGAACGAGCCAGGCGGATAGTGTGACGGATAAACCATCGGCAGCACGACATCCACCGACTGCGCGATCGGCTCCCACTTCTGCCCGACCTCGAGCGTGCCCCCGACGGTGGTTACGAGGCCGAAAATGTCGGCCGTCGTTCTCACGCCGAGCTTCGCGAAGCGTTCGCGTGCGGCGCTGAGGAATTCAGAGAGCACCTGCGGCTTTGTCCGGCCGTTCTGCTCCGGAAATACCTGGGGCGGCAGACTCTTGTACGGCTCGGGGAATCGGATGTAATCGAACTGGATCTCGCCGAACCCCATCTTGATCGCCTCTTCCGCCACGCGGAAGTTGTACTCCCAGATCGCGTTCGCGTACGGATTGACCCACGTCTGTCCCTTCTTGTCGTGCCAGGGGGTGCCGTCCGCCTTCCTGATAGTGTGATTGGGATTGTTCCGCGCCGTCACGGAATCCTTGAACACGACAATGCGCGCAACGGGCAGAATTCCATGGGCACGAATCGTATCGACGAGAGCACGAAGATTGTGCGCCTTCACCTGCGTGCCCGCATTCTTCCTCACCATCGGATCGCTCGACTCGTAATTCAGGCCAAATTCGTCCTTCACGTCGATGATGAGCGCGTTGATCTCGGTCGAATCGGCGATGCCGATGAGGTGCTTGAGGCGACGAGTGTTCGCGCCGAAGCGGAAAACGTAAAGGCCGCGCGCCGGAAGCGTGCCCTTGATCAGTGAATCGAGGACCGGTGGAGTCGGATGCTCACCGACCACTACCTGGCGACGTGCCGCAGTGTCGGTGTCGGCGGCCGCGCGCGCGGGCGTGTTGGCTACTGGCCGATCCAGTGTGTCCGCGGCCGCACGGACAGTTGTGGCTACGCTCGTGGTGGTCGGGTTGGCATCCCCATGAATGGACACGGACTCCGGTGTGGGGACAGGCGTGGTGTTTCCGGCGGATGCCTCGTGCGTACCCGTGCAGGCGAGCACCGACGCTGCTGTCGCCGCGACTATCGCGAGGGTGATCTTCTGAAATTGCATGCTTCTACGGTATGGATGTCGGCAGGGGACGGAGAAAATCTAATCACAGACACGAGCAAGGTCGCAATGATGCTCAGCGTCGGAATTGGGGCGAGGGAGCCGGAGGAGGGTGCGAGCTAGCCAGGTGTAACGGCGAGGACTGCTTACGAGGTGTTACGGTATATTTGGCAACGATGCGCAATTCCAGCCTGCTCCTTGCCGCCTTCATCGGCGCCTGCGCGCTGCCGTCTCCGCCTCCGCCAACGGCAGAATTCCTCGTGTCCGCCGGCGACCAGACGTACTGGGTCCGGAGCGACAATTCGGGACTCAAAATCCGCGGCTCCCCGCTCATTCTGGCGCGCACCGATGGACGCTACTACGAGATCTTCGTCGGAGAGATCGATCGCTCTTTTCCCCGCGCGCTCCTGAGCGGCGAGCGGGTGTTCCGACGCGAGCTCGCGACGGGCGACTCAGCCGTCATCTACGACGACACCGCGATCGTCCACCTCGCTGAAGAGTACCATCGCCAACATCCGCGCGCGCCGCTGCTCGGCCCCGACGATGATCCGGACGACGACGTCGACATTACCGCCGTCGGGGAGACGGATATCCTGAATGTCCTCGGCCCTTACGTGGCGCTCGAGCACAGGCTCACCATCGAGCGCACG
>Ga0193735_1000557_pt1 | contig 11918 bp, 11 predicted proteins | sample U1m2metaG_FD_145080 | JGI IMG/M metagenome (GOLD analysis project Ga0193735, IMG submission 145080) | Soil microbial communities from a riparian zone of the East river system, Colorado, United States - U1m2 | ecosystem: Environmental > Terrestrial > Soil > Riparian zone | place: USA: East River... | reverse complement strand
TGGAATCCGGAATTCGTCAGCATGCAAGACATAAGAAAAGGGCCGCCGCCGGATAACGGCATGGAAGTTATGTATCGAGCAGCGTCTTTCAACGACAAAGCGCTCGGTCACGGCGAGCCGATCCGCGTGCGAGCCGGCGATCGTGTTTTGTTTCACGTGCTCAACGCCAGCGCCACGGACGATATTCGCCTCGCGTTGCCTGGACACGATTTCAACGTGATCGCACTCGACGGCGACCCGGTACCAAATCCCCGCGCGGTGCCGGTCTTAGTGCTCGCGCCCGCGGAACGCATCGATGCCATCGTCGAAATGAAACAACCGGGCGTGTGGGTCTTCGGTGCGACTGAAGATGGTATGCGGAAAATGGGCATGGGCGTCGTGGTCGAATACGCCGGACAGAGCGGAGCGCCTCAGTGGTCGAAGCCGCAGTCGAGCAATTGGGATTACACGGTCTTTGGAGCTAACGCCATAAGTCCTGAACCCGACGAACGCTTCAATCTTGTGTTCGAGAAAATCCCCGGCGGTCACGGCGGCTTTAATCGCTGGACGATCAACGGCAAATCGTGGCCGGATGTTGATCCGCTGAGGGTAAAGGCAGGACAACGCTACCGAATAGCGATGGAAAACAAAAGCGGTGATGATCATCCGATTCATCTCCATCGGCACACGTTTGAGCTGACGCGCATCGGCGGAAAAACAACTTCAGGCGTCCGCAAAGACACCGTCAACCTGCCGCGCCGCCAGAGCGCTGAAATTGATTTCGTCGCGGACGACCCGGGGCTAACCCTCTATCACTGCCATATGCAGTTGCACATGGATTTCGGTTTCATGGCGCTGATGAAATACGCGTAATCGATTTCGCTCATTAAGAAATAGACGAAGAATTGTGGATTGAATCAACTGTCGCCAAGCTCGTATCACCGCCGCGTGCGATTATTTGTTCTCCTCCGGTGGTTTGACATTGCGAAACACCGTGAAGATCCACAGATCGTAAATTATCTTTAATCCGCCGGCCAACAAGAACGGCAATCCCAGCGTTGGAACTGCCAGAATTGCGCCAGTAAACAACGGCGCGACGGCAGCGCCCGCGTTGCGGGCGACTGAGAGAATTCCTGCCGAAGCGGCGCGTTCGTCGGGGTCGACCACAGCCATTGTGTAGGACTGGCGCGTCGGCACATCGAGCTGCGATAGTGAATTGCGCACAAGCAGCATGATGACCGCCAGTTCGAGTGTCGGCATCAGCGGCACGAGCAGCAGCAGAAAATTCGACGGCAGATGGGTGAAGACCATCGTATTTAATAATCCGAATCGCCGCGCGATCGCGGGAGCGGCGAGAAACGACAGGGCGGAGAGAAGATTGGTTCCAAAGAAAATTCCGCCGAGAGCGTTCAAGTCGGTTTTGAAACGAAGATAAAACCAGTAGGCGACGATGCTCTGAACGATGAAGCCGCCGGCAAAGGCGTCCAAGGCAAAAAGCCCGGCAAGCTTGGCGACGATTTGCCGCGATTTGTGCACGCCAAATTGCCGGCTTTGAAGCGAGGACCGGTTTTTTGTTTCCACTTGTCGGGATAGCAAACCGAACAAAATTGCCAATATCATGGCCGCGACGACGTAGCCCCAAAGCAAGAATCGATAACCGGTGATTGTGGACAACGACAGGAGAGACGGAATAGCCACAGCCAGCGCACCGACGGCACCGGCAAATGATCCAACGAGATTATAGGCCGAGAAAATCGCAGTTCGCTGCTCGTCCTGGGTCGTCTGCGGCAATATTGCTTGCTCGATCGAAAGAAACGGACCGACTTCTTTGCCGGACGGACTGATTGTGCCGAGAACCGCGGCGATCGTGAGCAGGATCGGATCACGACTGAGCGCGAATACCGAACCCGCTAATGCCATTAGGACAGCACCGACAATCAAGAGCGCGCGGCGCCCAAATCGGTCGGCGACCGCGGTAATAATGATTGTCATCAACGCGCCGCCTGCCAGCGCGGCCGTGAAGATCCAGCCGATGGCCGCCGGACTCAGTCCGACCGCGTCGAGATAAAGACCGAGAATCACCGAGAGGAAGCCGTAGGCAAACGAGCGCAGACCGCAGGTGGCAAACAGAAGCCAGCCGTCGTAGCTCAGTGAACCCAATCGCATCAACAGAGAACTACGAGAGCGGAATCATTTAATCAAGCTGTCGATCAGTATTAGCACCGCGGCTGCGTATCCGTGCGTGCGGCGCTTTTCGTCCACTTTACTGAACGATGATCGCCGCGCTCATGCTCTCGTGATCTATTCCGCAAAAATTGTCGCAGTGAAATTCGAATGTGCCGGCTTTTTCCGGTACCAGGCGCACGCGCACTGTTTCTCCCGGTTCCAAATCGGCGCGCAATCCGAAGTCGGGAATATTGAAGCCGTGCGTCACGTCCTTTGAGGTTAGCTCGAGCACAACCGGTTCGCCGAGCTTGAGATGGATTTCACTCGGTTCGTATTCAAACTTATGGGCGGTAATTTTCACGATCCGTTCCGAGGTTTGAGCGGCGCCCGAGCTGAACAAGGTCAAGCCGCAGAAAACAATGAACACTGAAAAAACTGCCAGAGTGGCGAGTCGGGCAATGGTTCGTTGCATGATCAGCTCCTCACCACCGGGAATTCGGTAATTTCATATTTAGCCTGTTTCAGCTCAGCTTCTACTTCCCGGAACCCTAAACCTTTGTACGGGGCGGCAGCATCCCACGGCACCGGCGCGCGTTTCGGTTGTGAGCCCGGCGCTGGCAGCGGGAAGATCAGCGATTTGGCCGCATGGTGGGCGATGTGGCCCGTCATGTGATGGTTTTCTTGATGGATATGGCCATAAAAGACCGTTACGTTGGGGTGTTGAAGGAGTATCTTGGTTGCCTGTGCTCCGTCAGCGGTAGCCCAGTCCCACTGCGGATAAAGATCGAACAGCGGCCGATGGGTGAATACGACGACTTTCGAGTTCGGATTTTGCTTGCTTAGATCGGCTTGCAGCCATTGCAACTGCTCGTCCCCCAATCGCGCTCGCGGGTCGGAGACGTTATCGAGCACGATAAAATGCACGCCTTTGTGATCGAACGTATAATGCGTCGGCCCGAAAAACTCCTGAAACGCTTTGCTCTGGTCCAATGAACCATCATGCTCGCCGGGCATGAAGCGCACATCCTGTACCTTAAGACGGCTGACAATTTCTTTGAACTCGCCAAGGCGGCGGCGCCGATCTTTGGGATCTTCGGTGGTATGCGTCAGATCGCCGGTAAAGACGATGAAATCCGGTTGTGTGGTGAGCTCGTTTGCCGCGGCTACAGCCTTGGGTAACGTTCCCGTGGGGTCCGGGTTAGCCTCTGGGCCGGTAAATCCCCAGTGGGTATCTGATAGTTGTACAAAGTAGAAGTCATCGTTGTTTGACATACCGCCGGCAATTCCACTGCGGGTAGTGGAACAGCCTAGCCCTGAAGCAACAACGACTCCGCCGATACCGGCGAATTTCAAGAAATCCCGTCGATTAATGTGTAACGCCATAATCAGTCTCCTTTAATTGTGATTTGCCGCTAACGGTAATACTGCGACGAGTGCTAATTTATTCCCTTGTCTTCCATTTTCGCTTGGCGATTAAACATCGAGCCCTGACGAATACCTCTGCGAAAGGTCGTTACAATGCCGCTCAGCGCTCGTTAGTTCGTTTTGGGCAGCGATCTGCTGCTCTCACTTGCTGACGAACGAACGTCGCGCGCCCGCCATTGATCCTTGAGCAAAGCGGCAACGTCGTCTTTGAGCCGTTGCATTGCCTTCGGATCGCGATTGTCATAGGAGCCGTGAATTTGTCCCTGCCGATCGACAAGAACAAATCGTGGGCTGTGTATGATGATCTCGTGGTTTCCACGCGTCGCGGGCGCCACAGCGAGGCGAAAACCGTCTTCAACCAAACGAGCAATTTCTTCTCTTTCTCCGGTCAAGAACAGCCAGCGTTTAGGATCGGCTTTAAACCTGTCGGCGTATTTCGCCAGCACACGCGGCGTATCACGCCCGGGATCGACGGAGAAGGAAACCAATTCGACATCGCCCTCGTGCATCCACCGCTCTTGCAGCTTGGCCATGTCGGCCGTCTGCAACGGACAGGTATCGGCGCAGTTGGTATAAATGAAATCCGCGATCCATATCCTGCCGCGCAGGTCGGCCAAAGTTATTTTCTTGCCGCTTCGTTCCACTAAAGAAAAATTCGGCACCGAGCCATAATGTTTCTCTAACTGCGCATTGTTCGTTGATGAGAGAATCGTGAAAGACGCCACATCGATTGCCAGTGCCATCGACACCCGCGTCAATCCCAGCAAGCCTACTAATATTGTGATGCTTGTAGCTCTCATTGTTTTTCCGTTCTTTCACCAAGACTATTCTCATTGAATTTCTATTCCCGGATGCTCAATTTGAGCTTAACCGCTGTGAAAAGGTGGGCGCCCAGGAGGGGACGTTCCCCTCCGGGCGCTTCATTACAAAATTTTCAATCCTCGTAATCCCTGGCGAACCTATGTTGCGCCTCGATCTTCTGGGCCTGAATCTCCTCCTTCCCCAGAGGATTATGGTCGCAGGGACCATAAAAATCGACAATGTCATCGACATCCTTAAGGACTGGCTGAGCCGAAGCCAAAGTTTCTTCACGAATAGTCTCGAACTTCGCGTGGCAGTAACTGCCTTCCCTTGAGACCTCTTTGGAGATCACGTCCTCAGCACGCGCCGATGTTTCGCCTAAGCCGAGAGCTCCCCCCAGAAACAGAACCGCAACAAGTAACTTCATGTTCTTCATGTCTATCACCTCCTTTCTGACCAATTTGTTGCCTCTGCTCTGTATGACAACGACGCACCGGAAAAAATTCCCCGCAGACACAAATTTTTTAAAATTCGGTCGCCACGGAATTCCGCAATGCGAAAGTCATTTATCAACCACGTGTGCGATGAGAGGAGCTTCAGGAAAAAGAAGGACCGCTTCTGCAATTTCAGTCCGATACTCTTCTTGCAGCTGAGCCGTTTGAGCCTTTACTCGAAAAGACTTCGTTAGAGCCGGAGAGACGTCTCGGTTTAGCGATTTTGGAGGATACCGTTGCGTATTACCGGAGGTGTGTAGAAAAGCGGAATGGGCAAGCAGTTTCCAGGACTGGAAGGGCCATAATGATAATTAATCTCAGAGTCGCGGTTTAGTCGCAGTCCACCCGAAAATGGTCAACATGTAGGAGTCCGCGCGACCAATCAAATCGATATCGATGTGGGCGTTAGAGTCTTGATCCTGATAGGTATACCTTCGGGTGGAATCGATTCTGGGCTCCTCTTTAACTTTTCTCCACCTATCCGACGGCAATGCGGATTGTAGTTCGTCGACGAATTGTATGAACCGATCACCAGCTTCTTCTCGGCTGCCGATCACGGAGCTGTAGCAGGAGACGTAGTTAACAATACGATCCACATCGCACTCCATGCCCGGAATAGGGAGTTTGAGTCTGTCCTTCTCGCGATACTCAGTTTGTGAACCGCGCAAAGGGCGCATAGCCTCATTGCCGGCCGAGAGAGCCGCGGCAAGACGCCGCAGGGCGCTAGTTTCTTGGTTCGTTTGGCCTAACGGTACACTTTCGGTTGTCACCTGCCTAGACACAACCTGCTCAGACGCTAATGCAGGTCCAGTGGTTATAAGCGTCCCGCTCAGAATCAAAGCTGCCAAAAGTGGTGGTGTGATCTTCATTCTATTTGCCCTCTTTTCCGGTTGATTCACGGGCCTCTGCTTTGTTTGACAAAAGAAAACTAAAAATTCTCCGCTTGAAAATAATGAGAAGCCGATCAACGTGCGGAGTTGTTTGCAGAAGGTTCAAAAAATAAAGAGATGGATTTGTGGATTTTCTTTTAGAATATTTGTACCGTCTGAGGGTATAGCCCTAGCGAGCCCCTCAAGATAAGAGATCGTCTCTTCGACTGGATCGTGCGGTTTGAAAGCTAACAAGATCTGACCTTCCCTAGCTCCTCGTTATCTGCCTTCATATCGTTGGGAGCAGCTACCTGGCCACTCATCATTAAGCGCCCGGTCGAAATAATGTCACACCGCGACTGAAATGATCTAAGCTCATCTTCTTTATCGGTGAAGATGAGTCCTGTGGGTCGCTGAGTTGAACTTGCGGCAATGCTTCTTCCTTTACACCGATAAGACGAGCAGCGAAGAATCTCGCTCCAGACTCTTTTGGAAATAGAGGTACTATCGAGAAAAGACCCATCAATAAGATTTGTGCGCGAGTTTTCATTTTTATCTCCCGATCAACTTACCAAAATGCAGCCTGAAATATCGATAAGGTCACTCTTGTGAGTGAGTAATAGTTTTACCATTTAGCCGTTGTGTGTCTCGGCCGATATTTCGTTTGGGAATAAGGTACCCATCCCGTGCGGAACCGAAATCGAGTGGGATCAGTTTCCGTCCTAAACTCTCGTTGTCTCCAACGGAGGTTTCTCGTCGCGGTAAAAGAACGCCTGTTTTTTGCGACCGGACAAGTGTTGTAATATTAAGTGAATCCCCTGTTTTCATCGTTCTGTCCCTGCCAGCATCTGTAAGCTTTCCTGCCATGATTTTTTTGATGATTCTTTAACCTGTCTCTCGATCTCCTTTTTCTATGCCAGCGCCGGAAAGACCGTATTTCGTCGTCTCCTTCTGTATTACCGTATTATCGAAATTATATTCCCAAGAAATAGGTTTATTGGCTTGGCAGACGGAGCTTACCAACAGAGCGCACGGCAGAAACAACCGCGACATCAAATCAAAAACAGAGATTTGTGCCTTTTATATCTGGCCACGGGAATAAATCGGAAGGAGGAGCGGTCTTAGAGTCAGAGGAAAAAGACAAACGGACGCGTTTTTTAGCAAACTATCTTGCAGTATATGGATGCCGCATACAATTTACCTCGCTGGCTGACGCGCAATAAGCATGATGCAGAGGGTATGGTGCAAGAGGCATACTTAGGCGCGATTTTTGACGATATCCACGGCACGGACACCCCCACCCGGCTAAAGTCGCTGGAAAAGGGCAAGCTTACACAGTTTGACCAGAGCATCTTGCCGCACATGAATGCCGCATACAATCTGGCTCGCTGGCTGACGCGCAATGAGGATGATGCAGAAGATATGGTTCAGGAGGCGTATTTGCGCGCCTTTAAGTTTTTCAACACTTTTCATGGCCTTGATGGTCGCAGCTGGCTCCTCAGCATTGTGCGCAACGTTTGTTATACTTGGCTTCAGCAAAATCGTGCGCAAGAATTAACAACCATGTTCGACGAAGAAACACACAGCGTTGACGGCGACACCTCAAATCCGGCGACTCTCATGCTGCAGAGCGATGACCAACAGATCGTCAGACAAGCTGTGGAGGAATTGCCGGTAGAATTCCGTGAAGTGGTGGTCTTACGCGAGCTCGAGGGCTTCTCTTACAACGAAATCGCCGAGGTCGCCAAGATTCCACTTGGTACCGTGATGTCGCGCTTGGCACGCGCTCGAGAGCGGCTCAAACAGTTATTGTGCAATCGGCTGAAGATGGAGTGTTAGTATGATCTGTAAAGATGCGCAAAATCTAATCAATGGCTATGTAGACGGCGAATTGGATCTGATTCGAAATCTAGAGATCGAGCGCCACATTCAAGACTGTGCGCTTTGCACGCAGGATTACAAAAACCATCAGGTGCTAAGCAATGCAATAAAAACCGGCTCTCTCTATTTCAAGGCTCCGGCGGATCTACGGAGGAGGATTCAGTTATCGCTACGTAAGGCAGCCAAGGCCGAAGCGGGTCGTCGAATGCTGCCTAAGTGGTGGTTCAACATCGCAGCTCCTATGGCTGCTGCCGCGGTTATACTCTTGGCTCTGGTCCCGTTTCTGCGGGGTCCTTCCGCTGATGACCTTTTGGCCGGTGAAGTCATATCGAGCCACGTGCGTTCTCTCATGGTGAGCCATCTAGCGGATGTTTCCTCCTCCGACCAGCATACCGTGAAACCTTGGTTTGCCGGCAAACTGAACTTCTCACCGCCGGTGGAAGACTTGGCTAAGCAGGGATTCCCTTTAATTGGTGGACGCCTCGACTATCTAGAGGACAGGCCAGTAGCCGCGTTGATCTACCAGCGGCAGAAACATTTCATTAATCTGTTTATCTGGCCCTCAGGGTCTGATTCGGATGTCGAGACCAAAACAGTGTTGCGTCAGGGCTATAATCTGTCCCACTGGACCAGATCCGGCATGACGTTTTGGGCAGTATCCGATCTGAACAACACCGAGCTACAGAAGTTTGTTCAGCTGGTACAAAATCAAACCTCGTCCTCAACCGCTATGCAGGTACGTTGATCCGACAGAGCAGCTCGTGACGGAGATCGTCGTCAGAGACATACAACGGTCCGCTTGTTTCTATCGCCTCTTGGGATTCGTACTCCTTCGCGATGGAGGCGATTTTGTGGAACTGACTTGGGAAAATCACCGCCTCTTTCTTGCCCAGCCGTCGGCTTTTCACGAAGTTGATCGTGTAGAGTCATCAGTGGTTTCACAATTTCCTCGTGCCAACGTCAGAGTGATGGTTCCCAACGTGGACGATTATTGGACGCGAGCAAATGAAATCGGGACACAGATCATCGTTTCAATTGACGACCGGTATTACGGTCTCCGAGATTTCACAATCGCAGATCCAGATGGCTTTGGTATCCGCTTTGCGCGCAAGTTGGATGACGGGTAAGGCACCGGTTCCGCTTTGACTCGATCTCCCAAAGCACTCCCAACACCGTTTTTCCACATTACGCTAGGAATGGCTTTCTACCCAATCAGACTAAGACCAAATGCGCAGATTTCTAGTCATCGTCGCTGAGAGGATTCAGATCACCTGTGTTTGCAGTCAGACTGGTGCTACCGAAACAAGCTAGACTGCATCCTTCACAGGGTAGGAGCATCTAACCCAATAAGATCAGGGGGCGAGAGTTCAGCCCGAAATAAAAAAGGAGGTAAGGAAAATGTTTACGAAGCTATTAAGCGTATCTGCAAGTTTGATTTTGAGTGTAGCCGGGATCGCCTCGGGTGCCGACAGCATGCCGACCAAATTTACCGTCCGGATCGAGAACATTACGAAGCCCGACGCCTTTACCGCGTCCACTGGCGTGAAGTGGTCGCTTGGTTTTTCGCCCGGCGTAGTGGTAGTCCACACTGACAAAGGTCCGATTTTCACTGCCGGGAAGAAGGATCGCGGCCAAGGGCTTGAGGCACAATTCGAGGACGGCAATCAGTGTGAATTTCGCAACCCTATCTGACCCACCCCGCAGTTCGCACCAACATCTCCAGTTCGGTTAACCCGTTAGCCCACATATCCGTTGACAATCAACTGCGACTGCGACTAGTCTCAACCGATCCGCAAGCGGTCCCTGGTCCGATCACTTCTTTGATTCTTTTTACACTAGTTGAGGCTGGGTTTCCGCAGATGGGCTCTTAGCCAAACGATCAATCGCACGGGTATACCGCCCTGGTGTTATGGAATCTGACCTCACCGACGGCAAAAGCGCGGAGCGGGCGCTAAGCAATAGCGAGGAACTAGTTCGGCTCATACTCGATTCCGCCGCTGAAGCGATATTTGGTTGTGATCCAGAAGGTACCTGTCTTTTCTGTAATCGCGCAGCCGTGCACCTGCTCGGATACGACGATCCGAATGAAATGCTCGGGAAAAACATGCATGCGCTGGAGCACCACACTCGGCTAGACGGGACGCCGTATCCGATCGAGGAGTGCCCCATTTACATAGGATTTCAAAAAGGCCAGGGCGTTCATAGAGACGATGAGGTTTATTGGAAAAAGGACGGCACCAGCTTTCCGGTAGAGTTTTGGTCTCATCCGATATTTCGAGAGGGTAGAACCCTCGGTGCCGTCATAACCTTCATCGACATTACGGAGCGGAAACAGGCGGAAGAGGCGCTGCGTAAGAGCGAGGAGCGGTGGCGGTCCGTCTTTGAGAATTCGGCCATCGGCGTCGCACTGACCGACCTGAATGGCCGCTTCCTGGCCACCAACTCTGCGTACCAGAAAATGCTGGGTTACACCGCGGAGGAACTCCGTAAACTCACTTTTCTCGACATTACTCATGAGGACTATCGTGAATCCAACTGGGATCTCATCACCGAGTTATTAGAAGGAAAGCGGGAACAGTTTCAGGTCGAGAAGCAGTATCAACGCAAGGACGGTAGCTTGATCTGGGTGAAAAACAACGTTTCTCTCGTTCCGGGCACCGAGAGCATGCCTCGGTTCATAATGGCGCTCTCCGAGGACATCACGGAGCGGAAACGGGCGGAAGAAGCGCTGCGGAAGAGCGAAGAGCGGTGGCGCACTCTCCTTGAGATCAACAACGCCATCATTACAAACCTAACGCAAGAGGCCCTTCTTCACGCTGTTACCGAAAGCTTGCGTCGTGTCATTCCGTTCGACCGGGCCGGCTTCGCGCTCTACGTCCCGGAAAGAAAAACGTTCCGATTACTTGCGACGGAGAGTGAGTTCTCGTCAGATTACTTCCGGGTTGGACTGGAGTTAAGACGAGGAGAAGGCATTTCGACCTGGGTGTTCGATCATCAGCAGCCCGTCTTGCGCCGGGACCTTGAAAAGGAACAGCAGTATCCAAACGACCGGCGTCACCTCGCGGACGGCATCTACTCCTACTGTGTCGTTCCTTTAATCATCAGGGGAAAGAGCATCGGCACTCTGAACGTGGCAAGCAGGACGAGGAACCAGTATTCGGAACGCGATCTAGAGTTCCTACAGGAGGTAGCGAGTCAAGTTGCGCTGGCTGTCGAAAACACGCAGTCGTATCAAGAGATCGCGGCGTTAAAGGCCAGACTGGAGAAGGAGAACGTTTACCTCCAGGAGGAGATCCGCACTGAGCATAACTTCGATGAGATTGTTGGGAACAGTCCCGCCCTTCTGGTGGTGTTGCGTAAAGTCGAACAGGTTGCCCCAACGGACTCTACCGTACTCATCTACGGAGAGACGGGAACCGGAAAGGAACTCATCGCACGGGCGATTCACGATCGCAGCGCCCGCAAGGACCATCCGTTGGTGAAGGTGAACTGCAGTGCCATCTCGGCGGGCCTCGTCGAGAGCGAACTCTTTGGTCACGTCAAAGGCGCTTTCACCGGCGCCCTTGAGCGGAGGATTGGTCGCTTTGAGCTAGCCGACGGGGGCACCATTTTCCTCGACGAAATTGGTGAGCTACCTCTAGAAACCCAGGTTAAGCTATTGCGCGTGCTTCAAGAGCGTGAGTTCGAGCCGGTGGGCAGCAGCCAGCCTGTGCGCGTGAACGTGCGGGTTATCGCTGCTACAAACCGAAACCTGGAGGAGTCCATCCAGACCGGCAGTTTCCGCTCCGATCTTTTTTACCGCCTGAACGTCTTTCCCCTTGAGCTACCCTCGCTGCACGAGCGGCGCTCTGATATCCCTAAGCTCGCAAGGTTCTTCTTGTCCCACTACTCGAAGAAGCTTGGCAAGAACATCGAAGGAATATCCCAAGATACGATGGACCGGATCTCCGCCTACACCTGGCCCGGGAACGTTCGAGAACTGCAAAATGTCATTGAGCGGGCAGCTATTCTATGTCAACAGCCGATTCTCGAACTGAACCCTGATCTTGCCCCGATTTCTGCGCGCGGAGTCCTCCATCGGGCTCCGCAAGGACTTTCTGAATCTGAACCGGCTGTAAATTCCAGCTCAGCGCCTCGTGATCTCTCTACTCTGAAAGATGTGGAGCGTGGTCACATCTTGGCTGTGCTGAAGCAAACCGGCGGAGTCATTGAGGGACCGAAGGGGGCAGCGAGGATTCTAAATCTGCATCCTAATACGCTGCGCCACAGAATAAACAAACTAGGAATCAAGCATTCCACCCAC
>Ga0193735_1000556_pt1 | contig 11924 bp, 8 predicted proteins | sample U1m2metaG_FD_145080 | JGI IMG/M metagenome (GOLD analysis project Ga0193735, IMG submission 145080) | Soil microbial communities from a riparian zone of the East river system, Colorado, United States - U1m2 | ecosystem: Environmental > Terrestrial > Soil > Riparian zone | place: USA: East River... | reverse complement strand
CTTGTGTGCGCTGTTTCCTTCGCAAAAGCCGGCCTTTGATGGACAGCTTGCAAACGAGTTGAGCCAAGTTCCTAACGGCCGTCCCAAGAACGATGGCGTTGCTCTTGGGCGCCAAACTGCTTCTGCGATCCTGGCGCTTCGCGCAAACGATGGCTCCGGCTATGTGGAACCCCGCGTTGGCATCGATTTCATCACCAGCAATGACCCTGGGAAATGGCGACAAGATCCAATCAGTCATCATCCACTCGCGCTGGGCGCCTATTGGGAACAGGTGAAACCATTTGTCTTGCAAACCTCCGCCCAGTTTCGAGCCCCTATCCCACCGGCATTGAGCAGCACGGAATACGCGACCGCATTTAACGAAGTAAAGACTCTGGGCGGCGATGGAATCATCACGCCGACAGCGCGCACCGCCGAGCACACGCAAATCGGCATCTTCTGGGCATACGATGGAACCCCGAGCCTTTGCGCGCCGCCACGCCTGTACAATCAGATCACGATGCACATCGCCGATCAAATTGGCACGAGCGCCAATCCCGTTCAGCTCGCCCGACTCTTGGCACTGGTAAACGTCGCGATGGCCGATGCTGGCAGCGCCATCTGGGAATCGAAATATTATTACCAATATTGGCGGCCAGTTACCGGGATTCGTGAGGCCGACCTCGGAACGGGACCCACTGGTGCCGGCGATGACAATGATGCGACTACCGGTGATCTCAATTTTAGCCCGCTCGGCGCGCCGGCAAGTAACCTTAATGGCCCCAATTTTACGCCGCCCTTTCCAGCTTACCCGTCAGGACACGCCGGTTTCGGAGGCGCGCTCTTCGAAACCTTGCGCAAATTTTATCGAACAGATCAAATCGCCTTCACCTTTATCTCCGACGAATTCAACGGCGTGACGCGTGACAACGGCGGGAATGTACGCCCGGTCGTCTTCCGGACTTTTTCGTCTCTCTCGCAGGCCGAGGAGGAAAATGGTCAAAGCAGGATTTATCTTGGAATCCACTGGTCGTTCGATAAGACGGAAGGTATCGCTCAAGGGCGGCGGGTGGCCGACTACGTGTTCGCCAACGCGTTTACCCCGATACCAGCGAAGAAATCGCAGTAGCAAGCGACCTCCCAGACAGCGCAGCGCGCTGGTTTTACCTTTTCATTTCAAAACGGCCGTTGCCTTCGTTGAGATATTCGGTCGAGCCAACACGCGAGATTTGAAGCGATTGTTGCCAGGTTGCTGACGGAAAATCTTTTATGGCTTCGATTGTTTTAGTTTCCGGCTTCAACATCACCGCATCTTTGTTGACCATCGCTTCCGACAAAATCCTACCATCCACTGGCTGTGGCGGAGTGATTCCAAGGATGCGCAGAATTGTTGGCGCAAGATCGACATTGCCGCTCGGTAATTCATTTGTGTAACCGCGCCGAAAATCCGGCCCTGCCGCGATCAAGGTGTTGTGCATGTCGAATCGACTAAGCGTGGCGTGAGTCCCCTTCCCCGCGCCGCGTTGCCAATCGGCGTCAATCATTCCCGGAATGCCGAATTGATTTTTCTTTTCGTTCCAGCGGAAAGCCATCACGACGTCTGGCGCATGCGGACTGTCGATCTTCCCTTGGTCCAGAGCGAACGTCCCTTCGATCGATTCTTTCGTGAAAATCACTCCGGCGAAATCTGATTGTTGCAGAAATTCGACGAGACGGTGCGTGACCGGCGCGTCATGGTTCACCACATAAAAAAGGACGGTGCCGCCGTTCCCGACCAGCATGATCTCTCCCGGTTTTGGTTCGTCGCTGAATTCCGTCTTCGCGGTGAAGCCGGCGTCATTTAAGATTTTCCGCAGATCGACCGATCGTTCGATCGTGGAGAAGCCGTGATCGGATACGACGAACACGTCCGTCGTTTTGCGCGCTCCTTGTCGATCTAATGCCGAAAGAACAGCACTAAGGTTTTCATCAGAGGATTTAATCGCAGCGAGTGCCGGTTGCGCACCAGGTGCAGATCCATGTTGCGTTAGATCGGGATCGCCCAGCCAAAGGAGCGAAAACGCTGGCACACCATCTTTCCAAAGAAACTCAGTAAACGCTTTCGTAGTCCATTTGTCTCCTCCCGTGATTTGCCCGAAAGGCGGAAACGGACCGAGCGCATGGACAATGGGATTAAGTGCATCTCGCGGCCGCGATGCTCCGGCAAAAACCGTAACCGAATTTTTCGCGCGGCCCGGATCGACATGTCGATCCAGCAAAAGGCCGACAGTCTTTGCGGTGGCAATCGCTGTGCGCCCACCCGCGTGTTGTACGATCTCAGCAATAGTCGGAATCGAAATGTATTTCCCACCGGATAGCTCATCCCCCTTCTCCACCACTGCTGGAATCTCAACGTCGAGTGATTTTCTACTGTCAATTTCCGGGTGGTAATCGTGGTTCGCGATCAAACCGCTGTGGCCCGGATAAGCTCCTGTGGCAATCGCTGTTCCATTTACGTTTGTCGCGCTTGGATACACGGCGTGATGATTGCGAAAAACAACGCCCTCGTTCGCCAGCTTCCACAGCGCCGGCGTGTTCTCCTGGCTGACGAAATCCGGACGCATGCCATCCCAAACAACAACCACGACATGTCGCTCGGGTTTCGGCGTCTCGGCCGCAACTGCGGCCTGCGCGCAGAATACGCAAGCGATCCACACCAACATCGACAGCGATCTCTTCATCGATTTTGCAAATCTTTTGCGTCGCCGCTGACGAGTAATAACGAGGTGACGCCGCTCGCCAACGCCAGGACAGCTCCGAGAAGCATAACGCGTCGAAAACCTTGCACGAATGATTCATTAGTCGCCTGCTTAAGCACTTGGCGCATCGGCGACGCGATATCTTGGGGAATTGTCATTGCCGCGAGATTAATCCGTTGATCTTCGAGCGAACGTCGCACTTCTGCGGAGACTTCGAGGTTGGATAAACGTGAGTCGATCGAGCGGTTGAATACGTGAAGCATCACGATACCGAGGGCGGCAATTGCCAGGAGCCCGCCGCTCGTGAAACAGCATTGTTAATTCCCGAAGCGATGCCGACGCGATTTGCTGGAACCGAATTCATAACGGTGGTGGTCAGTGGCGCAACGCTCAGCGCCATGCCAAAGCCAAGCACAACGACCGCCGGAAAAAAGGCGCTCCAGTAATTATTCCCAACGCCGGGGACCGCGAGAAGCGCGAACCCCGCTGCGGCAATAATCGGGCCGACGACAAGTGGAAGTTTAGCTCCATAACTCGTGACAAGTCCGCCCGACCACCGGGAGAGCAAAAACAGGATTAGAATAAAAGGAAGCAACGCAGCACCGGCAGCCGTGGCCGTGTAGCCTTGAACTTGAATCAAATTCATCGGCAGAAAAAAAAGCGTTCCGCCAAGCGCTCCATAAAGAAAAAGCGTCACCAAATTGGCACCGGCGAAATCATGCGAACGAAAAAGGGTAAGCGGCAACATTGCATTTCGCGTTCGCGCTTCCCAATAGATAAACAGTACTAAAGTGAAGCTACCCACGATTAGCGCGCTTAGCACCGCCGGATGGCCGAAACTCAATCGCGACGACTCGATCAAGCCATAAACGACCAACCCAAGGCCGATTGTTGCGAGCGCCGCTCCCAACCAGTCGAGTCGCTTATTGCCGCTCTTGTCCCAGCTTTCTGGCACACAGCGAAAGGAAAGGAGAAGCACAACAAGGCCAATCGGCAGGTTAATAAAGAACACTGCACGCCATGAGATTCGCTCGATCAACCATCCACCAAACACGGGACCGATCGCTGCGGTGATTGCAGTGAATCCGGACCAAACGCCGATGGCGCGACCGCGATCTTTTTCGGTGAACGATGCGCTAATGATGGCAAGACTGCCCGGCACGAGTAGCGCGCCACCGGCGCCTTGAACGGCGCGCGCGACAATCAGTTGGCCAATGCTCGCGGCAAGTCCGCACCACAGGGATGCGACAGAAAAAAGCACGACTCCAATAATGAAGATGCGGCGGCGGCCGTAGTGATCGCCCAGCGAACCACCCACGAGCAGCAGTGATGCGAGCAGCAGCGAGTAGGCTTCAACGACCCATTGAACATCGACGACCGTGGCGTTGAGGCTCCTCTGCAACGCAGGCAGGGCCACGTTGACGACCGTGCCGTCGATAAACGCCATGCTCGATCCGAGAATCGTTGCCGCGAGAATCCACGGAGCGGCAGATTTTGCGCAGGGCGCCGCGGCAGTCCCGGCATGAATAAGAGCTTCGTCACAGGGCGATTGAACGAAATTTGCCATCTCGTGTTCGAATTGCATCACAATGAGATCCACATTGACCCTGCGAAAATTTTTGAACTTGCCCAAGCGTAAAATATCGACTCCACGTCGGTCGGCTTCGGCAAGTTGATCCGTGCCGCCAATCTCCTAGCCTCTTCCATGCAGAAAATTGCCATCCTGATGCTGGCCGCAGTTCCGCTCGGTTTCATCTCTGCCGGGCAATTGATCCCGACTGCGCCGGGAACGGGTTGGCGATACAAGATGACAGAGGAACCTGGGAAAGGACTCAGGATTCCAGACTCAAAAACTGACGCTACCGGTACGGTTCGGGTCTCCGTGTTGTATCGCATCGCTGGTGTGGAAAACATCGACGGAAAGGAACTTCTCAAGTTTGAAATGCATCGCGCTGGCGTCGTAACAAACACCGACCTGCTTTCCATCGACGAACACGGAATCGTTTGTGCGGCGCGGATTAATTTGGACGGCGAATTGATCAAGCTGAATCCGCCGCAAACGATCGTCGCCACGGCTCTGAAGCATGGTGCAAGCTGGAATTTTGACGGTCAGATTGGTGAGATGAAAGTGCATCAGCATTACGAGGTAGCCGAAGAAGCCGACATCGAAGTGCCTGCTGGAGAATTTCGCGCGTTCCACATTCACGGAGAACAAACCTCGCCCACCCGGATGACGATTGATCGCTGGTTCGCGATCGGAACCGGAATCGTCAAGGATGTCACAACAATGCGCGACTCGGGCGGCGATTTGCTGGAACGCATTTCGCTTGAGCTGATGGAACGGCCCAAAATTGTGGAAAGGCCAGAGATCAAGTCGACTGGCGTCCCGAAAAAAATCTCAGTCGATCTCGCGAAGCAGCGCCTCGGCGAAGCGACCACGACATTTTCATCGGACACGCCGCAGATCTATGCGCGGTGGCGTGGAGATCGTCTGCGGAAAGGCGCAAAAGTGCGCGCGGTCTGGATCGCCGAGAATATTGGCGAAGATTTCCCTCCTGATTACAAGGTGGACGAAGCTACCGCGATCACAGAAGGCCCAGTCGCTCATGGAGCATTCACATTATCGCGGCCTGAGGATGGCTGGGCGCTCGGCGATTATCGCGTCGAGTTCTACGTTAACGATGTTTTGGTGGACATGGTGAAGCTGAAGATTGTGAAATGAATGACGGCTGCGCAGGCGTGATTCGTTACATCGTTACACCGGATTCACGATTCACGATTTAACTTTTTAACGCTTTAACGAAACTCGTCTGAGAATTTTCCTGAATCCAAAGCAGGGCATGACTGCATCGTAATAGAGAAAGCAGATTTCACATGAAGAAAATTACTATCGTATTTCTCGCGTCTACCGTTCTGATCACGGGATGCCATTGGGTCGGAGTTCGAGGCAACGGCCATCTCAAGACGGATCAACGCACGATCAGCGCTTTCGCTACAGTTGACGTCAGCGGCGCGTTCACGATCGAGTGGCGAGATGGCGCGCCCGCTCTCAGCATCACGACGGATGAAAATCTTCTTCCCTACATCGACAACCAGGTTTCCGGCGACACACTTCACCTGCACACGCGCGAAAACATTTGGCCAACGCACGGAATCAAGGTCGTGATCTCAAGCCCCACCCGCACCGGGGCAAAGATCAGTGGCGCGGTGAGACTGACCGCGAATCAACTCTCCGGGCCGAGATTCGCTTTGGGATCAACCGGTGCATCACGGGTAACACTCGATGGAAACATTGACGAACTCCTCGCCGAGATGACAGGCGCGAGCGAATTAACCGCGAGCGGTCTTCAAACCAAAACCGCCGAAATCTCCACCACCGGCGCGTCTGACGCCGAAGTTGCGGTCACCGAAACATTGAAAGTCGCCATCACCGGCGCGGGCAAAGTTTCCTATTCGGGAAATCCGAAAACGATCGAAAAACATATCACCGGCGCCGGCTCCATCCGGCACAGGGATTAGCTGTCGCCCCTCGCTCTAATTGGAAAGATCGATAACTAAAACTCTGTAGGGGAAGCAGTTTGCTTCCCTATTACACAACACGGGACGCTAACAGCGCCCCCTAGAGTGCCCCGCCGCGATGTCGTAAACAATAGTGGGACGACACAGAGGTCGTCCCTCCAACCAAAAAATTGGAGGGACAGGCTCCGTCCTGTCCTCTTACCATCTCCCAATGGAAAACTTTATCTGTGTGCAATGCGGAACGCAGTTTGGCGCGACTGCCAAGCCGCCGTCGCGTTGCACAATTTGCGAAGACGAACGGCAATTCGTTCGTTATGGCGGCCAGGAATGGACGACGCTCGAGCGCCTGGCGACCGATCATCACAACCATGTCGAAGACGAAGCGCCGCACCTTCTCGGCATCGTTACCGAGCCTGAGTTCGCCATCGGGCAACGCGCATTGCTCCTCCAATCGCCCGGCGGAAATTTGCTCTGGGATTGCATCTCATTGCTGGACAACATAACCATCGCCGAAGTCGAAGCTCGCGGCGGTATCCGCGCCATCGCGATTTCGCACCCGCATTTTTATTCCTCGATGATCGAATGGGCCGAGCATTTTGACGCGCAAATATTTTTGCACGCGAAAGATCGCCAATGGGTCATGCGTCCCGCGGAGGCGGGATCGCGCATCCAGTTTTGGGAAGGAACAACCTTGTCACTCTGGGACGGGCTCACGCTGATCAATTGCGGCGGGCATTTCGAAGGCGGCACGGTGCTGCATTGGCCCGCGGCGTCCCGCGGTTGCGGGAGCAACGGCGCGTTGCTGACCGGCGACATCATTACCGTTGTGCAGGACCGCCGTTACGTCAGCTTCATGCGCAGCTACCCGAATCTGATCCCGCTCGGATCCGCAGAGATAAACCGCATTCTGGAAACGATCGAACCGTTTTCGTTCGATCAAGTCTACGGCGGCTGGTGGAAAGCAAACGTCTTATCCGACGCAAAAACCGCCGTCGCGCGATCGGCACAGCGATATTTGCACGCGATCGCAGCCGCCGGGAGTTACGGTTAAAGTACAGCCACACTCTCGCGCTACTTTCCGCTTTGGAAACCGCCTCAGCGGGTTTATCTGTTATTATCCACAGTAATCTGGAAAAATTCGCGGCGAGACAAGCCGTGAATCCGCGCAACTTTTTCTCCGAGCTAAAGCGACGTAACGTTTACAAGGTTGCCATCGCCTACGGAGTCGTGGCCTGGCTTCTGCTGCAAGCGGCATCGATCTTATTTCCGACGTTCGAAGCGCCGCCGTGGACGATGAAAGTCTTCGTCGCAATGACTGCGCTCGGTTTCCCGATCGCGTTAATAATCGCGTGGGCGTTTGAGCTGACGCCGGAGGGCTTGAAGCGAACGGAGTTCGCGGACGAATTGCCGAAAAAACCATCACGAAATCGCGCATGGATTTACGTGGTTGTCATCGCCGGTGCGATTTCCTGTGGTCTGTTTTTTCTTGGCCGCTTCACTGCGTCTACCAAGCAAAGCGGGTCTGCTGACATTTCAGCTAAATCTATTGCAGTGTTGCCGTTCGAAAATCTAAGCGACGAGAAACAAAACGCTTATTTCGCGGACGGCGTACAGGACGAAATCCTGACCGACCTGGCTAAGATCGCGGACTTGAAGGTCATCAGCCGTACCAGCGTGATGCCATACAAAAGCGGAATCGCGCGCAATCTGCGCGAGATCGGCAGGCAGCTTGGCGTTTCGCATCTCGTCGAGGGAAGCGTGCAGCGCTCTGTCAATCGGGTACGCGTAAACGCGCAACTGATCGATGCTCGGACTGACGCCCATCTTTGGGCCCAAACTTACGATCGCGATCTGGCCGACGTATTTGCCATTCAAAGTGAAATCGCCAAAACGATCGCCGACCAGCTTCAGGCCAAAATCTTGCCACGCGAAAAGGTAGCGATCGAAAAGCAACCAACAAAAGACGTCACCGCCTACGATTTCTATGTCCGGGCCACGGAGGCCATCGACGGGGCTGCAAACAGCCAGAATGGAAAGGAGAATTGTTTGCAAGGGGTGAGCTTGCTCGAACAGGCAATCGCGCGCGATCCGGCCTTCCTTGCTGCTTATTGCAAGCTAGCCCAGGCGCATGACGAGCTTTATCTGTATGGCTTTGACCACACGCCCGCCCGTCTTGTTTTTGCCGAGCAGGCAATTAACGCCGCGCTACGATTGCAGCCCGATGCGGCCGAAGCGCATCTAGCTCTGGCGCGTCATCGATACAGTAAACTGGATTACGATGGCGCCCGGGAAGAAATCGAGATCGTACGTCGCACGCTACCGAACGATCCAAGAACGTTCGAGTGGAGCGGTTATATCGACCGCCGGCAAGGTCGCTGGCAGGAGTCGACGCGCAATCTGGAGCGGGCGCTGGAGTTGGATCCAAACAACATTTTCATCCTCCAGCAGATTTCGTTGAGTTATGAGACGCTGCGCGAATATGCCAGGGAGGCCGCCGCTTTGGAGCGCGCCCTTGCGATTCGACCTAACGACCTCGATACACGAGTTAATCGGGCACGATTAGAAGTCTTTTGGAAAGCGGACACGCGGCCGCTGCATGAACTCATCGAGTCGTTCATGCGGCAAAATCCCGCTTCCGGCGCCCGCCTCGCACCCGTCCGCATTTTCCTGGCTACGGCCGAGCGTGATCCCACCGCGGGCGTGCGGGCGGTCGCTGACCTGGGTGAAAATACCTACGGCCCCGACGCCATGCTATACACTCGTGCGTTCGGTGAAGGTTTCTTCGCTCGGCAGAGAGGTGACACGGTTGCCGCTCAGGCCAGCTTTAGGAAGGCACGGGCCGAACAGCAGCAGATCGTGAATGCCCAGCCCGATTACGGGCCGGCACTTTGTGTGCTCGGTTTGATTGACGCCGGGCTCGGCCGAAAGGACGACGCGTTGCGCGAAGGCCGCCGTGCCGCCGAACTGATGCCTCCGAGCAAAGATTCCATCAACGGCGCGCACATCATGCAGCTTTTGGCCGTAATTTATGCATGGGTCGGAGAAAAAGAACTTGCCATCGATCAGCTAGAGCGGAGTGCACAAGTTCCCGGCAGCCTAACCTACGGTCAGTTGCGATTGTGGGCTCACTGGGATCCGCTGCGTGGCGACCCACGCTTCGAGAAAATCGTCGCCTCGCTCGCGCCGAAAGAAGCACACAAGTAAACACTGCAATGGATCTAAAGAAATTTTTTGCCAAGCTGAAGCGGCGTAACGCTTACAAGGTAGCGATTGGCGAGGCGTAGCGGATCGTTGACGGAGGTCGCGGCAGTTCTATGCTCGGAGCGATGGCCAAAGCTGCGCCAAAACCGTCCGCGGTCATCGACACTCGTGTCATCTACTGCGGGGACAATCTCGAGCAGTTAAGAAAGCTACCTGACGCGTGCGTCGATTTGATTTACATCGACCCGCCGTTCAATTCGAATCGCAACTACGAAGTTTTCTGGGGTGAGACGAGAGAGAAACGGGCCTTCGCAGATCGGCATGCATCGCGTCCTGAAGAAAACCGGCAGCTTTTATTATCACTGCGATTGGCACGCCAGCCACTACGTCAAAGTCATGCTCGATCAGATTTTTGATGAGGACGGTTTTGAAAACGAAATTGTGTGGAAAAGAACAACTGCGCACGCCGATACGCATGGTTTCGGTCATGTTCACGATATCGTCTTTCGATATTCGAGTGGGGATAAGCCAACCTTTAACGTCCAGTTAAAGGACTACTCGCAGGATTATGTCGACAACTATTTCATTTACGAAGACGAGTACGTCACAACACGTGGCAAATTTCGGATCAATGATGTTACAGGCTCCGGATTGCGAAAGGGAGAAACGGGGCAGCCTTGGCGGGGCATTGATCCCGCCAACATCGGCAAAGGACGCCATTGGATGCGCACACCTGCCGAGTTGGAAGAAATGGCAGCGGATGGCCGAATTTACTTTCCTCCAAAGGGCGGAACGCCCGGATGGAAACGGTATGCCAACGAATTGAAAGGACAGCCAGTCGATTCCATCTGGGATGACATCCCTGCGTTAACAAGTTTCTCAAAGTCGGCCAAGGAAGCCCTTGGATATCCAACTCAAAAGCCACTTGCGCTTTTAGATCGCATCATCAAAGCGAGCAGCAACGAAAATGACGTCGTGCTCGACGCGTTCTGCGGCTGCGGAACCGCGCTTGTCGCTGCGCAGAAATTGAAGCGTCAATGGATCGGTATCGATGTTTCGCCAACAGCATGCCGCGTGATGGCCAAGCGGTTGAAGAAAGATTGTCGATTAAAAGAAGACGAAAAACTTTGGGAAATCGGCCGCGGCTTTATTGTGCGCGATCTGCCGAAGACAGAAGAAGAATTGCGAAAATATCCGGCGTTCGAATTCGAGAACTGGGCAGTCGTCGCACTCGGCGGAATTCCAAACAAAGTGCAGGTCGGTGACCTCGGAATCGACGGTCGCATTTATCCGATAAGCGCGATACCCGAATTGCGCGTAAAAGAAAACGTCGAGATGGATTTCATGGACGTCTGGTATCCCATCCAGGTGAAGCAGACCGATAAAGTCGGACGACCTGACATCGACTCATTCGAAACCGCTATGCAGCGCGCAAAGCGAAAGCTCGGATACTTCGTCGGTTTCGAATTTAGCAAAGACGCCCTTTTCGAGATCGACCGCTTCCGCCGCGCGACAGCCTGCGAAATCAAGCCGCTCACGGTTCGTGAAATTTTGGATGAAGAGTGCGCGAGTGGTGTCTAGTTGCTTTCCAGTGGCCACGTCAAAGCAGCCGTTTGCGATCCGAGTTCTGACCTGGTTTGCGGCTCTGGCGTCCGCGGGAATGTACTTGTCGATCTTGCTCGCGATTCTTGATATCGGACCACAGATCATGGGCGGTGAGCGAGTGACACACTTTCTGATCGCTGACTTCTGACTTCTGACCACCCGTGGCGGTTAATTGATTGCCAGCTCGGCCTTGCTTCGACAGATTCGCAACATGAGCGAGAGCACAAAAGAGATCGAATCCGGCGCTGTCCGCGAAATTGAACCAAAGTTAAGGGAGCTGTTTACAAAAGTGGTGGAACGCGATCCGCGCGACGCGGTAAAGATGCTGGAGCCGTATCCGGATGAGTTCGTAGTTCAGATGCTGGAACTGCTCAATCCCGCGTCAGCACTGAATATTCTGCAACGCTTCAATTCAGCGCGGCGGCAGACGGTCCTGGCTACCGCTTCCGTTGAAGACACCCAGCAATGGATGCGCAACCAAACCTACCCGGAGCGTAGCATTGGACGATTGATGCAGCCGCCGCTGGCTGTTTTCCGACCGCAAACGACCGTTGCCGAAGCAACCGAACAAATTCGACGGCTGGCCACCAAAGCCATCATCACCTATGGTTTCGTCACAGACGAGGAGGAGAAACTCCTTGGAGTTATCGTGATGCGCGACCTGCTACTGGCGCAAAGCAATCAGCGGCTGGACGAGATTATGCTCGCGAACCCGTTCTATCTGACGCCGGACATGTCTCTGACCGATGCAATGAGAGCGGTGTTGGTTCGGCATTTTCCGGTTTATCCGGTCTGTGAAAAAACGGGGCAACTGATCGGCCTGTTGCGCGGCCAAATGCTCTTTGAAGCAGAGACGATTGAGCTGAGCGCACAACCGGGCGA
>Ga0193735_1000554_pt1 | contig 11963 bp, 10 predicted proteins | sample U1m2metaG_FD_145080 | JGI IMG/M metagenome (GOLD analysis project Ga0193735, IMG submission 145080) | Soil microbial communities from a riparian zone of the East river system, Colorado, United States - U1m2 | ecosystem: Environmental > Terrestrial > Soil > Riparian zone | place: USA: East River... | reverse complement strand
GCCCTAGCCAGCTGGCCATCTCGGTTCTGTCGGCATGCGCACTGTAGCCATCGATGACTTCGACTCGGGCGTGAAGAGCGACGTCTTCGCCAAATATTTGAAGGATCGGCTGCCTCTCCACCACTCTTCGTCCCAGTGTGTGCTCGGCCTGAAAGCCTACTACGAGAATTGTATTCCGTGGATCGCTTGCTCCCTGCGCCAGGTGATGAAGAATTCGACCGTTTTCCATCATCCCCGATGCAGCGATTATCACCATCGGCCCATGAGCGCGCGATACCGCCTTCGACTCCTCCACATCGCGCGTATAGTGCAGCAGGTCGAACCGAAAAAGTTCTTTTGCCTTCTGCACCATTTCTTCGGACCGGTCAAAACTCTCGGGGTGCATTTCGAACACAGTGGTTGCATCGATTGCCAGCGGGCTATCGACATAGATCGGAATTGAAGGAATTGCACCTTCCCTGGCGAGACCATGGAGCGCGTAGATCATCTCCTGCGTTCTGCCTACGGCAAATGCGGGGATGAGAACGCGGCCTCCGCGGGCAGCGGTCTCACGAACTACCTGAGCTAACTGCGCCCGAGCTCCTTCTACTGATTCATGGTCCCGGTTCCCATAGGTCGATTCCATGATCAGGGCATCAGCACCCTCAGGGGGGATTGGATCCCGGACTATTGCCAGGCCACTCCTGCCGATGTCGCCAGAAAAGACGAGTCGTTTTGTCTTTCCTCCTTCCGTGCAATCCACCAGTACCGACGCCGAGCCGAGGATGTGGCCAGCGTCGACATAGCTGGCGCGTACCCCGGGAACAACGTCAAACGGCTTGTTATAGGGAACCCCGACCATCAGATCCATTGTCCGCACGGCGTGTCGCATTCCGTAGAGCGGCTCGATGAACTCCTTCTTCCGCTTCGCGAGAAACTCGGCGTCTTTCTCCTGTATATGTGCGGAGTCGGCAAGCATTATCGCGCACAGGTCGCGGGTTGCAGCTGTCGCCCAGATCGTTTTGGAGTAGCCCTCCGCGATCAGGTACGGAAGACGCCCTGAATGATCGATGTGGGCATGAGATAGAACGACGGCATCGAGATCCTTGATCGGCAGCGGGAGTTTACGGTTCTTCTCGGCTGAGTCGTGCCGCCGTCCCTGAAACATCCCGCAATCGAGAGCGACCGTATAACCGTTTACATGGAGAAGGTGACAGGAGCCGGTGACCTCTCGAGCGGCACCGACGAAGGTTATCTCCAAGCTGCTACCCTTCCGCTACGGCATCGCGCTGGAACAGGATAATGAGCCGCTGCTCGTCCTGTGACATTAGCGCCGGCTCCCAGCCTCCTCTACTTCTCTCGTTGAGAAGATCGGTTAGGGTATCTTCGTCCTCGCGTGTGTGTCGGGTCAGCTTGACCACCACAGCCTGGTATTCTTTCATCAGGGATTAGAGATTATGAGCCGATGAGCGCCTACAGTGCCGACGCCGAAATGGTGGGTCTGAAATGATCGAGCGAGTGAAGGAATTTCCCTCGCTGACTATTATCCGGCATCCCCTCGTCCAGCACAAGCTGACCATCCTGCGCGATCAGCAGACGGAGACCAAGATGTTCAAGGAGCTGGTCGACGAGATCGCGATGCTCATGGCCTACGAGGCAACGAGTGAGCTGAGTCTCGAGCCAAGGGAAGTAAAGACTCCTCTCGAGAAGACAACGGGTTGGCATATCAGCGGAAAAAAGCTGACGCTTGTCCCGATTCTCCGCGCAGGTCTTGGCATGGTGGAGGGAATTCTTCGGCTTGTCCCGTCCGCCCGCGTCGGACACATCGGCCTCTACAGGGATCATGACACCCTCCAGCCGGTCGACTACTACTTCAAGGTGCCCGGCGATACCGCTGAACGGGATTTCTTCCTGCTCGATCCAATGCTCGCCACCGGCGGAAGCGCGGCCGCGGCTGTCGCCTCACTGAAGAGGGCCGGCGCAAATAGGATTCGATTTCTTTGTCTGGTCGCTGCGCCCGAAGGAGTGAAACCCCGATGTTCAGATCTATTGCGCTGCCCTCGATCGGGAGCTCAACAAGCAGGGCTACATCCTTCCAGGGCTTGGGGATGCCGGAGACAGATTGTTCGGCACGCGTTGATCGCTAGCCGAACCATTCCCTGGGATTCAGCTTCTGCTGCTCAGCAGCATCGATGACCCATTGCTGGCTGTGTGGATCCGTAACTTCGGTCACCACCAGATCGAACCAGCTTGCCGCCTTCTTCGTATCGCCGATTCGCCTCCACAGCTCGCCGACCAGATAGGTGAGGATCGCCCGCTCGTCTCTCGGCACGGCGTCATAGGCCTGAAGCGATTCCTCGAACATCCACGCCGCGTGCCGACGGAAGTAGCGCTCCGCCTCTGCGTCTCCCTCATCGACACAGCACCATGCGGCACGGAGAAGAAGGTCCGCGATATGGCGAGGGTCCAGGCCTTGCCATTGTGCGACCTTGGCGGCGGCTTCGTATTTCTCAGACCCACAAATCAATGACGGTCGAAGCGGGGCAAGCTCTTCGAGAACGTGCTGTTTCAGCACGGGGCTGACATCCGCCGCGGCAGTAAAGTCGCCCTCTCCACCCGAGTAGCCGCACTCGCTGCACATATGGATCAAATAGGCGAGTGGCTGAGTTCCGGCGGCTCGTTCGTGGAAATCTGTGCGCTTTCCACCGAACGCATTCGTCGAAACTACAGTCTGAGATTTGAACTCGTTGTCACACACGGGACAACGAAGCTCGATCTGACGCAGCGTTGTCATGGGTTACTCCTCCCTATCGGCGCTCGAACTCTTGGAAATAGAGAAGGAATATCTGTGCCATGATTTTAAAATCACTGCGACGGAGATCGGCCTTGTTGAGAGTTTGTGTCGATTGTATCTTCTCGCATCGCAAAAACCGCGACTGGCTCACCACCCCGCGACCTGGTCGTTGATGCTCATCAACCTACTGCCTGACTTCTTCGCAGTTCATAACAGTACCGACCGTGTCGCCGCCTATCTCCGCTACTTCGAAAACCACCGCCGCTTCCTAGAAGCCTACTGGCACAACTATGTGCTGGATCCGGCAGGGCCCCATTTTCTGGAAGTCGTTCGCTCTGCCGCACTTGCGAGCCGTGTAGACCTTCGCACGATGCTCGAACGAATCGACGTCGTGTCCCTTGCCCGAAACACCGAAGAGCAGTGCAGGACGCTTCTTGAAGTCGACACAGATATAGACGTTGTGCTCATGGTTGGCGTCGGCGCCGCAAATGCCGGCGAGCTCGTGGTCGAAGGGAAGGGCATCGCTTTTGTCTGCCTCGAGCATTTCACCAGTGTGACGAATCCGGAAACTCAGGGCTTGGGTCTCGACCCGGAGCTCATTCCCCTGTGGCTCACCCACGAAATAGCACATACGGTCCGTTATACCTCGCCGACCAGTCGGAGCGAGATGAAACAGCTGATTGATGATGCCGGCGGATATTATTCATATTGGGAAACCGGAAGACGCGCTTCCCTTCGCGAGCTGATGATCAACGAGGGGTTGGCAACGATCGCATCGAGAGCGATCAGTCCCGGACATGCCGCCTGGGAGTACTACGGATATACCAGGCGCGAATACGCCAGCGTCCGTGAGCTCGAGCCCTTGATGACCCGGGCCCTCAACAGCGATCTGGATCGGGCTGGCCTCGGACTTCGCCTTCGATATCTATCCGGCGGAATGAGCGATGACGCGCGAACAGTTGAACGTCATGTTTTTCCGGAGCGAAGCGGCTATTTCCTTGGTACGAAGATGGTCGAGCCGGCTGTTGACTCGCGTGGGCTGTCATGGGCGATTCGCGCCAGCGCGGATGAGATCACATCACTCGGCAGCTCGGCTGCTGCATCCGCCTAGACCTACTTTCCAACACAAAAAGAGCTGAACACACGGTCGAGCACATCCTCGATCTCCACAGCTCCTATCAGCTCTTCGAGCGCATGAACCGCGGTTCGAAGATGGACGGCAATAACCGTCACCGGAAGTTTCTCCTCCCCCCAACCGCTCCTGAATTGCTCGAGCTCCGAACGCGCAATGTCGAGAGCTTTCCGGTGACGTGCTCTCGTCAGTATCGGCAAATCGGGGACTACTTCGCCGTGCCGCGCATCCAGGGTTTCATTTATAGCACGCAGCAGATCCTGCAATCCTGCTCCAGTTTCCGCGCTCACCGGGATGGCACCTGGAATTGGCATTTCGTCTCTGGTTGATACTAAATCCGCTTTGGTAAACACTGGCACTACCGGGGCGGTTGACGCGCGACTCACGATGCTGACAGTCTCCTCCAGGCTCCTGGAATCCTCCCCGCATGCGAGCACGATATCTGCGCTCGATAGATAGCGCTGACTTACTTCGATTCCGAGACGTTCGATTCGGTCTTCGGTCTCCCTCAGTCCAGCCGTATCGACGAGGCGCAGCGGCCACTTGCCGCTGTCGATCACAGCCTCGAGCGCATCCCGAGTAGTGCCTGGGATCTCGGTCACAATCGCGCGTGCGCGACCCAGAAGTGCATTGAAGAGCGACGATTTACCGGCGTTCGTCGGGCCAGCGATCACTACGATTGCGCCTTCACGGATGACTTCGCCAGCCGGCCCGGTGGAGATGAGCGCTTCCAGTGCTCCGGCAAGTTCCTCCGCGGATTTATCGATCCTTTTTCGGGGAATCGGTCCATCGTCTTCCTCGGGGAAATCGACATCGTAGGCAATCAGCGCTTCGAGCCCGATGAGGTCATTTCTCAGCTTCAGTAGGCGACGCGACAGCCCTCCATCCAGCTGACTCAGCGCTGTCCGCTGCATGATGTGAGAGCTGGCATCGATCAGATCACCGATTGCTTCGGCCTGAAGTATGTCGAGCTTCCCATTGAGTACCGCTCGTCGCGTGAATTCCCCCGGCGTCGCCTGTCTGGCGCCCGATGAAATCAGGGCCGCGACCACCGAGTTCGAGACGAGATTTCCACCATGAATGGAGAACTCGACCGTGTCATCGCCGGTGAAGGAGTTGGGACTCGGGAATAGCGTGACCAGGGCCTGATCAAGCTTCTCTTCACCATCAAACAGATCGCACAAATGAGCTACTCGTGGCTCCTGAGGCGAAGCGTGCAATAATGTCGCGGCAATTGAAAACGCATCCGGGCCACTCAGCCTCACCAGCGCGATGGCACCTCGGCCTGGCGCGCTGGCGAGAGCAACAATTGTGTCCTCCAGCCGGACGGCCGATGTGCCAGACGATATCACGCGCTCACGGCCGGAAGGACAAAGGTAGTCCCGGGCTCCAGGATCTTCACCGAGGGATGCAGCGGATGATCCTCGAGCGTTGCTCTCAGTCTGTCGATTGCATCAAAAGCAGTCGACGTGACATGATTGAACGTCCCCCAATGGTAGGGGATGAAGTATCTGGCGTTGAGTCTCTCGAAAAGAGTCAACGCATCACTGCTTGTTAGGTGACCTTTGCGGAATCCAGGCTTCCACCACGGCGCATGCCCAATGGGTAGAAGAGCCAGATCGAGGTTTCGCCCTCTCGCAACAAGGTTTTTCTCTACGAGGTGTGTCGTATCGGAGGTAAGGGCCGTGTCTCCGGCAAAGAAGCATGACACCGAATTCGTATCGAGGAGATACATATTCGTTGCGCTCCTCCAGCGATCCACCCCGTAGCGGTTTCCCTTATGGGTAGCGGAAGCCGCGCGAATTCTCACACCATCGAGCTCGGTTGTTTCTCCTGGTGCCACGGCGACCGCGTGCCCATATCCCTGCTTCGACAACCACTTTGCGATCGCGGGCGGAGTGAAGAGAGGAATGTCTCCCGGGAGGGCGTCGAGAGAATCAAACGACAGATGATCCGCGTGCGCATGTGTCAGCAGTATGGCGTCGAGTTTCGGCAGTGCGTCAAGGGCGATACCGGGAGCGCTGACGCGCGCGAGAAATTTCCCGAGTGCGGGATCGAAATTGGGATCGGTGAGAATTCGCTTCCCGCCGATTTCAATTAGTAGCGTTGCGTGACCAATGTACGTGACACGCAGCATAGGACCTCCCTAGCCAGCTGGACTTGCTTTTGCGCGTTCCCTCGCCAGTATCCACTGCTGTGGAAGAGCCGCAATATTCTGCGCCGTGTAGTAGAGGTTGAGGCCTGAAGCCATGTTGAGCAGCACGACTGTCATCATGACCGGGAACATGTAGCCCATCATTTTCGCTTGTGGATTCGGAGGAGCATTACGCATTCCAATCCACGACAGTAGATACATGGACGCGCCCATCAAGAGAGGCAGAATGTAGAGCGGATCCTTGATGGAGATGTCATGCAGCCACATGAACGGCACACCGCGGAACTCGATAGTGTTCTGGAAAACGAAGAACAGCGCGAAAAGAATCGGCATGGGAAGGAGCGCGGGAAGGCAGCCGGTCAGTCCGGCAAATGGACTCACGCCAGCCTCCTGATAAACCTTCATGATTGCTTCTCGCTGCTGGTTTGGATCCTTGTACTTCTTCTGCGCGGCGGCCAGTTTCGGCTGCAGCTCCTGCATCTTGAGACTCGAGCGCATTGTGCTCTGATTCAGCGGCCAGAGAGCGAGCCTCACCAGGACTCCCAGAATTACGAGCACCCATCCGTAGCTCAGATTGAGTCGATTGTGCATCCAGAGCAGAGCCTGAATGACCTTTGACGCAATCGGATGCACGACGCTTTGAAGGAAGCGCCAGCCGTAGGGATTTACGTGATCGAAATCCTGGCCCATTCGCATGAGACGCTGTGATTCCTGGGGGCCGGCGTAGATCTCGAACGAAAAGGTGCCGTTCCGAATCTCCTGGACAACATCTGCCGATGCATTCGTAGCGATTTTCGACGTTCGCGGCCCACCAGCCAGTGTGACTTCACTGAATGGTGTTCCGTTTGGTGGGGCCAGAACCCCGAACACGAAGTATTTGTTCTTTATCGCCACCCAATTGAGTGGACCGGCTTCGAGCGTTTTCTCGCCGGGATCAAGGCTGCCGAACAGAACGCTTCGGGCGTGATCGCGCTGTGGCTTGAAACTGTAGGCAAGAGTCCGATGATCACCGATGGTGTCCGCTTCGGTCGGCAGTAGCGTCTTCGGAAGACTCATGATCAGGTACGCTGGCTTCTGCGCCCCTGTAACCGTACCATCAACCCGAAGCGTATAGCTCGCCGCTGTATCGTTGGAAATTATATAAGAGATCGAGACGGCGAGATTCTTTACCGTGGCGCTATAAGTGAGAGTCTCATCCCCTCCGGTATTCATGACTCGCGAGAGCCGAAAAGCTGTCTGCGCCAAATCTGCTGTATCCGCCGGCGTAACGAGCCGATACCTCACCGGCGGGGCGCCAGGGATCCCCAGATCGACAAGACCACCACTCGCCGATCTGTTCTTGTAGTCTCTAATAACAATCGATATCGGAGCCGCACCCACAGTGCTGAATTTGTAGATCGCCTTGGGTGTGGCTACCGCCGTGGTCTCGGCGACTATTTGCGATGGTGCAGCAGTAACCGCAGTTCCTGCGGTCGCGCGTTCTCTTTTGCTTGGCGGAGCTGGTAGTGCTGATGCCTGCGATCCCACTGGTTGGATTGATGAGGCAGTACTGCTTTGGCTTGAAGCGGAGTCTTTTCCCAGTGCCGTTTGGCCAGAGCTGACCGGCTTGGATGGCGGAAATAACAGTTGAGAAATCGCAATGACGACAAGCGAGAGAAAAAGAGCGAGAAAGAAGCGCTTATCCATTCAGGGAACCGGGTCGTAACCGCCTGGCCGAAAGGGATGACAGCGAAGAATGCGGCTGATAGTAAGCCTCATTCCCTTTATCACCCCGTATCGCTCGAAGGCTTCGAGCGCATAGGCCGAGCACGTTGGATAGTAACGGCAGCTGGCTGGAAATAACGGCGATAGAGCCAGCTGATAGCCGCGAATCAGAAGAATAAATATGGACCGCATTCGTCAACGAGATATTCGCGACGTCCACTCACCGATTGTGCCTATATCTCCGGCAAGCTGCGAATAGCTGGAATCGTATGCCTCTGGTTTAGCGCGAACGAGAACATCGATTCCCTGTAGCCCTGGTAGCAGCTTACTCCTTACGAGTTCGCGCAGTCGGCGTTTCACACGGTTTCGATCAACGATTTTGTGTCTATGCTTCGGGACAACTACCCCGACCCGTGGATGCGACAACAGGGAAGCAGATGCCCGAGCCTCCAGACGCTCAGTTTGCATGCGCTTCCCTGTACGCCTTACTGCTTCCAGATCGGCTTCACTCGTCAGCCGTCGGCTGCGAGGAAACCCGAGCGATTTAGGCGCCGGCGTATTTTGTCGGCAATTGGACAGTTAGCCGTTTACGTCCCTTCTTACGGCGCCTGCTCAGAACTTCACGTCCCCATTTAGTAGCCATCCGCAACCTGAAACCATGCGTGCGGATACGGCGCTTGTTGCGGGGACGGTAGGTGGGCTTGCCCATTACAATGCTCCAGAAACCAAAAAGAACGAGTGCAGCACAGAGCCGGTAAAACTATTCCAGCATTGAAGATAGTTCAAGTCACGGTGAAGGAATTCATGGCATTCTGGTTTGACTTTTCCACATAAGCGGGCTAGGGTAACGCGTCATGTCGCTGAGCCCCACTGAAGTCTGGAAACGCCTGCTCGATCGCGCGCGTCAGGAACTCCCCGATCAAACCTTCCAAGCCTGGCTCGAGCCTACTGAAGCTCTAACCATCGAAGGGGGCACCCTTTTCGTAGGAGCTCCTGACCAGTTTACGGCGGACTGGAATGATTCCAAACACGCCGAGTTATTGTCGAGCTACGCCCCTATAGTCCTGGGGCACCCACTTAGCGTCGCATTCAGGGTTCATGAGGAGCGGAAAAAGCGGTCCCAGATGGATTTTTTCGTCAGTCCTCCGCCTGCGTCGATAAAGCCGATGGTTCCTCACAATGGAACCAGTTCACCGCCACTAAGCGAACGCTACACGTTTGATCTCTTCGTTGTGGGAAAGTCCAATGAGCTTGCCGCGGCTGCTGCCAATGCCGTAAGTCAGGCACCTGGAAAGGTTTACAACCCCCTCTTTATATATGGCGATACGGGCCTGGGAAAAACTCACCTGATGCAGGCAGTCGCACACGAGACCCTCCAGCGTAGTCCAAAAACCCGCATTACATATGTGGGCACAGAACAGTTCATGAATGAGCTAATCGGTTCTATCCTGGATCGTACAGGAGCTGAGTTCCGCCGCCGGTACCGTGAGACCGATTTATTGCTGATCGACGACGTTCATTTCTTGAAGGGAAGGAAGGAAACAACGCAGGAAGAGTTTTTTCACACCTTCAATGCGTTGTACGAGGCGGGCCGTCAAATCGTTCTCACCAGCGACCGACCTCCATCAGAGATCGCCGGTCTCGAAGCAAGGCTCATCAGCAGATTTCAGTGGGGTATGGTAGCTGATATCAGCCTCCCTGACTTCGAGCATCGAGTCGCCATTCTCAAGCAGAAAGCACAACTCGATCGTCTCGAGCTAACAATTCCCGACGATGTCATTCACTTCATCGCTGAACATGTCCGGTCAAACGTGCGTGAACTGGAAGGATCGATAATCAAGCTTCTTGCTTACGCCTCTCTCAAGCACAAAGACATCACGGTCGACGTCGCTCGAGAAGCTCTTCGCGACAAGCTTCGTGCAATTGAAGGACTTCAGCACGAAGGCAGTGCATTACTCACCATTTTTACGATTCAGCAGGCTGTTGCCAAAGAGTGGGGGGTTACCGTCGATGGGCTTCGGTCTAAGACACGAACAAAGACACTCACGACACCTCGGCAGATTGCCATGTACCTGGTTCGTGAGCTCCTCTCGACTCAGCTAGTTGAAATTGGAAATGCTTTCGGAGGACGTGATCACTCTACCGTCATTCACAGTCTCGAAAAAGTTCAACAGAGCATTACTCAGGATCCCGATCTCAAAACTCGAATCAATCGAATCCGTAATTCTCTGGAAGCTTTCAACTTTCGTTCGATTCCCCATGTGGAAACGATCAGAGCATCATGATTCGATGTCGACAACAGCTGAAATCTCTCATTACCCACATCCGACCACACATCACGCAGCATAGCGGAAACCGTGCTGCTGCCATAAGTTAGACCCGTTCGACAGAAGTCCACAAACCCTACTGCAGCTACTATTCTAGGTCTCTATAAAAGAGTTCTTAGTACCTCACCCGAATTTCCACAGGGGAAGGGATGCGTTTCACGATCTCTCGCGAAAAGCTTCAAGAAGGACTGGCAGCTGTTGCAGCGAGCATTCCAGCAAAAACCACGTTGCCGGTGCTGGCAAATATTCTTCTCGAGACCACAGATAAGGGGATCAAGCTTTCAGGAACCGACCTGGATATTGCTGTGAGCACAGAGGTCATGGCAGATGTGGAGACAGCTGGTGCTGTAACCATTCCTGCCAGGAAGCTCAGTGAAATTGCGCGTGAATTACCCCCAGCCCCCGTGAAAATTGCTGCTGTGGGTGAGCAGCGCGTTACGCTTGATTGTGGACGGTCCCGATTCAAGCTTCTAGGACTTCCTCGGGATGAATTTCCTACCTTTCCGTCCGTACGATTCAATGAGAGCTGGAGGATTCGATCGGGAGACCTTCAACAGTTGATTTCGCATACGTCTTTCGCCGTCTCCTCTGAGGAGAGCAGACCGATTCTGAATGGTGTGCTCTGGGAGCTCAGGCCGGACAAAATGCGCATGGTGGCAACAAATGGCCACCGACTGGCGAAGATGGAGATGCCGATCAATTCGGCTAATGCTCCAGCAAGCGATCTTATCGTTCCACCTAAGGCACTTGAACAGGTGAGGAGACTCTTCCCAGCTGAGGAAGAGCTGGAAATCGCCCGTGGCGATAATCACATTGGCTTCAGATCTCCATTTACCGCTGTTTTTACGCGGCTGATCGAAGGCCCGTATCCGAATTACGAACAAGTAATTCCGAAGGATAATGACAGAGTCGCGATCGCGGATAAGGTTGCTCTCGCAAGTGCCCTGAAGAGGATGTCTGTGATTGCTTCAGATCAGACACATCGAATTCGCCTCTCCTTCAACTCAGGTATGCTGAAGTTCAGCGTGCAGACGCCTGATTTAGGTGAGGCCCAGGATGAACTTCCTATTCGCTACACCGGCGATCAACTCGATATCGGATTTAACGCGAGCTATCTCCTCGAGATCCTGCGTTATATCCCGACTGATGAAGTTCGTCTGACTTTCAAGGCGCCTGAGCGGGCTGCTACTGTGGAGCCTGAAGGCTGGAAGGATCCTGCATCCTTTATGTGCCTGGTCATGCCACTCCGGCTTGTCGACTAGCGAACAGAGCTGAAGTTCTGCGTTGAGCTTTCTCTGAAGCGGTAGGTCTTGCCTGACGTGGTTATTGCGAAATTCAGGTTCTGCTCGGTGTTCAGGCGCAGAATGAATCCATTTTGCGGATTCAGGTAGTAGTTCGCGTTTCCAGTTCCGCTCGCATCGAGTGTCACCCGGTGCTGTTGTTGTGCGCCTTCCCCGTGAGCGTGCACTGAATCTCTGCGTTGTACTACGACGACTGGCAAACCTTGGTACGTAGCTTCGCCCGAGACGACATACGATCGGGCGATATGCACCGTAGTCGGGATCATGCCTTGGCACGTACTCAACTCGAGCGAATCACGCCAGGTACTTCCCTGTGAAAGTTGAGTGGGAAATCCAACGAACAGATTGTGGAGATCCGCTGAGAGTGCGGAGCTGAGGGGATTACACTTTTCTGTGGTACTGTCAGTCAAAATTGTCAGACTATCGCCGATTACTGATCCTGACAGCTGCACTGGTAGTTGAACGGACTGTACAGCCCCGATTGCCCCCTGAGTAGTGGTTGAAGACGTGTCCATGACTGCCGTGAAGTGAATTGTGTCACCAGCCATGTTGAGAGTGATCAGTTCGTGTG
>Ga0193735_1000553_pt1 | contig 11964 bp, 12 predicted proteins | sample U1m2metaG_FD_145080 | JGI IMG/M metagenome (GOLD analysis project Ga0193735, IMG submission 145080) | Soil microbial communities from a riparian zone of the East river system, Colorado, United States - U1m2 | ecosystem: Environmental > Terrestrial > Soil > Riparian zone | place: USA: East River... | reverse complement strand
CGATAAAGACCGAGCTTGCCAGGAACGGCGGTCGACGCCTTGAACTCGTATGTGACCTTGTTGTAGAGAAACACCGGCGTTCCAAGACCTGCGAGGGCGGGAACCACAGGGGTGACCTGTACGGTCTTTCCATTCGGAACCATGGTGATGCTGACGCCCGTGCAAACGGCGGCATCGCCATTTGCTTCTGTAGCGGGGGCCTCCACGTACGAATACACTCCGGTACTGAAGTTTCTCCACGCATAGCCGTAGAACTGGTTGTTTTCCGTGGCTTTGGCGTAGGTGGTCGAGTCAACCGGGAGCAGGCTCAGAACCGTCGCGGTGCCGGCAACGTTGTTCTTGCACAGGACACCGATCGCGAATGGAATACGAATCGTCAGTGAGGTCGAAGTCGCGGCAACGACGCCGCCGGTCGCTTCGATCATTCGGAAGTCGGACACGACACGGTTGAGCGACGCACGCGACACGTTCCGCGCCGCGTTGCCCATTCCCTGTCGGTCGAAGAATCTGCCCTGTACGGTCATCAGCCTGGTGAAGAGCGCGCCGATAATGCCGAACAGCACCAGCGCGACCATGAGCTCGATGAGAGTGAAGCCGCGCCGGGCGCGGCCTGGCTTATAGTATGTCATTTTGGTCACCGTACGGGGCAAACGGTGCAGAGAAGGCGTGACGTCTGCGCATTTGTCCGGATGAAGTTTGCCGTGTCTGGCTTGAACCTGGCCTGAGTCGGCGTAATGACTACTTTTACCGTTTTCACGACGTTGACGCTCGGCTCTGCCACCGTTATCACAGTCGTATGGGGGTAGGGCGGGCCGGAGACCGTCTGCGTGCTCGTCCCTGTGGGGACCGAGTCATACGGGCTCATTTCGAGGCGATTGACCTCCTGCATCAGAACGCCATTTCTGTAAGCATTGCCTGTCGCGATCATCGCGCTCTGCGATACCGAATAGGTGAGCGCGGCGAGCGAAGAGACGGCGATTGCAAGAAGTACCATTGCCACGATGACCTCGACGACCGAAAAACCTTTGCGCTCGTTCGAAGCGGTCGTCGCGGCGGCGCGATCGGATTTGCGGTGTGATATTCTCATTGTGGTACGATCCTCACGAAACCAGCTGTGCTGGCGGTAATCCGTCTGGTGTAATCGCCGTTGGCGAGGTCAATGGTGACCGGGGCGGACGAAACGCCGTTCGGGAAAACGTCAAACGTCGCTGGAGTGAATAGGAGGGTGCTGAGCTTGTACTCTGAGGTGTCACCGTAGAACGCTCTGATACGGAGCACGGTACCCGTCGTCCTGTCGACGAACTGGTAGCTGCGACTGGCGGCGTCGGCCTGGACGCGAACCGGCTGTCGCTGGCGAGCCGCCACTGCAAAGGCGTTTTGAAGATCCGACACGATTATCATTGAAGCGCGATTGACACGCTGGTGACGTACGATGCGCGACATTGCGGGACCCATCATTGTCGCTGCGATACCTAGTATCACAACGATGATAAGGAGCTCAAAGAGAGTGAATCCCTTGAGCCCTCGCGTTGTGGCGTATTTTCTGGAGCTTGTCGCCATGCTGGAATGCCTCCATCGGGTGCGCCGGGCATAGCACCTGGCGCCCCTGAGAACCGTGACCTTCTATTAAGAGATAGACGAATCGGGCACAGGCCAGCAACCAGAAAACGCCTTGAATCCCGGGTTAGGCCCGCCTAGTGCGGCTTAACCCCTAAAATCCTAGCTCAGCAGTTCGATCGCGGCCAGGATTTCAGAGTTATCGCGTCGCTCGCCGTTATTGCGCTCGACATAGGACCATTGAACCCGCCCAGCCTTGTCGATCAGGAAGTAGGCGCGATTCGAGTAGAACTTCTCTTCATTAAGGACGCCGTAAGCCCTCGAAACGTCCCGCCGGAAGTCGCTCAATAGCTCCGTCTTCATCTGCAGCTTGTTCTTGAACTCCTTCAGCGACGGGGTCGCGTCGACAGAAATGGGCAGGATCTCCACCCCCTTTCCCGCGAACTGATCAAAGTCCTCGGTGAAGCAAATCAGCTCCTTTGTGCAGGTCCCCGTAAAGGCCAGCGGAAAGAACGCAAGGAGGACATGTCGCTTTCCGCGAAAGGATGAAAGTGAGACACCACTTCCGGACGTCGAAGGCGCGGTAAAGTCGGGGGCGAGCTCGCCCACCTGCGGCGAATCTTGCAACTCTGTATTCGTCATCGTCGAAAACTAAACGACCCTGAGGATTTGATGGAAACTGAAATGAAAGCGGTTACTCAGAAGCTCACGGTGCGTTGCCAGTTTTGCAACACTTGGAACCGCATCGATGCGACGAAAGTCACGGCCGGACCCAAGTGCGGAAAGTGCACCAAGCCGATCCTTCTCGAACGGCCCATTGCGCTGGATGACGAGAGCTTCGCACGCACTATTAATGAAAGCGATATTCCGGTCGCGGTGGACTTCTATGCCGACTGGTGCGGGCCGTGTCGGATGATGGCGCCAGCGGTCGATGCTCTCGCGGCGCACCTGCAGGGGAAGGCACTCATCGGCAAGCTCAATACCGACCATTCCTCCAGGACCGCTTCCGGATTCAATATCCGCGGCATCCCGACCACTATTGTATTCAGGGGCGGCAAGGAGGTCGCACGGCAATCAGGTGCGATCCCGCTCGAGGGGCTGAAACAACTCGTGGCAAAGGCCGGCGTTGCGGTCTGACCCGCACACGTCCAATGCTAATCCTTTAGAGCGGCGGGCCCTTCAGCACCTTCTCTAGAGCGGCGGGGCCTTCAGCACCTTCTCTAGAGCGGCGGGCCCTTCAGCACCTTCTCTAGAGCGGCGGGCCCTTCAGCACCTTTTCGACGGCGTTCGCCAGCTCCTGACCCGAAAAGGGTTTGTTCAGAAAATTTGCTCCGCCCGGTACCCCGGTTCGCGCATCCTGATCGGCGTACCCGGAAATGAAGAGCGCACGCAATCCGGGCCGCGTCGGCGCCAGGCGCTCAACGACCTCACGCCCGCGAAGTCCCGGCATGTACATGTCCGTTATCACCAGATCTATCTTGCCGGGATGCTCTTCGGCGATTCGTAGCGCCGCCTCTCCGTTCTCCGCCTCGAGAACATTGTAGCGCGCTCGGCGCAGAATCTTCAGCACGATCGTGCGAACGGATTGTTCGTCGTCAACGAGAAGGATTGTTTCTTTTAGTCCGGGCTCGGACGCCGTCATCGATTGAATGCTTTTACCGGTGGGTGGGTGAACACGCAAACTACCCACGCGATGACCTTTTTTGCTAGAACCTCGTTCAAGGGCCGCCCCCAACACCATCGGTCTTGACGTCGCGGAGTTCCGCTTTCCGGTAAACCTCTGTTGTTGCGGTGTTGTCGACCTTTGTTGTTGCGCTGTCGTTCGAACCCGTTCTCATTGCCCAATGCTGTTGACCCGCAGCGACAGGCTTTCGGTGCATCCCCCGAGACCACATCCACCCCGGGACAACTCTTGCGCGCTGCTCAGACGTCCAATCGGTGTTGCACATTCGCCACACTTTTGTTGCAGCCGGATCGAGGTAGCCGCACCTGCTGAGCTTAAACGCATGTTAAGCCCGTTTTGAGACTACCAACGCAGCCCTGCGCAATTTGTGACCATCTGGGAGTGCCCCAAACCTCCTATTGCCGAACCAAACAGTTTTGCTACGTTGTGTCGCTCACATCACGAAGCTTCGCGCAGCACTTTTGTCCACATTGCACAACACTACGGGATTGAAATGACTAGCGCCCTGGCCAGAAAAGACTTTCGCGCAGCCTCCGACTCCTCACCGTACAATCCTGTCACCGAAAAAATGCGAGCCCTGATCGTCGACGATGATCGAACCCTGCGCGAAGGCTGCGCGAGCGTTCTCCGTAGCGAAGGATTCGTCGTGGACGTTACCGCCCGCGGGGAGGAAGCCATCGAGATGGTTCGCCGGTCCCGGTTCGACATCATGTTCGTCGACGTCTACATGACACCGGTTTCCGGAATCGATGTTCTTAAGGCTGTCATGGCCACCGCCCCGAATACGCTGGTCGTTCTAATGACTGGTAATCCGAGCGTCGACTCCAGTATCGAGGCGATGCAAATCGGTGCTTGGGACTACCTCTCGAAGCCTTATTCCGGAACCCAGCTGCAGCTTCTCCTTGGACGTGCGGCTCACACGGTGTCCACCCGGCGCCAATCCGAGGGACCTATTGCCGAGGCGCAGGAAGGCGGCGCTGGTAGCCTGCTCGTAGGAACCTCGGCACCCTTCCGCCGCGCGATTGATCTTGCCAAGAGAGCCGCGCCGACAAACGCCGCCGTCATGGTCGTTGGAGAAACCGGCACGGGCAAAGAAGTTCTTGCTCAGTACATTCACCAGAACAGCCGGCGTTCCAGACGCCGGATTGTTCCTATCAATTGTGCCGCCATACCCGAACAGCTGCTCGAGTCAGAGATGTTTGGGCATCGCAAAGGAGCTTTCACCGGCGCCGATCGCGAGAAGATGGGACTCCTGGAGCTCGCCGACGGGGGAACCCTTTTCCTCGACGAGCTGAGCGAGATGTCGATGTCCCTTCAGGCCAAGATGCTTCGAGTGCTTCAGGATGGAATTGTCCGTCGCGTCGGTAGCGAGCAGGAGGATGCCGTCGTGGATGTTCGATTCGTTTCGGCTACGAACAGGGATCCGCGTGAGGCGATCAGAAGCAAGCAGCTACGCGAGGATCTTTATTATCGTTTGAACGTCGTGCAGATCATCATTCCGCCCCTGCGCGAGCGTGCGGAAGATATCCCGCTGCTGGCCAACCACTTTCTCCGCGTTTTCTGGGCGCGGCACCGGTCAGCGAAGGACGCGATCCCGGAGTTCAGTGAGGAGACGCTCGACTTTCTCGTATCTCGGCCGTGGCGTGGCAACGTGCGCGAGCTCCAGAACTTTGTGGAGCATGTGACGATCCTCGCGCAGCCAGGTTCGAAGATCCAGATCCACCAGCTTCCGCTGGATCAGGAGGTTGATCTTGGCTCTGCAATCACAGGGTTGCCTTCCTTCCCTTCGAGCGACGCGTACCACGTCGCGAAAGAGCAGGTGCTGGCGAGTTTTGAGAAGACGTACGTCACCCGCCTCGTCGCGCGGGCGTCAGGCAACATGTCGCGCGCCGCGCGGCTCGCAAGCGTCGATCGGACGACTCTCTACCGCCTCCTCGAGCGCCATGGATTTCGGAGAGATCTCGCGGAGCCTGCGTCGCTCGGATTGCCAGCCGACATGCCCGGCAATGATGACGCACCAGCCTTTTTAGGGTCTGTCGAGTCTGACACCTGAGTAAAGTCGAAGGCTCGACGTCGGCGGACAGGGGAGTTTCTGAGGCGATGTCCAGCCTGATCTGCCGCTGATCTTGTGCGACATTCCCACTACGACGTTGCGTACCCGCAACACTTCGGGCGGTTGCTTTCTTGTAAGTCGTTGCAGGCGAGAGAGTTCTCCATGGGCAATGATTTGCGTCAATGCGTCGCGCACGACCACTCCACGCAAAACTGATCAAAGCCTTCCAAGCTGCCTCGCTTCTCTTACGCCATAGTCAATGTCTGTCCGCCTAAACCAGTCAAACCACTCTGGAAACGTTGAGCTTGTACCCTATGGCGCCCCTCCTGGCGTTTGGGGCTCGAATGGTGACTCCGCCGGTTCCGAGGCGCAGGGAGTTCCATGGGCGCGGTACATCGATGCATTCAAGAGACATGCTCTCCTCATACTGGCGATCACCCTGGTAGGCTCCGCCGGTGGGCTGCTGGCTGCTCGAAGAGTCCAGCTAACCTACGATGTCCAGTCGACCGTATGGATTGCCTCTGGCGTCTCGCCACAAAGCGGACCCATTCGCCCACAACAGCTTCTTCCCGCAACTTCGTGGGTTGAGCTGTTGCGGAGCTACGCCATCATCGATCCCGTCGTGCGCAAGCTCCGGCTGAATATTTTTTATAAGCAGCCCTCGGACTCGATCTTTTTTACCGGCTTCGAATCCTTACCGAACGTTCACCCGGGCGCCTACCTCCTAAAAAGCGAGACCGGTGGACGCTACGTGTTATCCACGGCGAAAGGGGTCACCATAGAGAGAGGAACGGCTGGCGACTCCATCGGTCGTAAGTTGGGGTTTGGATGGGCGCCAAATGCGAGCCTGCTTACTTCGGGCCACGTTCTGGAATTCTGGATCTCCACGCCGAGGAATACCTCGAACGCTCTGCTCTCCTCACTTCGTAGCACTCTTCCCGACGACGGTCAGTTCCTGACGATTACGTTGACCGGATTTGACCCGAACCGCGCTGCGAACACGTTGAACGCATGGGTTGAGCAGTTCGTCGAATCATCGGGAGATCTGAAAAAGCGTCACCTGCTCGAGTTCAAGTCAATCCTCAACGATCAACTTGGCTCGGCGGAGAGCCAGCTCCGCACAGCCGAGGTTCAACTCGAACGTTTCCGCGTCAGCACGATCACGTTGCCATCCGGTGGTCCAGTTGGCGCGGCCTCACAGACGTCGGATGGTTCGATCGCCGGTTATTTCCAGCAGAAGGGCACGCTGAGCGAAGTCGAGTATGAACGCTCCTCCCTCGAGCAGATGCTCGCCAACGCCAGGGGAGGTCCGCTCAACCCCCAGGCATTGTTGATGTTGCCTTCCGTCCTGACCAACACGCCCCAGCTCCGTGCCGCGCTCGAAGAACTTTCTTCGCGTCAGGCCGCACTTCGAACGGAACAGCAATTTCTCACGGACGCCAATCCCCGCATCAAGCAGTTGAGCGAGACGATCCGAGTGCTGCAGTACGAAACCATTCCGCAGATCGTTCAGAACGTTGTCCAGACACTCCGGACGCGAGAGAGGGATCTGGGCGCACGCCTGGAGGCTCAGTCGACGGAATTGAAAGGCATCCCCTCACGCACAATCGAGGAGATGCGGCTCGCCCGCCAGGTGGCGGCGAGTGAGAGTCTTTACGGCGTTCTGAAGGCGCGGTATGAGGAAGTGTCGCTTGCGGAAGCGCAAACGACCCCGGATCTGAGCATCCTCGATTTCGCCGTAGCGCCCACCCATCCGAACTCGAACGATGCTTCGCGCCTTCTTCTCCTGGCAGTGCTCGCCAGTTTCGGGTTTGCGCTCGCAATAGCGCTTCTTCACGATCGCGCAGATCGCCGCTTCCGCTATCCTGAGCAGGCCACGAATGAACTCGGACTGACGATTGCGGGCACCGTTCCGCGACTCAGCGCAAATCGCAGTGGAAAATTCCACGTCGATCTGATGTCGCAAGTCGTAGAGTCCTTTCGAACGCTTCGATTAGCGATACGGTACGACTTCCCCGCGAACGGTCCGGTTGTACTTGCGATATCCAGTCCGAGCAAGGATGACGGCAAGTCGCTGGTCTCTTCCAATCTGGCGCTCGCCTTCGCGAGCGCGGGTAATAGAACCCTCCTGATTGACGGCGACCTCAGATGTGGCACGTTACACAGCACGTTCGACATGAAGAGCACACCGGGACTCGTAGAGTATCTCACCAACGGCACAGGTGTCGACGACGTTGTTAGATCAACGTCATCCCAGAATCTGTTTCTGTTGCCCCGGGGAACGCGCGCGAACAACGCACCTGAACTGCTCGTGTCCGAAAAAATGAGCGCTCTCATAGAAATGGCTCGGCAAAGATTCGACGTGGTGATCCTGGATTCGCCACCGTTCGTTGCCGGAGTCGATGCATACGCCTTGGGCGCCGTTGCGGGGAGTATCCTCATCGTGCTTCGTCAAGGCGTATCTGACCGAAAGCTCGCAGCCGCCAAGTTGGCGATCCTGGATCGCCTGCCAATACGTATTCTGGGAGCCGTGATCAACGGCATTCCTGGCGGCGGCCTGTACCGATACTACGGAACTGACTACTCGCAGGATGGTTCTTTGAAAAACCCTGTGGGAAGTCTTGCTACCCCAAGAGGCCTCGTTGTCGGCGCCTAGACTGCGATCAGCAGACAGCCTGGCAGGTTACAACGCCTCTCCTCTACCCGAGAGCACCATGCGACTTTCAGCACGCATTCCCAGCTTAGTATCGATGTTCTCCCGCTCGGCCAGGGCTTGGCCCATCGTCATGACGGTTCTGACTTTACTTGCAGCGACCAGCATCGAAAGCAAGGCCCAATCGGCGCCCGGCCCTCTGGTCTCGCGCGCGGAGCTGACGGCCGCTGCCTCTCGCGCCGAAGTCGCAGCCATGACTGGCGATCCAGCCCAGCGTGCCCAGAACACGGCGCTAGCCGTTGCCATCCGCCAGCGCCTTCGCGACGGGGATCTGCAGGTCGGTGATCGTGTCGTCGTGACAATCCTGTCCGATTCGCTGCACCGGGATACCGTTGTAGTTCGCTCTGAGCGTTCCCTCGAACTTCCCGGCATGATCGTAGTACCGGTCGCGGGCGTTCTTCGCTCGGAATTACGGGAGCGCGTCTCCACCGAAGTGCTAAAGTACGTAAAAGCGCGACAGATCGAAGTCACCCCCCTTATACGCGTCGGAATAATGGGCGCGGTCGTCCGACCCGGATATTTTGCGCTTGCGTCTGACATTCCTATCACGGATGCGATAATGGGTGCTGGTGGCCCTACTGGCACTGCGGACGTCGGACGCTCGATCGTGCGACGACAGAATCAGGAATTCCGTTCGACGGGTGAAACCAGCAAGGCCATCTCGAGCGGATTGACGCTAGATCAGTTCGGGCTTTCGGCAGGCGACGAGCTGGTCATCGGGCAACGTCGCGAGTGGGCGGCCACGAACCTGATCGGGATGACGGGCGCGGTGGCCAGCATCCTCGCCGTGTTCGTCACGTTGAGCCACCGCTAGCTGTAACTGTCTCCCAAACCGGAAGGACCGATCCTTTGCATTGCCTAACCGTATTCCAATCATGATGCCCAGTGCTGGTGCGGCGGAATTGACGTCGCTGGATTTGCCAGACGCGAGCGCGATCCAGCGTCGTGTAGAGACTCTCGAGATCGTGCGTCCCATTCTCGTCGTCCGAGAGCCGGCAGCGAGCAAAGCAGCGCCCTCGGACGCGGTGCTTCCCCGGTCTCGATCAGAGAATCTCGGTCGCGTCGTCAACATTACCCTTGCGTCGATCGGGCTCGTTCTGGCGTCGCCTATCATGCTGCTCTTTGCGTTTCTGGTGAAGCTCACCTCGCCCGGCCCGATCTTCTACACACAGGCACGTGTCGGTCTCGATCGACGCCGCAGCGCAAGGAGGCCGGGCGTTTACGACCGCAGGACGCGCGATTTGGGTGGCAGGCCTTTCATGATTCTGAAGTTTCGCACTATGCAGATTGGCGCCGAAAAAAATGGCGCTGTGTGGGCCGTAAAAAGAGACGCCCGGGTAACGGCGGTTGGGCGTCTGATGCGGAAATACCGGATCGACGAGCTTCCCCAACTTGTCAACGTGATTCGCGGTGAGATGAACATCGTCGGGCCGCGTCCCGAGCGACCGAGCATTTTTTCCCGACTTTGCGACGATATCGCCGAGTATCCGTTGCGTCAGCAGGCCAGACCCGGAATCACAGGCTGGGCACAGGTCAACCAGGCGTACGACACGAGTCTGGACGATGTACGGGCCAAGGTTCGCTACGACCTCGAATACCTCGAGCGTCAGGGAGTGGCGGAAGACCTCATGATCATGGCTCGCACGGTGCCGGTAATGATTTTCCGTCGGGGTGGTTGGTAATACCGCGGACCACGAGCTATCAAAGTTTCCGTGGAACTGGCGGCCATATTTCGTGGCCTACCTCGGCGTACGCCTGAGTAGTGGCGTCCGGAGATACGTCGCCGAATACGTCGCGAAGAATCCAGCCCAGGCATAACGCCACGCCCGCCACGATCTCTACTAACGTATGCAGGGGAGCAGACAACAGAGCAAAGGCGAACCCCCGCGTGCTCGCGTAGAAGCGATGTACTGGGAGATTGGTCAGGAGCAGAACCAGTAGCGCCGCCCCGACTTTCGCACTCGCGTGCGGGGCTGGAACGAATGCCGCCGCAAGCATCAGCGTTGCGAGAAGCGCAACTGCGGGCGTCAGTGCACGGCTCAGAGTGAAGACGACGTCACTCGGCGCGACGGCGCTCATACGTGAGTAGCCAAGTGACCGTGCGAGAAGCCGGCTCCGAACCCAAACCTCCCGAAAAACGGAGAGGAGATCCCATCGCTTCAGATGGGTGACGCTCAGTTCGGAGCTCAATAGTACCCCGCGTCCTGTTCCCAGCAGGCGTTCTCCAAGCTCGACGTTCTCGAGACATGCGGTGGCAAAGCGCCATTCGTCGTACATTCCCGCCGCAATGAATGCCTGGCGTCGCACGGCTCCGCAGCCTGGTGCGAACTGAGCACTTGTCGAAGTGTGGCGCTGTTCGCCGAAACGAAGGAGCAGGTTCCAGTACTGGGAGACAAAGTTCTGGGCACCCGAGGTATCTGCATGCGAGGCGGAAACGGCATCGATGTCCGGCCGCTCATTGAGTATTTGCAGCATGCGGGGCAAGGTTTCTCGGCGCACGACAACGTCGGCGTCCACAAACGCCAGCACCGGTGCGCCGGTCAGCTCCACGCCCCGGTTGCGCGCGTAGGCCGGTCCGGATTGTCGCCCAGTCAGCTTTACGACTGTGTCCGCATATCGCGCAGCGATTGCGACCGACCCATCGGTACTGGCGTCGTCTACAACGATAACTTCGTATGAGTCGCGGGGAACGTCGCTCGACCGAATTGCGGCAAGGACCTCGCTCAGAGTGGCTGAGGAATTATGGGCAGAAACAATGACTGAGAGCTGAAGGCTCTCCACGATTAGAGGATGACCCTCGCGCGATCTTAAGCTCTCGGGTTCTCGGCTCTTTGCGCTCACACCGGGGTTCCACAAAGAAGCGTCACGATGTCTCCGGGAGCCTGTCTCATGGCGAGCTCGCGAAGATCCTCGGAACTTGTTCCTGCCGGAGCCTCGAGAACCTGCAGATCACGGACTTGTCGCTGAAGAGCGGCGATGCTGGTCGACTGCCCCGCATAGGCAAGAATGACATCCATCTCATAGTCGCCTTGGGCGCGCAACCTCCCGGCAACCAAATCGGGGGAAACGACGTGATTCTCCGGTAGCACCACGATGAGGGATTTCCGAGGCGTGCGTCGCGGGCCGCCTTGGCCTTGGCGATTTGGAGTAAGCGACACAAATCGGTCGTTCGACGAGACACCCGAATGCTGGAAAGCATCCACAGCCATCAGAGTCGGAGTGGAGTACGTGTCCTCAACAAGGGCGACTTCGACTTCTGCGCGGGACATAACAACACCTCGTAAGAAGCCAACAGGGTGGCGGCGTTTTCGAATCGGTGACTTCGTGGTCGCTTAGCTTGCGACACGGCATCGCCTTAATGGTGATCGAGGCAAGACGCATACTTCTGCGTCGTGTATGTAAGGTGTTGTTACGAAGGGACTTATGGACCAACCGCAGACCATTGCTGCGCGAGCCGCGCTACGATTGCGTGGCGTGGTCTCTACACGCGGAGATGAGCCTCAACCCGCCAGTTCTATCCCTCGCTTCTGCGAGTCTGGTCTCGGAGTGGGATCCCAGGTTGCCATTTGGGTCTGTCGCAGCGCCCCCCACCAGGCAAGGAATCCGGCCGAAAAGACCGCGACCAGAAACCCAGCAAGAGCGATGGGTTTAACTGGCTTAGAATTGCGCTGCCTGATCCCGACGACTCCTGCAAGCAACCCAGCCGTCAGAACCGCGAGAATCACGCGCGCGCCTACGCTCTCGAAAGCAAGGACACAGAGAGCGACGTAAGCGACTGGAGCAAAGAGGTAGGGCAGCCACCGAAGTAGCTTGTGACTGATCAGCATGAGCGCGAACCCTCCGTATCGGAGAGGGTTCATCATCGCACGATGGTAAAACAGGGTGCTGAGACCGCGGGCCATCGTTCGAACTTTGCGTCTGAGTTCGGTGCGAATCTGCGCTGATCGCGGCACCAGG
>Ga0193735_1000552_pt1 | contig 11975 bp, 10 predicted proteins | sample U1m2metaG_FD_145080 | JGI IMG/M metagenome (GOLD analysis project Ga0193735, IMG submission 145080) | Soil microbial communities from a riparian zone of the East river system, Colorado, United States - U1m2 | ecosystem: Environmental > Terrestrial > Soil > Riparian zone | place: USA: East River... | reverse complement strand
CGTGGCAGATGAAAAAAGTAGCAATTGCTTGAAGAATTAAATATGAAACATCAACTATAGGATTAAAATTAATGACGATTCCATTAATAATGACAATTGTAATAATTCTGATCCTGTTGTTCACTTTAGGATTGAGCCTTGGACTTTCTAATCTGACAATCCCGGTTGTAGCTACACATATTGGACCTATGAGCGTATTTTCAGATGTATTTACTGGTGGAGGAAACAGCAGCAATCCTATAAATGAATTTGATCCTTTTAACAAGGAGATTTATGTCACTGAAACTATTAAATGGTCTAACCCAACTGCTGGCCAGCCTTATCCACATACGATTACTTTCATTGGCAATGAGATTTCTCCGCTGCTCAAGTCAAAAATATCAAACATTACCAAGTCGTTCCAGTCAAATAACTTAAAATCTCTAATTAGTAACTTGATTAAATTGAACAACAGTACCCTGAATGAAAATGAGAATAGTAACCTTAGCTTTGATGCTAGATCGTTAGTTTTTCCATCAGTGATAAACTCTTCAGATCCTGTTGTCTCATATCTTAACCCCGACGGACACGAGCTTTTTAAGGGCGCAGTTTACAACTTTACTGGCAATACGACCTATCTTAATTCAGGACTAATTTGGGCTGGCGGTGTGATACCAGATGGGTTTCCAAAGGTGAATTCATTTATAGTTACATTTATGAAGCCTGGAACCTACCATTATCAGTGCTTGATATACCCAGAGATGAGGGGAACCATAACAGTTAAGCCTTTATCCTCAATTAGTTAGAATACAAGTAAAGTAAGTTCCTTGAACTGCAATCATAATGGAATTGAGTATTTTACTTTAGGATGATCGTACAAATCTTATTTATTTGAAACAGAATCCATAGATATGACAAAAATCCCAGGCCCAAGAGCGGCAAGGATAGTAAAAGAATTTAAAAAAATTGCATATGATTCTACCTTCACGTACCCCCTTGTGATTAAAACTGGTAGAGGATGTGTAATTGAAGATATTGATGGAATTGAGTTCTTAGATTTCACATCAAATATTGGTTCCTGTCCATTAGGATATTCCCATCCTGAAATTTTAGAAGTTATCAAAGATTATTCTAGTAAAGATAAGGGAGTCCATAAAATAGCTGGACAAGACTTTTATTGTGAAGAACATTTCAAGATTGCATGCAAGCTTCTTTCAATAAGTAAGAAGAATTCCAAAGTATTTTTCATAAATAGTGGGACCGAGGCAGTAGAAAATGCGATAAAGATAGCTTATAAGAAAATGGGTCCTCTTCCAGGAATATCTTGTATCAGTGATTTTCATGGTAGAACACTTGGTGCGCTAAGCTTCACATTGAGTAAAGAAGTACAGAAAACAAACTTCCCAGAGTTACCAGTTAAAAGAATTAAATTTTGTACAGATGATTCTGATCCTCAAATTAATCAATTGGAGAGTCTTCTAAAAGAATACAAGGTAGCCTTCATCTTAACTGAAATTATACAGGGAGAAGGAGGATTAAATGTAGCAAGTAAGTTATTTATCCAGCATATTAGAAAATTAGCAGATGAATATAAAGTCCCATTAATATTTGATGAAGTTCAGAGTGGAATGGGAAGAACTGGAAAGTGGTGGGTCTATGAACATTATGGAGTAGAACCAGATATAATGACCGTCGCAAAGGCCTTGCAAGTCGGTGCCACTGTATACGATAAGAAATACGAGCCCACCGAATCAGCAGTTCTTTCAAGTACGTGGGGAGGAGGAAGTAGAATCGATATGGCGATTGGTACTAAGATTATAGAGATTATTCTCAGCAATCATCTTTTATCTAATTCCCAAAAAATTGGTGATAAGCTACTAAAAAATTTTGTCGACATTGTTGGTATCAATGGACTCATTGATGCAAGAGGGATTGGATTGATGATTGGTCTCGAATTTGATACAAAAACAACAAGAGATGTCATCGTGAACAGATTGTTTAAGAAAGGTCTGCTCGTTCTTCCAGCGGGAATGAAGTCAATTAGAATAATGCCTCCGTTAATTATTAATGAAGAGGAAGCTGCGAAAGGTGTTTCATTGATAAATGATACTATAAATGAGTACAATAAATAGTATTAAGAGAGACTGGACTGGTATAAGATAATTAATTACTAGGTGTTCATTTTCGTAATTTTTCTACTGCCACCACTAGGCCAGAAAGGTATAGACTAGTATGCTCTGAAATTATCTCCCAACGCTTCAGAAGCAATTTTGAGTTCTAACACCTCATTTGCCCCTTCATAGATCATTGTTGCACGAGTGTCAAGAAAGTGTTTTGCGACACGTGCTGTTTTCTGGTAACCAAAAGATCCAAATACTTGAACTGATCTATTTGCGCAATCAAACGCCGTATTTGTAGCATGGAATTTAGCAATAGCAGTTAACCTATCGGCCTCATTTCTTAATGTTGAGTAAATTTTGTTATCACGATTTAGTTTTGATTGCCATCGTTCATGTTCCAGTTTGAATTGTTCAACATAATCATGCAATTTCTGTCTGGCACATGCCGCCCTATAAGTAAGCCATCTGGAGCTTTCGATACCTACAACAATTCTTGATATGTGTTGTTGAATTAACTGCTTTTTGGCTAAAAGAGATCCGTGTTGTCTTCTTGACTTACTGTGTTGCAAGGTTTCGTTGAGACAATCTTTCATTACTCCGATAGAACCGGCTGCAACACTTAACCTCCCGTCAATCAATGCGCTGTAGGCAATGTTAAGTCCCTGTCCTATATCGCCAAGTAAATTTTGTTTTGGGATGCGACAGTCTTCAAAATAAATTTCAGCATTCTTTATTGTAAGTAGACCCATTTTATTCTTCATTTCTTTCTTTGTAACTCCAGACGAATTCATATCTACAATAAATGCAGATATTTTCCCGGTACTCTTATCCCGAGCATATGTTGTCATAACATTTGCTATTGTTCCATTTCCAATCCAATGCTTCTTTCCAGTGAGTAGATAAGATTCTCCTATGTCTTCGTATGCACTGTTCATAGATGAAGGATCGCTTCCTGCTTCCGGTTCGGTTAATGCAAAGGCCATGATACTTTTACCACTTGTTGTTGCAGGTAAGTACCTCTTCTTTTGATCTTCATCTGCCCATCCTTGCAGAATCATCTGTCCTATGGAAGTATGTACAGAAAAAAATGTTCTCATAGAATTACCCTCTTCGCCTATTCTTTCTAGGGTTTTACAATATGTTAAAAGATCATATCCTAAGCCTTCATACTTTTTTGAAATTGGGCAACCAAGCATTCCAATTTTACTGAATTCAGGAACTAATTTTTCATTGAGCCTGTCTTCAATATAGCACAGCTCTTCAAAACTTCTAATAGATTTACATACTCTATCTACCTTCGAAATCAACTCTTCCTGTTCCTTTGTGGTATCAAAATTCATACAAGACAAATTTGAATATTGAGACACATTATTCAATAACTATTTTCATATAAAAGTATAGACATCAATTTGTGATAGTGGACTTCCCATCTACTCCTTTTAGTTGGTTACATATAGCTCCATGTTAAATATTCCAAATTCCCTTTTAATCTTTCTTTAATTAAAACTATATAGAATATTATGAAAAGTTGTTTACAAAGGTGAATTTTCACATTCTTTTAAAAATTGTAGGGCAGGTATTTAGATAATTCTTAAAATAGAACTTGAGACGCTGATTGTCCAAATAATTCCTTACTAGCTGTGGTATCCTCTATTTGACAAATAATTTTTCATATTTGGATTAAACAAGAAAAATGACTATACTACAACGTTCTCTTGAAAACTAGATTTATAATCTTGAAATAAAGTTTGTTTGATGTTTTCTACGAGATTTTTGACCTCATAAACATCATTTAATTCATTTAATTTTTTTGATCTTATACCGAGTGATTCCAATTCGGATACGAAAGGCATGAGTGGTTTAGGAATTTCAGATTGAGTATAAAGCTTTATTTGCATGATGTAAGATATAGGTCGAACTTTATAATAAGGTTGATGCGAGAAATCTTTAGCTCGTCCTATCAGTTAATTCGGATGATCTGAGCTATATTAGATATGGATGTTAGAAAAACTATTCATGTACAACATTATATTCAGATATTTTGACTAATTGATGTAGATGGCACATTACAAATTTTTCGAAAATAGATTGATACGCCACAGCATATCTCCAGTTTCTATTCGAACTTTTACAGTACCCCGTAGACAACCGTCGTTTGACTTTGTTACTTGTACTAGAAGTTTTAGATACCATTTATGCCTCTTCACTATAATGATGTTTTCTAGCTTGAAGCATTCCCTGGTTTGTGCGATATCTATTGTATTTTTCATTTTGGTAGATCCAAATTTAATAACAGAAAATACGGTTCTTGGTGGAAAAGATGAACTGAATTCCGTAAAATATTGTTTTAACTTCAAGTGGGGTTCTGATGGTACCTCTAACGGCCAATTCTTACGTCCTCATGACGTAAATTTTGATTCAAAAGGAAATGTCTATGTAAGTGATAGAGATAGGAATGATATACAAAAGTTTACACCAAATGGAACCTTTATCATGAAATGGGGCTCTGAAGGTGAGAAAGCTGGACAGTTTAACGTGCCTTATAGTATCGAAATAGATCGATTAGATAATATTTATGTTATAGATAGAGGTAACCAGCGCATGCAAGTGTTTTCTCACTGTTAAAGAAAACGAGTTCAATATCACATTTTTAATTTAGATTCCGTCCGTTGTGTAAAGAAGACAAATGTGTTTGAAGATCTTGCTTTGTGTAGAACATAACAGATATTAAACTTAAACTAAATCCTTATTTGGATATTTGCATAATTTGCATAATATTAATCCTTCCGGTTTTGTAGAAGGTTCCTTTATTCCTTATTATCCCCAATAATGAACCGATTATCATAGCAGGTAACGTACAGATATCTAGGAACAACTTTGATAGTAAAAATGTAACATCATACTGTCTGCTTCTGTTACAAATAATAACTCCCATTACAGTTGCTATAATGAAGGAAAAGAGACAAAATAATTGTATCGATAATGATGTTAACAAATATATATTAAATGTTTTTGAACCCAATATGACTATATATACGTCTAATACCAATAATGAAAGAATAAATATATATCTTAAATAACGCAAACCTGTGAGAAAAATCTCAACTTTATTTTTTAGTGGTTGCTTATGTTTTATCAACGTTGGTATCATTTTGATGAATCCTCTCGTATGACCTTCACTAACTCTAACTCTCTGCTTAAAATATGAAGAAAATGAAGTTGGCGTTTGATTACAAGCATTCAAGTTCTCGTCAAAGAGAATATTTGTTTTAAATAGCTTTGAATTATCTTTAGTATCAGTTGAATTAATATTATCATGGTCTTTCAAATAAAGCTGTAAAGTTAGGTCCCAGTCTTCGCAAAGATCAGTTGAAAAACCAATTTGTTTCAGGATTGAGCTTTTAATCATAAAAAGACTTCCTGTAATTTGAAGAGGGAGATTTAATTTGTCTCTTGCAACAAATTCTATCATATTTCGTTCTGCGAGTCTAAATTCCACTCCTTTGCTGACCCAGTTTGAAAGTTCTGCAGGGTAAAAACAGCTGTTGTATGGTATACAATACCCTTGTATTGCATTACACAATTTTTTAGAATTAAACATGACCGTAAAAAATTCTTCGATAACGTGTGGAGGAAGAATCATATCTGCATCAAGTATAATTACCCAGACACTATCCTTTCTCAAGTATTCGAGAGCCAAATTAAGAGCTCCTCCCTTCCATCCAATCCGTTCGCTTCTTTTTACTATCTTTAGATTTTCCATAATTTTTGTCCATTCTTCCAAGATCTGAAAAGTTGAATCGGTCGAATCGTCGACTACGATTACTTCAAGTCTGCTACGATCATATGTTAACATATTAAGTGATTTTAATAAGCCTCCAATAACTGATTCTTCATTTCTTGTTGCAACAATTAAGCTCACAAATGGAAGGGAATAATGCTCTATGTATTTGGACAGTCTTGATTCAGGTACATCAGTAAAGGCAGAGCTGGTATGATTCAAGTTGGAATACTCTGCAAAATTTGTTTCCAAAATTTGTTTCCTTAAATTATCATATAAAACTATATTCTCATTGTGGATAACAAGGTGATCTTTTTTACAATTCTTGCCTAATATATCTGACAAAAAGTTTGGTACAAATTGATGAGTTATCTTCACTGACTTGTAATATTTTCGCGATACATACAGAAAAATTAGCATTCTAATACCGTACGCAAACAAAAATAAGGACATGATTAACGAAATGGCCTCTAACATTCCATTAGCACAATAGATAATGTCATTATACAATTTAAATTCATTGTGACGAAAAAATGATAGCTTAACCCATTTTTACTAGAATTACTTATAAATTGCACGAAAAATGTTATATTTCTAATTAACCTGATGAAAATTATTTGAACTGACTTTTAAAAATAGGTTATTAAATCACGTTCAAGTCAAAGCTTGTTGCTATCTTCGGTTAAGGAATTTGATCACCTTGGTTGGAATAAATCAAGATGTAGCTTGGCCTTTGAAAACTGATTAGTAAATGCGGAATCAAAATTTTTGCCACTGTTTGTTGTGCTTGTTCATGTGACATTGATCGGAGCAAAAATAGTCGTCACACATATAACAGTAAGTAGGATAATCTTGAAGTTTTTTACCGCAGCTTGAACAAGTAACTGACATATCCATTATTTTTATCTAATATGAATATGCCATCATCGCATAGAAAGTTTACTGTGAACTGGTTTGCCTAGTCCTCATATTTGTATAGACCTCTTCAGGATATCAAATGAAAATAACCAATTTCAAAGAATAAATGCTGAAAATTCGAAATTAGGTTTCTCACGCTTAGGAATGCCTGAAAAACTAATTTGGATATACGTGGTTACTTGTTAGAGATTAATTGTAGCTTACATGTTTTAAAACATGTAGTTACAATATATCATGACATGAAAATTGGAATAATTGGCGCCGGAGATGTAGGCGGTACACTCGGAAAGAGATGGAAACAAAAGAAACATGAAATCATGTTTGGAGTACGCAATCTTCAATCTCAGAACGTCAATAAATTGATTCAGGTAGATCAGAGTTTAAAGTTCGGAGATATCAGAGAAGCTGTAGCATTCGGAGATGTCATAGTATTTGCTATACCCTGGACTTCAGTTGAGGAAACAATACTCAAAGCAGGAAATTTGGCTGGTAAAATATTGATCGATCCAACTAATCCAGTAACCCCGGACCTAAAAGGATTAGCTCTAGACAATACTTCCGTAGCCGAAAAAATAGCTAAATTAGCTAATACTGATAAAGTCGTCAAAGCCTTCAACACAATAGGAGCCCAGACATTAAACGATTCGATATTTGATTCAAATAGAGCAGATCTTTTTATATGCGGTAATGATAGTCACGCGAAGCGAGTTGTAAAAGAATTGGCAATTGATATTGGATTTGATGTCGTTGATGTAGGACCACTTGTCAACGCTCGTATGTTAGAACACTTGGCACTCCTCTGGATAGAGCTAGCCTTCAGACAAAAGTTGGGACCAAACATTGCTTTCAAATTATTAAGAGGGAAGGCAGACTTTTAGTTTATCACTCTATCCAATAGGGAAAAGCGAGAAGTTTTGTTTGTCTGTGTCAATAGGTTTATTGTAATTATTTTATGCTGATTTAGACATAAATAGTTGTAAAACCTACTAATCCTATGTCCGGAATCGCTACATCAATTATGTTATCTATAATGTTCGGTTCTATGGTGATTATACCAAGCTACATGGGAGTCGTAGGAGGAGCTGCTGATAACTCCTTAACAAATGTTTCAAAGCTAAGTTCAACTGTAAATATGGGGAATACCGCGAACTTGCAAAATAAGACGGTAGAATACTTTCAGGATGCTCAAGGATATTTAGTATATCCTGTTTCTTCAAATGATACTGTCAGTAAAAAACTCCCTGCAGTTGTAATGATCCATGAATGGTGGGGACTAAATGAAAATATCAAGAATATGGCAAATCTCTTGGCCAAACAAGGATTTGTTGTATTAGCTGCCGATCTATACAAGGGTGAAGTTGCAGATAATCCAGAACGTGCAATGGAGTTAGTACAGATAGCAAGAAATAATCAAAATATTTCAATTAATAACCTTCAATCTGCCGTAAAATATTTGAGTTTGCTCCCAAACGTAGACAGTTCAAAAATTGCATCATTTGGCTGGTGTTTTGGTGGCGGTCAATCGTTGCAACTGGCCTTAAATAGCCAAGAACATCCATTAGCCGCAACCATTCTTTATTATGGAACTCCTTTGGTTACCGATAAGGCATTACTATCAAAGATAAAATGGCCCGTATTGGGAATATTTGGCGACAAAGATCAGGCCATCCCGGTAGAAGAGATAAACCAATTCGGAAATTCATTGAACCAAAGTGGAATTACAAATAACATACACATATACAAGGGCCTTGGACATGCCTTTGCAAATCCTTCTGGAGATAACTATGCTCCAAAAGAAACTGAAGACGCATGGCAAAAGACATTATCTTTTCTAAAGAAATACGTAGTAGATACTTGAGTACAATTTGAACTAGATGCTGAGTGAGATTTAATAGATCAAAGTTGGAATACATCGCGGCTATATAATATGCTAAAGCACTAAATTATAGGCATATCGAATCTTTACGAGGACAGAGGCAGGGTCCAAAAACTAGATATACCAGGACAAGAGTGTCAAAACATATATTTGATCTTTATTTACCTATCAATAATCCCACTATTCTTCTTATTTTTATTAACTTACGGCTCGGACTACAGAATACATGGTCAAAATGCAACAATACCTGGACCATCATTAAAAGACCCAAATCTTAAGATAGAGCTGGTCGCTCGGGACTTGGATTTCCCGACAGGTATTGATTTTTTGGGCAATGATGACTTTCTGCTATTAGAAAAAAATACAGGTAATGTATATAGAATAATTAATGGTAACGTTACTGCGCCTTTAATTCACCTAAATGTAACCACCAAAGACGAACGTGGACTACTGGGTCTAGCTATATCAGGAAATGGAAATAACGGTTCAAAAGACAATACATTCATTTATCTTTACTATACCCTATGTGGAAGAGATAAAGCTACCGATTCAGAAGTAAGTCAGCAGTTTTTGAATGGTGAAAAGGTAGGTCAACCAACAGTAAAAGGTGGTTCTAAGAAGTGTGGCAATTATGTATACAGATATGAACTTGATGCAAAAAACAATAAACTCGTAGCTCCCAAGTTAATTGCAAGTCTACCTGGATTGCCAGGACCAAGTCATAACGGAGGTAAACTTTTGATGGATAAGGGGAAAAATCTTTTTGTTGCTATCGGCGATCTACAAACAACTAAATTTAATCAGAACAAGACAGGTTATGATACAAAAGCACAGAATATTATAAATGGCACTTCTCCTGATGGTCGTGCAGGAATACTACGAATAACTCAAGATGGCAAACCTGTTGGAAATGGAACACTTGGTGCTGATTATCCCCTTAATCTATACTATGCATATGGAATAAAAAATAGTTTTGGAATAGGACTTGATCCACTAACGGATAATTTATGGGATACAGAGAATGGCCCTCAGTTCGGAGATGAAATAAACCTTGTTAAGCCAGGTTTCAATAGTGGATGGGAAAAAGTGCAGGGAATTTGGAAATTAAATCAGACAAGAGAGAAAGAAGGTATATTTAACGATTCTAGTAAGGAAGTAGAATTTGTTGATTTCACTGGTAAAGGAAAATATAGCAATCCAGAATTTGTATGGGACAGTCCTGTAGCACCAACTGCCTTGGTATTTTTAAATTCTGATAAGCTAGGTCGACAGTATACAAATGATATCTTTGTAGGTTCGGCAAAAAAAGGAACGATTTTTCATTTTGACTTAACTCCCGACAGAGAGTCATTGAATTTAACCGGTAATCTTGCCGATTTAGTATACAGCAAAAAAGATGATTCTAGTAAGATAATCTTTGGCGAAAATTTTGGAGTCGTCACAGACTTAAAAGTTGGTCCTGATGGCTATTTGTATGTGGTTTCAGGCTCCGGAGGAACTGACGAGGGAGCTATATACAGAATAGTTCCAAACCTGAAATAATTTCTCCACTTTGCCAGTTGAATAATCATTATTGAATTGAGTTTGCTGTTGCTTTAATTGAACTAATTATATTTCTGAGTTTTATGTTGAATATAACTTTTTTAGATGGCATCATAACAAAGGTAACTTCATTCAAGCAACAGCAATGGATGAAGCCATTGGCCTGAAAACTTGTATACGATAGTTGCCGGTATCTGCTACATATACAAGACCTGTTTTCATATCTACTCCAATTCCCTCTGGTAGAATAAACTGACTAGTCGCATTACCCTGTGAACCAAATTTTGTCAGAAATGTTCCGTTAGCTGTAAACACTTGTATCCTATTATTGTTCTTGTCAGTGACATATATATTGTCATTTCTATCAATTGATAGACCTGCCGGTCCATTAAACTCACCATCTCCGACGCCCTTAGATCCCCATTTTAAAATGAAATTGCCGTCCTTAGTGAACTTTTGAATCCGATGATTCCCATAATCAGCAACATAAACGTTATCTTTTGAGTCAGCAACGACACTTTCTGGTTTTGAGAGCTGGCCATCATCTGAACCTTCTTCAGACCACTTCATCATGAATTTACCATCGCTAGTAAATTTCTGAATGTTTGCTAGGTCCCTATCACTTACATACACATTTCCTTCAGAATCTACGGCTGGTACATGTGGATGAAGGAATTGACTATCTCCCTCTCCTTTAGTTCCCCATGTGGTAACAAAGGTACCATTAGCGGTAAATACTTGGATGCGATAGTTGAATTGATCACTCAAATATATCTTGCCTGACGGTAAAACAGTCAAAGCCGAGGCTTTATGGATTTGACCATTTCCCTCACCATAAGTTCCCCATTTTGTTATGTAATTGCCTTTAGTATCAAAAACTTGGATCCTATGGTTTGCATAATCAGCAACATATACATGACCATTCATCGCGTCAACATCGTTTTGTCCGTCAAATCTTCCATTACCCTTACCAAATGAACCCCACATATTAACAAAAGTAAATCCTTTGTCTAGTGAGGTGGATACCTCAACAGATTTATCAACATCTCGTTGTTCGGCTAATGGCAAATTACTCTTGTTCTGTTCGTTATTGTTTGCGCTCTCAAGTATATTTGGGCTGTTTTGAAAGTCACCCGTACCCACTAGTTTGGGATTCCTATCTACAAAAATATCAACAGAGTCACTTGCCGAGTGACCTTTATCATCTTCGGCAATAATTTCAAAGGTTAATTTGTCATCGTCTGTGGTTACCCGTGGAACTGTGACTTGGAAGGTTAAATTGGTGGTATTTCCTCCTATTTGGGGTGCTAATTGTGAAGCAATTGTCTGTGTAGATATGCGCGCGTCTTCTGGATTTATACGTTTACCTCCCGTTTGCTTCCATGTGAAAGATAATTTGTCGTTACCTGAATCATGAATTGAAGTACCATTGATTTTTATTAACGAGCCTTCTGTAACTCTTGGATTCATTCCTGAATCAAAATTCACCTTGATCAAACTATTATTCTCATTGGGATTGTTCTCTATTTCCTTAACCTGAGGAGCCCCAGTATCATTTTCTATTATATTATCTACAGCAGGAGATTCAGCTGTAGCATTACCAGATACTGTTGATTCAGGTGATGTAGATTTTGTAGCATTACCAGATACTGTTGATTCAGGTGATGTAGATTTTGTAGCATTACCAGATACTGTTGATTCAGGTGATGTAGATTTTGTAGCATTACCAGATACTGTTGATTCAGGTGATGTAGATTTT
>Ga0193735_1000551_pt1 | contig 11983 bp, 9 predicted proteins | sample U1m2metaG_FD_145080 | JGI IMG/M metagenome (GOLD analysis project Ga0193735, IMG submission 145080) | Soil microbial communities from a riparian zone of the East river system, Colorado, United States - U1m2 | ecosystem: Environmental > Terrestrial > Soil > Riparian zone | place: USA: East River... | reverse complement strand
CACTCCAATGCGTTCTTTACCGGGTTCGGACGTTTTCGAAAAATCGTCCTGTTCGACACACTAATCGCGCAGCTCAGCGAGCCGGAACTCGAATCTGTACTCGCGCATGAAATTGGCCATTACAAAATGCGCCACGTAGTGAAATTGCTCGGATTTTCCATCGCTGGCGTGTTTGCAGCGTTCGCCGCGATCGCGTGGCTAGCGCGTCAGGAATGGTTCTATCGCGCATTTGGGTTCGAGTATCAGCCAGGCTTCGGCGTCGTGAATATCGCGCTCGCGATGCTGCTATTTGGGTTGCTGGCGGGAACGATCGGCTTCTGGCTTTCGCCGTTCTTTCACGCCTGGTCGCGCTGTTTCGAATATCAGGCGGATGCGTTCGCGCGTGCGACAATGGGAGAGGCGGAGCCACTGATTCAAGCGCTGCGCAAATTGAATGAAAAAAATCTAACCAATCTGATGCCACACCCGCTCTACAGCGGTTTCTACTATTCGCATCCGACGCTGCTCGAACGCGAATGTGCGCTGGGAATTAAGTCTTACCGCAGGCATCGAGTTTGAAACCCCAGGCGCGAAAGGTAGGGCGGGCAGTGCTCTGCCCGCCGGGTGCCGTGGCCGAACCACAGCGCGCAAAGTAAGCCCTACCGAGACGCGCGCTTGACACAACCGCCGCTACAACCACGAATGCTTTCGGGGCTGTTGTAACATGTTGAGAATCATCGTTGTTGGCGCAGGGATTAACGGCGTCACCGCCGCAATCGAATTAAAGAAGCGGGGGCACGATGTCGTTCTCGTTGATCCCGGGCCATTGCCGCATCCCCTTGCAGCATCAACCGACATTAGCAAAGCAATTCGTGCTGCGTACGGGGCGGACGACGAGTACACCGAATTAGCCGAACGCTCGATCAAAATCTGGCGCGAATGGAACCAAGAATTCGGTACGCCGCTTTACCACGAAGTTGGCGTGATGTTCGTGCGCCAGCGGGAACTAAAGCCGGGCGATTTCGAGTATGAGAGTTTCAAAACGTTGGAACGTCGCGGACACAAAGTCGAGCGGATTAACTCAGCGCGATCCTGGAAACGTTTCCCGGCATGGAATCCGGAACTTTATCTGGATGGGGTTCTGGAGTTGAAGGCTGGCTACGCTGAAAGCGGTCGCGTTGTTGCAACATTAATTCGACGCGCCAAATCGCTGGGCATTGAATTACTTGAGGGCGCCAGATTTTCCAAGTTGGATAAGAGAGATCACAGCGTCAGCGGAATCGTGCTGGGTACCGGAGAACGGATTGCCAGCGATTTTGTCGTAATGGCTGTGGGCGCGTGGACCCCGTATGTACTGCCTTTCACAAAAAAAATCTTTCACGCCAGCGGCCAGCCGGTCTTTCACCTGCAGCCTCGGCAGCCTGAACTGTTCGCGCCCGAGCGTTTTCCGGTTTTCGGCGCAGACATTACAACCACGGGTTACTACGGATTTCCAATCAACCGCGATGGCGTGGTGAAGATCGCAAATCACGGTCCGGGCCGCAAGATGTCGCCGGAATCTTCGAAACGCGCTGTCACTCTCGAGGATGAAAAGAATCTGCGTGAGTTTCTATCATCCACGTTCCCAGCGCTGGCAGACGCAGCGATTGTTTACTCTCGGATCTGCATGTATTGCGATACGCACGATGGGCATTTTTGGATCGCACGCGATCCGGACCGTCACGGATTAGTAATTGCTGCCGGCGATTGTGGCCATGGATTTAAGTTTGCGCCGGTGCTCGGCGAAATCATCGCCGACGCCGTAGAGGAAAAACCGAATCCGATCCTGGAAAAATTTCGCTGGCGGCCAGAGGTGCGCGCGGGAAGCGGAACGGATGTAGCACGACACAATCCGGAACTGTAGCGGCGGTCTGTGACCGCCGAAAGGAGCATGCGGACGAACTCGAATTTCGGCGCTCACAGAGCGCCGCTACAGCAAAATCAGAAGCAGTTAGGAAATCGCCTTTCGCTGGGAGGCTGTCTCCCTCTTTGGCTGGCGTTTGATTAGGGTGATCTGCTTAATCCGCGCCGAGTCGGATGGACTCCAAGTCGCAACGTCGGGATCATCTTTAAAGGCGTTGTGGACGAGACGCCGCTCATAAGAATTCATCGGTTCAAGCTGAAGGGCACGGCCCGTGATGCGCACGCGGTCAGCCAATTCTCGCACTCGTTGCACAATGCGATCTTCGCGCATGGAGCGGTAGTGCTCGCAGTCGACGATGACTTTCTCAGCGTCTTTGTCCCTGGCTTGGAGCAGCCGATTAAGCAAAAACTGAATCGCTTCAAGCGTCTCGCCATTGCGTCCGATGAGGCGCCGGCTTTCCTCGGTGTAAATTTGCAACGTCGGATTGCCGCCTTCATTCATGGTTTCCTCGATTTGCACAACGAAACCGAGATAACCGAGCATGGTGTCGAGCAGATCTTTCGGTGTCATCATCGCTTTCGTTTTCCGGCAGGAGCAACTTTTTCGAGAGTCGGCATCGGTTGTCGTCTGTTCTGATAAAATTGCAAAATGCTAAAAAGATTTTGTGCAGTGTAATATAATGCCAGAGCTGCGGCAAAATTGTAGCAGATAAATAGAAAGATCAGCGGCATGAACATGGCGATGCGCCGCTGCGTGGGGTCGCCCGTTTTTGGCGTCATCGCCATTAGCCAAACCTGCGTCGCAGCCATGCAGAGCGGAATGATATTAATCGGCCAACCGAGCAGCGGCAGATGCGCCACGGTATCCGGCTGAGAGAGATCTTTTACCCAAAGAAACCTCGCGTTCCGCAATTCGACCGCCTGGCCAAGCATTTTAAAAAGGCCAAAGAAGATCGGAATTTGAATCATCATCGGCAAACAACCGCCGACCGGATTAATGCCGTATTGCTTGTAAAGCTTCATCACCTCCTGGTTCATCCGAGTTGGATCATCTTTGTATTTGTCGCGCAGCTCCTGGATTTTTGGCGAGAGCGCAGCCATCTGGCGCATGGAGCGGTTGGCTTTATTTTGAATTGGCCAAAGCGTGAGCTTGATGATCGTGGTAAGGGCCAGAATCGCGAGGCCATAGTCGTGCAACCAACTGTGCAGCAGGTTCATGAAATTGAGCAGCAACTGGCAGACGATCTTGAACATCCCGAAGTCCATGACCTCGGCTTCATTGTGCGGGAGCTGCGCGAGACGATGATAAAGTTTTGGACCAGCGTAGATTTCGAAACGCGCGTTGTATGTCTGGCCGGGTTGCAACTGAAATCCCGGCATCCCAAGTGCCCCTTCAACGGCGAGCAGCTTTTGGTCCGGCGCGTAATCGATATCGAAGTGCCTGCCCCACACACCTGTTGCCTTGCCAGTTAGCGGCGCCACTAAGGTAGTGAAAAACTGATTGCTCACCGCAACCCATTCCGCGCCTGCGATGTTCTCCTGATAATAGGGCCGGGCGGCGCGTTGCCCGAGACCGAGAAAACCGCTACTGCTTCCGAACCAACCGACGTCAATTCCCTTGGCTCTGCCATCAATGCACCAGACCAGACGCGTGTACGAAGGATAATCCTTCGGGTGAATTGGGGCAGCCGACCCAAGCGCTACAAAATAACCACCGCTTTGATATGGCTTGTCTCCCCGGTTCTCGAGGTCAACATCCATGTCGATCACGTAGTTGTCCTTGTTCTCTGGAGATTTTTCGAAGGAAAACTTTTTCCGGATGACAATTTGCTCGGGGGTCGTGCTCTCAAATCGTACAACCGAATCCGATTCTGGAGATGCGGTAAACTCAGCGAGCGTTGGCGAGGATGGTTGCTCGAAGAGTGCACCGATCGGTGCACTCTTATCTGAATTCAAAATAACTGGCTGCCCTTTTTCGGCTACTTGCTTGAGCAGGACCGCTTCCTTAATGCCACCGCCGCGATTTGTCAGGTGCAGCTCGACGTCTGAATTGCGCAGCGTTTCGATCTTCTCGGCGAAGCTCGGAGCCGACTCGCCACTGCTAGGTGTAGCTTCCGCGACGGGAGTCGGCGAAGGCGCGAGAATTGCCGGAGTTATCGTGGGGGAGCTCTGTCCGGGCGCAACACCGACTGGAGCGGGTCTCGGCGGCGTTTGTTTTACCAGATAGATTTCCCAGACGACGAGGCCGACTACGCAAAGGGCGACGACAATCCAGGCAGTTCGATCCATAAATCGTAAGTCGCGCTCGCAGCCTATTCAGCGCGCTTGGTCCGAACCGTAAATCCCGATCCAAAGCCTTCTATGCTGGATGCCGGATTTTTCCGTTCCGGTACAGGGTCACGGCCGGAACCACCCCAAGGCTGGCATCGAGCGAGGCGTTTCAATCCGAGCCAGCTCCCGTGAAGAACGCCGTGCGCCTCAACCGCTTCCAAAAAATATGCCGAACAGGTCGGCGTAAATCGGCAGCCGGAATTAGGACCGCAAAGCAAACAGAGCAACGGCGAGAGCGTCCACTGATAAATGCGAATTAAAAAACGAACCAGTCCGAGCATCAAAGCAGGATAGAAGCGCGCTTCGCGAGACGCAACCATTCATGTTCCAACGCATAATAGCTCGTGTCGGCTGCGTCGCGTCTGGCAACGAGCACCATCCAAAAACCTTCTCGCAATTCGTGCTGGTGCTGGCGCACAATCTCTCGCAGACGGCGCCGAACGCGGTTGCGAGCAACTGCGCCGCCGATGCGACGTGAAGCAATAAAGCCTGCGCGGCACGGGCCAGAATTCCCCACCGCCACCACATTGAGCATTAGAAGTTTGCCGCGCCGGGTAAAGCCGTCTCGTTTCACGTGCTCGTATTCTGAGACCTTCGTCAGGCGCCGGCTTTTTGGAAAGGAGAAGGAACCTGTTGGCGCCATGTCGTTTTCGATACTGCTACCCATACGCAGCGCCACTTTCAGAAGTGACGTAAGGGTACAACAGAAGTCTTCCCCCGGAGGCGACCGGAGGAAGACTTCTCAAGAAAAAGGACTGCCCCAGACTTTACTGACTGGGCGGTGACTGGGCCGGAGATTCAGCTGTTGCGGCGGGAGATTCAGTTATTGCGTCGGGAGATCCAGTGGTTGTCGCCGGACTGCTTACTCCGGTCGCTGCCGCCGGCGGAGTAGTAGGCGTCGGGGTTGCCGCCGGTTCGGTTGTCTCGGTCTTTTGCTCGCACGCCGCGAGAAGTGCGGCACTGGCCAGAATGCAGATGTATTTTTTCATAGTGCTAGTTCGAAACGGGACATTGCTGTAATTAAATAACCGGAGCAAGGCAGTTTTTTGGACGGATTGCGATTATTTTGAGCGCCATGTGGCTGGTACGCGTTTGTTTAGAGCGGAGGCTCGTATTTGAGACCATGGGCTTCGGCTACTGCGTGGCAAGTGAGCCGCCCATCCCGGGTGTTGATGCCACCAATCAGCGCTGGTTGCTTTTCGCACGCGCCTTCCAAGCCGAGATCGGCGAGTAATTCCACATAGCGATAGGTCACATTGGTAAGGGCCTGTGTAGCAGTGCGCGCGTACGCTGCGGGCATGTTTGCCACGCAATAATGCGTGACGCTTTCCTCCACGTAAACTGGATCGAGGTGCGTCGTTGGTCGCGACGTTTCCGCGCAGCCACCCTGGTCAATCGAGATATCTACGAGCACACTGCCGCGTTTCATTTTGCGCAACATCGCGCGCGTGATCAGCTTTGGCGCTTTCGCTCCCGGCAACAGCACTGCGCCAATCAGCAGGTCGCAATCGGGCATCAACTCCATCAAATTCGCTTCGCTCGAATACAGCGTATGCAAATTGTCCATTGTCAGATCGAGAAAGCGCAAGCGTTCAACATCGATATCGAGAATCGTTACGCCTGCGCCCAGGCCTTTTGCCATTCGCATGGCGTTCACCCCCGAGGTCCCGCCGCCAACGACGACGACGTTTCCCGGTAAAACTCCCGGCACTCCTCCAAGCAGCACTCCGCTGCCACCATTGTACTTCGCCAGAAAATACGCGCCCATTACCACCGACATCCGTCCCGCGATCTCGCTCATCGGTTCGAGCAACGGCAGGCGGTTGTTTACCTGAATCGTTTCGTACGCAATCCCGGTCACGCCAGATTTCAGCAACGCTTCCGTCAACTCTCTGCTCGCGGCCAGATGCAAATACGTGAAGAGAATCTGGCCTTTGCGCAAAAGCGAGAACTCTGCCTTGAGCGGTTCTTTTACTTTCACAATCATGTCGGCGCGCGCGAAAACCTCTTTCGCTGTATCGGCGATCTCTGCACCGGCTTTGACGTATTCTTCGTCGGCATAAAGGGAGCCGATTCCGGCATTTTTTTCCACGAGCACCGAATGACCTTGCCGGATCAGCTGATTCGCAGCGGACGGCAGCAGGGCGACGCGTTGCTCCTGTTCCTTAATTTCTTTCGGGACGCCAATGACCATGTGAAAAGTGAGAAGTGATTAGTGAGAAGTGAGCGGTAGAATCAAGCTAAATCACTTCTCAGGTCTCGCCTCCCGCTTTTCATATCAATTCAATGAGGGATCGTCGGGTGCCGCGGCGAGCATTTTGTACCATGGTCCCAAGCTGCGCATAATCTCGAACCAGAGGTTTGGGAGGCGATCAATCTTAAGCAGCGAAGGATTGGCTTTTTGAAGCAGCCAGGCTTTCTGCTTCACCTCGGTTTCGAGCTGACCCGCTCCCCAGCCTGCATAACCGACAAACGCACAAATTGTAACCAGCTTTTTCTCTCCAGCCGCGGCGGTGGGTGATTCCAAAGCAACGTTGTGACTAAGTTTAACTCCATCGCCCTTCTTCCATTCAAACGCGGCAAACATCAGCTGACTTTTTCCAACGGGCCCGCCCAGGAACACAGGCACATCCGCGAGGCCCGCCGGTGGTGTTTCCGTCACCAGATCGGCCACTTGTCTGTCGAGCGGACGATTGATGATCACCCCCAGGGCACCTTCGTTCGGTTCGTGCTCGGAAATGAAAAGCACGGTGCGACGGAAATTTGGATCGAGCATGTTGGGATGTGCGACCAGCAACGAACCGGCAAGGCTGCCCGAGGATGGTTCGTCATCCAGGTTACGCATATGAAACTAGAAACCGCGGCGCACGCTCGTGCAACCCCGTCTCGCCTGCGCTTTTCGCCGCCACGCCTCCTGTTCTAACTTATTTGTTGATTTCTTTCGACGATTGATTTCTTGTGTTTGCTGTATCGAAACAATCGTGGAAACGGGTCAAAAAAAAATTTTGCATAAAGTTGTTGCCATCGGCTCGAAGCTCGTTTAGTAGCCTCGAAGTTTTTGACGATTGTTCTGGGGGGAACAGCCGCCCTTCACGCCCATCGGGTGTGGGGGGCGGTAATTTTTTGATGGCGAAAGTCCGGTCTCTTACACTTGCTCAATAGAGTTTGGGCGACAGAAAACGCCCAACGCTCAACGTCCAATGTCGAAATCAGCAGTCGCGAGCCGAATGTCATGGGCACTGGCTTTTACACTGATCGCGCTGTTCATCGCCGCGGTCGTGTTGATCATTTTCTTGCGCCTGGAAAGCTGGCCAGCGCGCACGGCGCGGCAAAGCACCACCGAACTCGAGAGACTGGGGAAGGATGTGCGCGCTGCCTTCATCGACGTCGCGCACTTGCAGCCACGCATTACCATCAACAATCGCGTCTACATAGAACAAACTACGCCCGTAAGCGAGTTAGTCATTCTATCAAGACGCATCGAAGTCGAACACGAACTGCTCCATACCTGGGTCGGCAGCTCGAAGCGCGTGAAACTACATGGCACTTTCAACGCCAAAGCCGGATTCGATCTGCAACAGGATCTCTCGATCGATATTCGCCCTGACGAAATTATTGTTCAGCTTCCACATGCTCAAATTCTCGGCGTTGAGCAGGAGCAGGTAGACGTCCTCGAATTTGAAAATGGTCTGTGGAACCGAATTTCCGGGCAGGATCTTCAAAGCGAATTGTCGATCCTGCCCCAGCTAGCCTCAGAAAAAGCGGCAGAAAGCGGCTTGCCCGCTGAAGCAGAGCGTACATTGCAACGACAACTCGGCGAACGAATTCACCCGTCGCAGCCATTGCATTTGGTTTTCAAAGACGGAAAGAAACGTGAATAGTGCCGAGTGCTCAGTGAACGGTGAACAGCGCTCGATCGGGACACGCACTCTTGACAGCCAATCGCCGACCACTGGTCACTGATCACCTGCCCTTGTTTCATCCGATGCCGTCAAAGAATCGCTTATTTCTCCTGAGCGGGCTGGTCGTGCTCGTGGTGGTTTTAGCGATCGCGTTTGCGCCATTTGCCGTTTCCAATGGCATTCGCTTGTGGATCTGGTGGGCCGCAAAGCAGGAGGGCTTCATCGCGACCATCGACCAAATCGATGCGTCTTTTCTGCGTCCGGTCGTGATTCGGCAACTTCACCTGAAAAGCATGCGTGAGAATGCGCTTCGCGTCGATCTAACTGCCACGGACGCGAGCGTTGGTTTGAACTTCAAACACATCCTCCTGCACATGGGCGGCCGCATCATTCACAGCCTTTCCATTCGGGAATTGCGTGTGGAGGTGCACCGCACCAACCCGAACATGCGAGCCATAACCAAGCGCGGCTGGGCGACGCTGCAGCGACTGCTGCCAGAAGATCTGACCATCGCCAACTCAGAGATGCGCGTTGAGAACGGCCCCACATTGATTCTGTTACGACGCGGCATTTTGTCCGCCAGCGAGACCGAAGCCGGCCGGTTTAGTGCTGCCGAGATCATGATTGCGTCGCCTTGGTTGCGCCAAACTTTTTCGCAATTGCGCGGCGCAACTCACTGGGAAGCCAATCGTCTGACACTCGGCGGACTTACCTTGAGCCGCGGTCTCGACCTGCAGTCCGCCACAGCGGACTTCTCGCGTTTGGGGAAACAACGTGTGGGAGTGCAGTTCGACGTTGACGTTTTTGGAGGAAAAATTCGCGGGAACATTTCACATGAATGGCGCTCTAAGCATTCCAACTGGAAAATTGCAGGCGGCGCGAGTGACATTTCCATGGGACAAACCTCTGACGCATTCGGGTTCGCCGACCGGGTTGATGGTTTGCTTCATGCTGCCAACTTCACTTTTCGCGGAAACCTCGCTGAGCCCGATCATATAACCGCGTCACTCTGGAGTGAATTGACCGGGCTCACCTGGCGCAATCGCACAGCCGAAGCAATCATGCTCGGCGCCGCGGTTTACAATCGTAAGATTGAGCTTCAACAGCTTTATATTCGACAGAAGAATAACCAGTTGGTCTTAAGCGGCGAGGCCGCATTCCCCACTAACGCCTCCGGCTGGCTTAGTCCGGATTTTCGCGGCAACATTTCTGCATCGATCGATCAGCTTGGTGACTTCGTCGCTTTATTTGGTGCAGACCCTGACGATTTTGCAGGGAAGATCACCATCGAAGGAGCAATGGACACGCGTGATCGGAAATTTGGCGGACATCTCGCGGTTGAGGGTGCCTCTCTCACATTCTTCAAAACCGCTATCGATAGTCTGACAGCGGAGCTGAACCTCAGACCAGCGGAGCTGGAGGTCGAACAGTTGGAGATCAAACGCAAGAACGACTTACTCAGCGGACAAGGCAAAATTGACTTGTCCGGCGCTCACAACTACTCAGGAACACTCGAAGCCCGAGTCGATAATCTCTTCGATTATTTTGCCAGCTTTCGTGCACCTGCCGGAAAAACAGTAAACCGTGTTCCGGTAGATGTTCAGGTCACTGTTGACTCTGGCAAATGGGATGCCCACGGCGCCATCCAGATGCCAAATTCGAGCCCGATCAGTTTCACAGCGAATTTTTCCCTGCCCATTGGAACCGACTGGAACGCCTTCCAGTTGTCTCCGCTCAACGTAACCATCGATTTTCCCTCAGTCTTTCTGGCAAAGGCGCCGCAGCTCTTTCATCCCGCAATTTTCCAAGACGGCATTTTGAGCGGAAGCATTTCTCTTTCTGAAACGTTGCAACACCCGCGCATCGACGGCGATGTTCAGCTCATAAACGGAAAGTTGTCAGGCAACGGCTGGACTTCTTTTGGCTTTACTGAAGCAGGCAGCCGCATCGCCTTTGCAGGAAATCGAGCGTCAGTGGAGTTTCTTAACGTCGCGACCAAGGACGTGGATCTTTCACTGCGCGGCGAAATTGATTTTGAAGACATCAACGATGTGACGATCAGAATAAGCGGCGCGACAACAATCTTCGATCTGACACCAACGCAGTTCGATTGCGTCAACAAAATCAAAATTGTGCCAGCCGCGTTGACGCTTGCGCCGGCCGTAACAGAGTTCGAGTTGCGCGGTGGCGTTTTTAAATCCGGCTGGACGGCCAGTCTTCATGAAGCCACCGACTTTGAGTCGTTGGCGATGTCGGACCCGGACGGCGCTGCTCGCAAATTTCCGCTCTGCCTGGGTACAAGCCCCGAGGAGAAAACACTGCTGCTCGGTGCCCTTCCGCGTTCGGAAACAGGCGCGGAAACGTCACGCCCGAAAAAACAAGAGAAGCGGCAATAGCGCCTCGGGACAGCCGATTCCAACAGCGGCGTTACGGTTTCCCCGTCACGAGCCAGCGCGAAAGCTTTTCTTCCACGTCCGGGGTAAGATTCACGCGGAAATCCGTACCCGCGTCCAAACGCAACGAATTGCCGTTTGCGCGGTCAAACAACAATTGAACCGGCCGCCGGCCGGGTGAGCTTACTAAAATCTGGTGCACCTGGCGGAGCTCATCGCCTGTCACAGCGGGAGAAAACTGGAGGAGCACCGGGTGTTCCTGCCGCGTGTCTGTCGATTGTTCGTTCGCCCCATTGGTTTTTCCGGGTGGAAGCAATTTGATTTCCGTAGCCATCGCGCGAAGGACTTCCTCTCGTTTGTCTAGCGTTCCCCTTATCTCGATAACGCGTCCCGCAGCGAGCGAATCCGAGATTTTAAGATAAACTTCATTCCACACAACGACCTCCAGCATGTCCGTGAGGTCTTCGACCCAAACGACTGCGAACGGTTTGCCCTCTCTTCTGGTAAACTTTTTTTCAACCTGCACAATTGCGCCGGCGATTTTGAACGGCGCTCGATCGTCGAGCTCGCCTAACGAGTTAATCGACCGATAATTCTTTGATGCAATTACCTCTGCGTACGCGTCGAGGGGATGCCCGCTGACGTAAAAACCGAGAAGCTCTTTCTCATATGACAGCTTTTCATGGTCACTCCACCGGGTAGCAAGTCTCTTCCTCGACGTCGTCGGAGCAGTTGCCTCATCGAAAAGCGAAACCTGGCCAGCCAGCCGGTCCCGCTGCGCTGCAACCGATGCACTAACTGCGTCGTCAATGCAGCCAAAAAGTTCCGCACGGTCTTTGCCAACAAAATCAAACGCGCCCGACTTTACCAGGCTTTCGAGCATCTTCCGGTTTGCAATCCGGGAGTCCAGCCGCGCGCAGAAATCTTCCAGTGAAATGAATTCGCCTCGCTCTTCGCGCTCCCGAATTACGGATTCCATGGCTGTTTCGCCGACGTGCTTGATCGCAGCGAGGCCGTACCGAATGGCTTTGTAGCCGGGATCGGTGATCGCGGCGCCGGCATTATCGATACCGGGTACAGTTTCGGGCATAAAATTTAATCCGCTTTTGTTGATATCCGGGGGAAGAATAGAAACGCCCATCCGTTTGCATTCGCCGACAAAAACCGAAATCTTTTCCGTGTTATTGATTTCGTTGCTCAGCAAACCCGCCATGAATTCCACCGGGTAATGCGCTTTTAGGTATGCGGTTTGATAACTGATCACGCCATAGGCGGCGCTGTGGCTTTTGTTGAATCCGTAACCGGCAAATTTTTCGAGCAAATCGAAAATCGCATTTGCCTTTTTTTCCGGGATTTTGTTCGTGCGCGCGCAGCCTTCGATAAAATTCTTTCTCTCCTTTGCCATCTTCTCCTTGTCTTTCTTGCCCATGGCGCGGCGGAGAAGATCGGCCTGCGCAAGTGAATAGCCGGCAAGTT
>Ga0193735_1000550_pt1 | contig 11987 bp, 9 predicted proteins | sample U1m2metaG_FD_145080 | JGI IMG/M metagenome (GOLD analysis project Ga0193735, IMG submission 145080) | Soil microbial communities from a riparian zone of the East river system, Colorado, United States - U1m2 | ecosystem: Environmental > Terrestrial > Soil > Riparian zone | place: USA: East River... | reverse complement strand
GGCGTAGTCAGTGGACCTTTAATCCCCACGTGGTACTCGCGGAATGCTTCAACGGTCTCGTCCGGCAACCATTCACCGAATTTGTCCTTTGCTGCCTGGCCGGCGTATACCTCAAACCACGCGATCTTTTTTCTGCCGCCGTACGCTTTTTCGACTGCGGCATCGAACACGCGCACGCTCGCGGCCCAGATGTCAGGCCCGGTGCCGTCTCCGCGGATAAACGGAATGACCGGTTGATCCGGGACATTCAGTTTGTCGGTTCTCGTAATCTTTTCGCCTGCAGGCGGAGCGACATCTTTGTATGGCATAAGGTGGTCACTGTAGCGGCAGCCGTGCCGGCTGCAATCTCGTAGAGGCGGGCTGCCTGCTCGCGAATGGAGCCGCAGGGGTGCGAGCGACATAGATGGGTTAAGCCGAGAGGCCGAAATGAGCGGGAGCGAGTGAGTCAAAACCTTCGGAGTCCTCAGCCGCAACAGAAGTCAGAAGTCCGTGAGCTATAGTCTGTGAGCATTAAAAGAACACAGAAAACGAGAGCTTGATTACAATCGCGATGATGAAAATTGCTGCCTTTTTTGCACTAACGTTTCTGACAAGTTTGCTGCTTGCGTTAGCACAAGGGAGGGATGAGGCGAATGCAGTGCTTCAGGCAGAACGCGACCTGGCCACCGCTTATCTCAAGAGTAACGCCGACGGCATCGCACAAGGCGTGATGGAAGATTACACACTGACCAATTCCATTGGCAAAATCACCACGCGGGCTGACGATATTGGTGAGGCCAGGAAGAACGATCCGAAATACGAAATCTTCGAGAATTACGACATGAAAGTGCGCGTCCATGGCGACGCCGCAGTCGTCACGGGCAAGACGCACACGAAAGGAGTCTCAGGCGGGAAACCGTTCGATTTCCAGTTTCAATTTACCGACACATTCGTCAAAGACGGCGGGCGCTGGCGCTTGCTCGCCGGCCATGTCTCAAAGTTGCCGGCGAAAGAAAGTAAGGCGCGATAAGCGAAACCTGTGCTGCCGCGCCGTAGTCCTTGGCTCGCCGTAGCCTTCCGCGGAGGCGGCTTGCGCGCAGGCGGGCCTCTGCTATAATGCGCGCTCCTCCTTCACTCCCATGTTTCCCCGGGAAGACAGCAAGCGGCGCTGTAGCGGCGGCTGTGTCAGCCGCCCGACCTCTAATCAATTACGGATCATTGGACTCCGTTCACTCTCACAACGTAAGTGCGCCAGCGGTTTTACGTTGCTCGAGCTGCTCATCGTCATCGGCATCATTGCAATCTTGCTGGTGTTAATCGCTCCAGCGTTTACAAGCCTCAAAAGCGCTGGGGACGTTACCAGTGCAGCATACACGATCAAAGGAGTGCTTGACACCGCGCGCACCTACGCGAAAGCAAACAACACGTACACTTGGGTCGGGTTTTATGAAGAAAACGTCTCGAACCCGTCGTCACCGAACACCGGTACGCCGCCAGTCGGCCGGTTAATTATGTCGATCGTTGCGTCCAAAGACGGAACGAATGTGTACGGGTCAGGTAACGGAACAATTGATCCAACCAAGCTGATCCAAGTTGGGAAATTGGTGAAGATTGAGAACGTTCACCTGCCGCTCTTTGCCGTTTGCGCGTCCAACTGTACAGGAGACTCATTCGACACCCGTCCGCCTCTTCAAAATGATCCTACCGCAGGCTATAACTATTCTCGGTTTGGGGAACTGAACGCGCCTCAGCCCAACACTGCGCCTTACACGACGCCGTACAATTTTCAGTATCCTGTTGGCAATCCTGCCCCGGCTGTCCAATACACATTTAGCAAGATTCTCCAGTTTAGCCCCAGAGGCGAAAGCAGGGTGAATGGGAACAGTTATGACATTCGACGAGTTGTCGAAATCGGGCTGATACAAACGCATGGTACGGCAACTCCTGTTCCCGTCAGCGGCGGTGGCACGTCAAACGTCGTTTTTAGCGGTAACGTCGTTGCAGTTCAAATCAACGGCTTCGCCGGCGACGTAACAATCTATCGGCGATGAACCTTTTATCTCCGCGATGGGTCGCGACTAAGATTGAATCCACCCTATTATGATAAGCTCTCAAACATGAAACGGTCTCTGCCAGAGAGTGCGGGATTTTCGCTCGTTGAAGTAACGTTGGCCTTAGGCGTCGCTGCCTTTTGTTTAGTTACCGTGTTAGGGTTGTTACCGACAAGCTTGAAGACTCAACAGAGCAGCATCCAACAGACCACTGCCACCCAGATTATTTCAACAATCTTTTCCGATCTGCGCGCCGATATCCGACTTCCGCCCGGGCTGGAGTCAAAGGTTTGCGGTGACGATCCGGGACCTTGTGCGTGGGGTGATTTGCACGGCCATTGGCATGATGTAGCAACGCCCTTTACGCTCTATTTCACAAACGAAGCGAAACAGACTGGCACTCTAAACGGGACTCCCCCAGCAGACGCCGTGTTTCGGGCAACGATTACTTACAGGTTTCCGCCGTCGGAAACAACGACCATGGCTGACGTCAGGGTCACTTGGCCAGCGCAGGTTGATCCCGATCACAGTGGTGTTCCAGCAGGCTCAGTTAGGAGCGTGATTGCCGTTAATCGATGAGTGCGAGATCAGGCACTATCGCAGTGTTGCGGCGTACGCGCGATGGATTTACTCTTGCCGAGTTACTGGTGTCAGTGTTTGTCCTGGCGATAATTATTTTCCTGGTCGCTCAAGTGATGACCAGTGCGACGGCTATTACCCGAACCGGGCACAAGCACATCGATACGGACACTCAGGCCCGAGTCGTATTTGATCGCATGGCGCTGGATTTCGCACAAATGGTCAATCGTACCGACGTCGATTACTATGTAAAACAACGCTCCGGTTACAGCGGACATGGCAACGGTCATGGATGGGGAAGGGGCCATAACGGAGACCTTGGTAGTGACCAGCTCGCCTTCTTTACTCAAGTGCCTGGCTATTATCCTGATGGATATACTCCCGGACAGCAGAGTCCGATTTGCCTCGTGGCATATCGCGTCAATGAAAGCAGCTCGAGCAACCCCGCCTATACCAGGCTTGAACGCATGGCGAAGGGGCTGGTTTGGAATGCGGTCGATACTAATACAAATCAAAACACTGCTAAATATCCGATTGTTTTTTTGCCGCAGACAATTGCGGGGATAGGCCGGCCGTGGGCTCCCGCCATCAACAACGACAACAACGCGAATAACAGCAGCGATCCAGATTACGAGGTAATCGGTCCCGGCGTTTTTCGGTTTGAATATTATTATCTTCTCAAGAACGGACGGGTAACGGATTGGCCATGGGACAGGTCGGACTTTCCAGATCAGCTAACGATCTCCAATCCACAACAGATCGGCCTTTCGCAGGTGGAGGCGATTGCGGTGTCAATCGCTGTTATAGATCCTGCGGGTCGCGCGTTGATAAATGCTGTTTCGCCTGATAGGATCCTGGATCTAGCCGCTGACATGGCGGACTTCAGAAGCGCCCGTGGCAGAGGGGTTGGAGGGCAAAGAATTGGTGATTTGGAAGCGCAGTGGAAGGGTGTTGTGGAATCCATCGCGCAGACTGGCCAAACACCTTCAGGGTTGCCTGTTCCACCAGAAGCAGCCAAGGGAATTCGAATCTACAATCGTTACTTTGATTTGAAGACTTTTTAAGATGAATTGGCTGCATAAAGCGGTCCCTTCTCGGAAACGGGGCGCCGCGCTCATCATCGTGCTGGCCTTTGTTGTGCTGCTGACCGGGTTAGGCGTCGCCTACCTTTCCCGAACGACAAGCGATCGTCAGGTTGCCAACAGTAGTTTTAACCAATCTAACGCGGATCAATTAGCACAAAGCGCGATGGATAATATCATCGGTGATCTTCGACAGGAGGTTCTGAACGGATCAGGTAGCCCGAGTCCTACAGCGAGTCCCGTTACTCTGTTTGTCCCAACGAGTAATGCCAACATGGTGCCTATGCACAAGCCAACAGCAACGCCTGGAACGACACCGGCTATTCCAAATCTAATCCGACGTAGCGTTCGCTCAGAACCACCATTGTGGCCGGATCTAAATGTAGGACCGGCGGTCGGAAGCCGTGCCTCCGGTGTGAATTCCTATAGCGATGCTTCCGCAAACGGACGGTCGGTCAGTCTGTCACGGTGGAACAGCCATTATCTCGTTCCTAAGCGCGATACTGGAACTGGCGATGCTATTCCAATAGATGCTTTCGCCGACGTAACACCAGACTGGGTTTTTGTGGCACCGGATCCTAACAATCTGGGTCAGGAGTGGCGAAAAGTCATTACCGCCCCGGACCAGGCCGTCATTGGCCGCTATGCCTACCTGATCTATGACGAAGGTGGATTGTTGGACATGAATGCGGCTGGATATCCATCGCCTACAACGATATTGCAATATGGCCGTAAGGGGTCGCCTGCTTTTGCCGACCTGACTGCGCTCGGAGGGTTTACCACGATAAGCACCGACAACATCGTCGGTTGGCGCAACTACGCTTCCTCTCGGCCCAGCGGAATTCTCAGTACGAATTTCAGCTTTAGTGCAAATGCGACCAACACTTACTACAACTTTATCCTATCTGATCCAAACAACATTCAACTGACGAACTATTTTACGGGCGCACCGCTTACATACTTTACGAACTCCTTCCTGACAACGAGCCAGGCACCCGTTTTTAACAATCGAACTGACCAAGCGTTGGCGGCTCGACAGGAGCTGATTAGGTTGCGCTCCGGTGTAAGCGGAGGAGGTATCTCCTTCTCTAATGCGCTTCAGTACCTCGGGACGTTTTCGCGAGGAGCGCTTGCGAACATCCCCCAATGGAGCCCCACGACTCCCGATTCGATAAATCCTAACTTTCAAACTTTACTAGTTACCAATTCATTTACTCGCAACGATGGAACCCCAGCGACCGTTGGGGATCCCTTGGTCAACAAGCGTTTTTTGCTTCAGCGTCTCAACTGGCTCACTTATAAAGGACCAAGTGCTTTACGAACAATCCCGAGCTCAGCGCCCGCGCTCACAGATCCGAACTACGATATGTGGTTGCTCACCAGGTCCGACGTCAACAGCATTACCTTCGGGCTTAGTAGAGCCTTTTTGCTCCAGGGAACCGCCGCGAATATCGTAAAATACTTTGGTTTGGTCTGGGACGCCACGAACGAACGCTGGAATTACGTTGGAACTAGCGGAAGTATTTTGCCGATCGGTTCGATTGCGACCTTCGGGGTTGGGGGTACGCAAGCTGCCGCGCGCGAACCTGACTTCTTCGAGCTACTCCAGGCAGGAATCATTAACAACTCTCTCGGCGATGTCCCTTCCGTCCCTTCCTATCCAGATCCCGCGTTGCCTTCAGTTCACCAACTGTCGAAGATGCTCCATATCCTCACGATCGGAGGCAACTTGATTGCCCAGTCACGCGCTGACTCTTATCCGGTGCGGATAGCCTGCAACGTCGGTGGCACCGTCATGGAAGCTGTCGGCATGCCTCGACTGCCCTGTCTGAGTTCGCTGGCCGTGTGTTCGGTTGGAGTCACACAGAACTCCGGAGGTGTGAACTGGTTCCTTATTCCAAATTTATGGGATCCGTTTCGAGACACCTGGGACCTTACTGAAGCCAATGCTGGTAACACCGGAAACAAACCTCTTTCAACGCCCGGTTATCTGCGTCCGCCAGTGCGCATCACTGTCAGTGGTAGCGCTCTCTTTGGGCGTGCACCAGCCTCACAAAGCGGCAGTATGGATCCCGCATCAGTCACGACGTTCCCGGGGGCGTCGTCAGGCATCATTAATGCAAGCCTTACTCTTGCGACGGGCAACGGCACCTTTGGACGCGATGGCCTCCGCGAATCGATGCGTTTGGGTGCCTCAGACATTAACGGTTCGGTGACTTCCTTCACCCCTACGAACAGTTCGAGTGGCTGGGCTTGGAACGATATAGTCCGGCCAGCGAATGATACGTCAACGTACCGAAACGATCACTTCGTCGCGTTCAGATTATCTCTCCCGGGTAACCTTATTGTGCCGCCCACTACTACCCAGAATCCAGCGCTCATACTCCAACCAGGGTTCCAAGTCAGCCTTGAGTATCAATCGCCCAATTTACGGTGGTATCCATATTCATTTTTACAGGGAAATAATGCGACCACTACCACCGGGATTGGTTACTCAATCCCTGCGAGTCCCACAAATTTAGATCTGGCAACGAGCTTTAGCCAGTATGGCAAACCAGCGGGCTACACAAATCCCACGATCGTTAACTCCGGCACGGCAACTCTTTGGACTGATGTAACAGGCGCGCTTGCGCATGCTCCGATGTTTGCTAAGGCGGACGCCAGAAGCATTCGGTATAATAGCATGATCGGCGTTGTTAACGTGGCGAACCCGCCGATGTCATTCACATCGGCAGGCATTATAGGATCGATCTGGCCGAGTCCATACGCGACTCCACCGCCAATGTCGCCGTCGGCATATCCTATCCCGACTCCTACGCCGAATCCTAACCCTGCCATCTATTCGCAGTTAGGTGATAATGGTCCGGCCGGAAGCAATCCATATAGTGAAGCTGCTCCTGCAAGCGAAACCGACTTTACCCACAACGATCCTGTGCGACCAGTAATGATGAATCGGCCATTCCGTAGTGTTGGCGAAATGGGCTACGCTTTCCGGGACCAACCGTTTAGAACGCTTAGTTTTTCTTCGGCTAGCAGCCCTGACGCAGGACTACTCGATCTGTTCTCTACCAATGACTACAGCGATTCATCCGGCATGCGGGCTGGGGTAATTAATCTGAATTCTCGCCAGGCGCCTGCGTTTGCCGGTGTGCTGACAAGTACAATCAGGCGAGAAGATACCCCTCGCAATAATGCTGGTACATCGCCATCACCGTCGCCTCTGGCGTCTCCTTCAGCAAACAGCGTCGCCACAAGCCTAACACTGTCCACAATTCCCACCTCGCTTGTTAACAGAGCCGGTTTGGCAACTTTGATCGCGAATGTGCCGGACTCGGCAGGATTGGGCCCTAGCGTACCAAAAACGCAGCGTGAGTCGATCGCTCGAGCTCTCGGTGAAACCGTTCAAACGCGAACTTGGAACTTGCTGATCGATGTAATCGCACAAAGTGGCCGCTATCCGCCAAATGCTACAAGTCTCACCAACGGATTCGTCGTGTCAGGCGAGCAACGTTACTGGGTGCACGTTGCGATCGACCGGTTTACCGGGCAAGTAATCGACAAGCAGATTGAGGTCGTAAATGAATAGGCGGATAGTCGATGGCTGATAGTTGATAGCTGATCTGGTTTCGCCGTGTCACTGCCATTTGGGAGATAGGCGCGCCGCCTATCAGCGTGGGCTTCTTTTTGGTGGCGTCGGCGCGGATGAATGGTCCTCCCACGCTGGCGCATGAATTTTAGAGGTCGCCATTGCTCCTCCCTGAGCAGCCCATTCTTTGAAAGGCCTGTTCCAGCCAAGATAAATCAAGCCAGCTACAATTACTATTTCAACCAGCAGTCGCATAACCACTGAGACTGGCAGAGGCTTCGGGCCAAGGTCAATCGGAAATCTCCGCAGCGGAAAATATTGGTTAGGGGATCATCCGCCTTCGCCTATGGCTACGGCGTGACAAGCCGATCCCGGCTACAACGCGTCGCGCGGGACTAAGACGTGGAATGTCCTTCAACGAGGATCATGTTTGTCCTGGCCGTGCGGTGGCGCATTTTGCGCGGTTCGCGGTATTCTTCGCAGTTAAGCCACTCTTTGGCGCGGTCCGCCGATTCGAATTCAAGCACCACGATGCGCTTCGGCTTCCGGTCGCCTTCCAGCACTTCTGTTTCACCGCCGCGGACGATGTATTTGCCGCCGTACTTCTCCACCGTCGCGCTGGCGAGCTTCTTGTATTGTTCGTACCCAATGGGATCGACGATGTCGATTTCAACGATGATGTAGGCGGGCATAACTCGAGTTAAAACGTTGAAATGTTAAAGCGCTGAAACGTATCCAGGCGGTGGTCCAGTAAGCTAATGGCCATTGTGGCTGCGGTCTTTTGCAGCTAGTTCCGGGATTCTTTTCCGGCGTCGCAATCGCAGCCAATTATTCCAGGTTTTTCGAAGGCTGTCGCGCGGGGTCTGGTATTTTTGAGTCAACTCATTGCTCTTTACGATCTGCGCAAGAATTCCTTTCGCAGAAAAATCGTCGGTATTGACGATTGTGTAAGCCGTTCCAACAGCTGCCGCATGGTGCGCGTCGCTCGCCGCAGTCATGGGCAAACCACGAATCTGCGCGTACTTGAAAGCGTAACGGTTATAACGACGAAGAGTTGTCGCGGCATTGAAAACCTCTATGGCGTCAACAGGCAGGGTTTCCAGAGTGGAAAAACGGATCCCTGCGCGAAACAAATCATACGGATGCGGAGGAATGGCGAGCCCGCCGCGCTGGTGGATCATTTCGCAGACTTCGCGCGCTGGTTTTCCCTTCAGGTAAGGAAGCTCTGCACCGATGCAGAGAAGATGGCCATCGGCGGTTGTCACTTCTACTCCCGGAAGAATGAGAAAATCATCCACCGGCAGTCCGTCCAGTCGCATCAAGCCTTTTTGGAGCAAGTAATTGACGGCATCGCACGTGTTGTGATCGGTAATCGCGAAGCCATGCAAGCCTTTGGCACGAGCGGCTGCAATCATGTCTTCCGGACTAGAGACACCGTCCCCGGAAAAAAAAGAATGCGTATGCAGGTCGATGTTAAATGGCATGGCTAAACTGCAGGTTAAAAGTTAGGAAGTTACAAAGTTGAAAGGGAGGGGACTGAACAAAGCGACCTTGTAACCATTTAACTTTTCAACTTTTTAACTGCTAGACCAACTCTTCGACAGCAAAGGCTGGCTCAGCAGCCGGTTCCTCCTGAATACGATTGAATTGGTGATCGTACAACCGCCGGTAATATCCGGACTTTTCGAGAAGCTCGGCGTGTGTGCCAATCTCCTTGATGCGGCCGCCGTCCATCACGATGATTTGATCGGCGGATAAGACAGTGGATAACCGATGCGCGATGGCGATTACCGTGCGGCCAGTCGCCAGTTCAGCCAGGGCCTTTTGAATTTGTTGTTCCGATTCGGAATCGAGTGATGAAGTGGCTTCATCAAGCAAGAGGATTGGCGCGTTTTTCAGAACGGCGCGCGCGATGGCAAGGCGCTGTTGCTGGCCGCCAGAGAGAAGACAGCCCTTATCGCCAATGACGGTCTGGTAGCCCTTCGGCTGGGCCATAATAAAGTCGTGTGCATAGGCCGCTCGCGCTGCTTCGCGAACTTCTTCCGGCGTCGCATCGAGCCGGCCGAACTGGATATTGTTGAAGATCGTATCGTGAAACAGGAACGTTTCCTGAGTAACGAGCCCGATCTGTTCGCGCAGCGATTTCTGCGTCACCGAGCGCAGATCGCGACCGTCGATTTTTACTGCCCCGGAAGTCGGATCATATAACCGCAGGATGAGTGAGAGAATCGTGCTTTTGCCCGCGCCGCTGGCTCCGACCAGGGCATGGGTTTTGCCGGGCTCGATATGCAGAGTCAGATTGCCAATCGCGTCCGTGACCGTGTTGGCATAACGGAACGTCACGTTTTCAAAGTCGATCCGGCCCTCGGACGAGCTCAGCACGACCGCATTTGGCGCGTCCGGCACGGTGGGCTGTGAATCAAGAATCGAGAAAATACTGCCGGTGGCGGCGATTGAGCGCTGCATGACGAGATGGATCCTGCTGAGCGTCTTGATCGGGTCATAGAGAATGAAAATTCCCGAGATCAACCCGAAAAATCTGCCGACGCTCAGGTTTGCGGCATAAACGTAGAGCAACGCGATTCCCACCCCGATTGCGGCCATGGTTTCGACAAGCGGCCCCACAGCCTCCAATGACCGGATGATGCGCATCATCTGCGAAAACTGTACCTGATTACTGCGCTTAAATTCCTTTTCCTGATGCGCTTCACGCGCGAATGACTTGATCACACGAATGCCAGCGAATGTTTCCTGCATCGTCACGACCATCTCAGCCATGCCAGCCTGTTCGTTCTGCACCGCCTTACGCGCGCGACGGCCATAAATGCGAAGGGGCAGCAAACACATCGGAAAAAGAACCAGGGTAACCAGAGTAAATTTCCAATCCATCACCAGCAGAACGCTGATTGCGCCAACAATCGTGATCGGCTGCTTAAAAACGTCGCTACCGATTGTTGTCAAAGCCATCTGCATGACGCGGGTATTGTTCGTGATAAGAGACATCAAAAACCCAGAACGCGCCTTGTTGAAGAAATCCATGGAGTTGCGAACCATCTTGCTGAAGAGCTGGCTCCGGATATCGGTCACAACCTTGTTGCTCACCCACTGCATGCAATAGGTGCTTCCGTAAGAGCACAGGCTGCGTAGCGTCATGATCGCCGGGATGGCGAGACATATAAGGACGATCGAATTGATTCTTGGGCCTGTATCGAGCACGTGAAGATTTGAGCGCACGGCCATCGGATTGGGAGCGGTGCCGTGGAAAATGGTGCTTGTCACCCGGGCAATCGCTAATGGGAAAAGCGAATTGACGCCGCCGTAGGCAAGACCCAGTACCAGCCCCGTGATAAAGCGGGCCTTGTACGGTTTGACGTAACCGTACAGCCGCCGGTACGCACTGGAGCCAGTGCGTAACATTTGGAAAAATGACTGCTTTTTCTTAGCCGCCTTTGCGCCGCTCATGAAGTTCGGGCTGTCGCATGACGCGACAACAGCGAATCCATAGCACGAATCACTGCTTCCGTCGAGATTTGACTCATGGGAAGGCGCGGCTGGACCGGGGAAAACTCAGTTACCGGCTCAGGCGTTTTCCCCTGCAGAATGAGTGCCTGGCTTTCTCTCGGTCGCCAGTGAAACGGGTTAGTTGGCCCGAATAGGATCACTTGTGGCGTATGTGTCGCGGCGGCGAGATGCATTGGAGCGGAATCGACCGTGACCAGTAGCCGTGCCTCGCCAATCAATGCTGCCAGGGTAAGCAAGTCTGTCTTCCCGGAAAGATCGATGATTTTGGTCTCGTTCTTGATCGCTGCGATGTGCGTCTGCTCGTGCTTCGATGCTCCGCTCGTCAAAATGAGATCCAAGTCATTGTTTCGGACGAACCGTTTGATCACTTGCGCCCATCGCGCGGCTTCCCAAAGCTTTTCCTTCCGCGCCGAACCGGGATGCAAAACAACGAAGGGCTTGTTGACGTTCCAATTGCGTCGGAGCGCATCGGCTTTTTCGTGCGCGGATTGGGGCAACTGCAAATGCAGCGAGGAGGAAGCATCCCGGATGCCGAGCGGTCCGAGCAGAGACAGATTATAATCGGTTGTGTGCAGGTCGCGCATACGGACGTTGACAAAGTCAGTGTAAAGCCGGGCGCGGTTTTTCGACTGATCGCGCACCCGGTATGACACGATGCGTTTCCGGGCTCGGGATAAGAACGTCAGAAATGCGGAGCGATCGTTTCGTGTGAAATCGATGCAGTAATCAAATTTCCTCCCTGCGACGGCGAGAAAGGCGGCGAGATCACTCAGATTGCGTCGCGCCATCAAAATGCGATCGACACCCGAAATGGCTGGGAGCAAATCAGCGCATTCGCTGGAAACAACCATCGTCACGTGCGCTTCCGGGAAGCGTTCGCGCAAAGCTGCGATCGCGGGAGTTGTCAGGATCAAATCGCCAATTCGCTTGAGTTGCAGGAGAAGAATTTTCACGGATTTAACAAGGAGCGGTGGTTTCCTAACCGCGAGGGCGATCTGGAGATCGCCACTCCTTGGATGGACAATTTATCGAGCCATTCGCATGGCCATTTCGTATGCGCCGAGTAATCGCGTCCGAAAATGGTCCCACGTGAAATTTTCAACTACACGACGTCTCGCGGCGCTGCCCATTTGCTGAACGATTTCAGGATGCCGGTGCAAATGCTGAAGCGCCGCTGCGATCGCGTCG
>Ga0193735_1000549_pt1 | contig 11989 bp, 12 predicted proteins | sample U1m2metaG_FD_145080 | JGI IMG/M metagenome (GOLD analysis project Ga0193735, IMG submission 145080) | Soil microbial communities from a riparian zone of the East river system, Colorado, United States - U1m2 | ecosystem: Environmental > Terrestrial > Soil > Riparian zone | place: USA: East River... | reverse complement strand
CGATCTCAAAGCTGTCCGGGGCAAACCAGCGCGCATGGTTGAAGTCTTCGTCGCAGTCGCATCCACCGCCTCCCGGACCTCGAATCACGATTTGTCCGGTTTTTAGATCGCGCACGATTCCGTATGTGCCCGGATAAGCGGGAGTAGTATCCTCGCCGACGTACGCGAGGTAGCGCCCATCCGGAGAGACGAGAACGTCCTGATACGAAGACCACACATCGTCGGGTAGCGGGCTCGTTTCGATGCGGTGCTGGCCGAGGCGAAGCCGGAAGATCTGGCGCTGCGGCGTCGACGAATCCTCGGACACCTGAACGAGACCGATTACGAGGCTATCACCAACCAGGATCGGGGCCGGTGGAATGACATTCCGGATTGTGTCCGCACCAAGTGGAGAGACGACTTCAATTCGGTAAACTGTCCCCGTGTCCTCCATCGGCGCCCACGACTCCGTGTACGCAGAATCAATCACCCGAATGCGCGTGCTCGACTTGTCGCCGCCGACGTTGCAGGCGCCGCTCAGCGCGGTTGCTCCGGCGCCGATCAGAATCAGCAGTACGCGCGCGCGCATCGAGATTATTTCTCGCCCTCGTTCTCATCGGCGTCGGCCGCCGCGGGAGCGCCTGCCGGAGACGTTTTGATCTCCTCGGTGCTCGGCACGATCGCTGGCAGACCAGCCGCCGTCAGCGTTGAGTTGATTGACGGCAGGATGATGAGCGCGCCGCGCATCGCCGACAGCTGTCGATCGAGCTGCGCCGAGAGATCGTTGAACACGGTATACGACTGGGCCGTCGGTTTTGCATCGGTGCCTCCAACGACACCCGCCAGTGCAGCGATCTTGTTGTTCAGTTTGATCGGGTAGTTGAGAGGGTCCTGACTCGATTGATTCCGGACCTGATATATCTCGCCCTCGACCGCCGAGAGCTTGTTCGACAGATCGTCAGCGACACGGGAAAATGCGGCGCTCTTGTCGGCCGGCATTCTCTTCGTGCGATCCGCGAGCTGTGCCTTCACGTTGCGGATGGTCTTCACGGCATCATTCGCCTGGCTGGTCTTGTCGTGAATACGCATCAGAAAGTCGAACTGTTCCTTCAGATCAGCGTTGCTCGCGGTGCTGCGCGGGTCTTTCACTACGGTTAGAGGCTGGGTGTAGCTCTGGCCGTTCACGTTGAGCCGGACGGCGTAGGTTCCCGGCAGCACGACGGGGCCCGCGATGCTGCCGGCCCAGAGAATCATGTTCTCAAAAACCGAGGGATCGGGATAGCGAAGATTCCAGGCGAACGTGTTGAGTCCGGCTTTGTTCGCTACCCGCGGCGGGGGTGGCCGCCGCACCGGGCCCTCCTCGCTCGGCGGCGTCTCTTCGCCTCTCGCTTCGGCGCGCGCCGTCGTGTCCGGGGTCACGCCGGCGCGCCGCAAGCTATCGTTGCGCGCCGTGCGAATGCTGTCGGCGCGAACTGAATCGGCCGCGACCTTGGGATCCTGCTGGCTGGTGAAGGTTCGAATGATTTTTCCCTGTGGGTCGAGAAAATCAAACGTCACCAGTTGGCGCGGCTGTGCGAGCGAGTAGTAGACGACGGCGCCGGACGGAGGATTGGCGCCGGTCGGATGTCCGCCCGCGGCTCCGTTTCCTCCTCCCCCTCCAAATCCGGCGCGATAGACCCTGCGCGGCTTGAATAGATGCGCTGGAGCACGAGAAATGTCCGGACTCATCTGCCGAAGCGCCGAGAGGTCGTCAAGAATCCAGAACGACCGCCCATGCGTCGCGGCGATCAGGTCGCCTTCCTTCACGGCGAGATCGTGTACAGGAACGATCGGCAGGTTTCGCCGCAGCGATTGCCAGTTGGCCCCATCGTCGAACGATACCCAGACGCCCCGTTCCGTTCCCGCGTACAGAAGTCCGGCGCGCTCCGGGTCCTCGCGCAGAACGCGGGTGAACTCGGTAGCGGGAATACCGTTCGTGATTGGTATCCAGGTAGCGCCATAGTCGCTGGTCTTGTACAGGTACGGCTTCATGTCGTCGAGCTGGTACCGGTTTGCTGCAAGATACGCGGTGCCGGCCGCGAAATTCGACGCGTCGATCATCGAGATGCGCGCCCACTCTGGCAGGCCAGCGGGCGTCACGTTCTTCCAGGTCTTTCCGCCGTCGCGAGTAATATGGACCAATCCATCATCGGATCCCGCCCAGATCACGCCGGCCGTGCGCGGCGATTCGGCGATGGTGAAAACGGTCGCGTAGTACTCGACAGATGTCTGATCCTTTGTGATCGGACCGCCGGACGCGCCCAGCGTGCGGGGATCGTGCCTCGTCAGATCGGGACTTATCGGCTTGAATGTCTGGCCTTCGTCATCGGTCTGAAAAATTACGCTGCTCCCGACGTACATCCGTCCCCGATTGTGCGGCGAGATCACGATCGGATAGGTCCACTGAAAGCGATACTTCGCGTCGGCGGCGTCGTGGCCCATGGGATTGTTCGGCCACGGATTGACGTCGCGCTCGAAGCCGGTCTTGATATCCTTTCTGGTGAGAAGACCCCCGTACGACCCGGCGAACACGATGTCAGGGGTATCGGGTCGCACCGCGATGTAGCCGCTCTCGCCGCCACCGACGTCGTACCAGTCGCTGATGTCGATTCCACCGCTCTTCCGGCTGGGGCCGCACAGCGTCGAATTGTCCTGCTGCGCGCCGCAGACCCGATATGGGAAATGATTCGTTGTCACGACGTGGTAGAACTGCGCGGTCGCCTGGTCCTGCTCGGTCCACGATTTCCCGCCATTGAACGACACGTTCGCGCCGCCGTCGTTCGACTCGATCATTCTGTCAGCGTCGTTAGGGGCGATCCACAAGTCGTGGTTGTCGCCATGAGGAACCGTGATCGGCCGAAATGTTTTGCCGTCGTCGGTCGACCGGTACATCCCGGTATTGAGTACGTAAATCGACTTGTCGTTCTTAGGGTCCGCGAAAATGCGAGTGTAGTACCAGGCGCGCTGGCGTAGCCTCCGCTCACTGTTCGTTCGCGTCCACGTGGCGCCTCCGTCGGAGGAACGAAACACTCCACCCGAATCGGCTTCCACGATCGCCCAGACTTTGTTCGAGTTGCTCGGCGAGACCGTGAGCCCAATGTTGCCGATCACGCCCTGCGGCAGGCCGGGATTGCGCGTCAGCTCAGTCCAATGCTCGCCGCCGTCCGTGGATTTGAAGATCCCGCTTCCCGCTCCGCCTGACACGAGCTGCCACGGAGTTCTCCACGCCTGCCAGAATGCGGCGTATATGATTTCCGGATTGTTGGGATCGAGCACGAGATCAGTGACCCCGGTGGAGTCGTTGCGGTAAAAAATCTTTCTCCACGTCTTCCCGCCGTCCGTAGTCTTGTAAACGCCCCGCTCGGTGTTCGGGCCGAATACGTGGCCCTGGGCTCCGACATAGACGATGTCGGGGTTCGTAGGATTTACGCGGACTCGCGAAATCTGCCGAGTGTCGGTGAGGCCGAGCGAGGTCCAGGTTTTTCCGGCGTCGCTGGTGCGCCAGACTCCGTCGCCGTGCGATACGTTTCCGCGAATCGGATATTCACCCGCGCCGACGTAAACGATGTCGGGATTCGACTCACTCACGCCGATCGCCCCAATTGTGCCGCCGAAGTACTTATCGGTGACCGGCATCCAGGTAATTCCGCCGTCTGTGGTCTTGAAGACTCCGCCGCCGGTCGTCCCGAAGTAGTACTCGTTGGGACGTTTGCCCGATCCGGCCACCGCGACCGATCGTCCGCCTCGAAACGGGCCGATCTCGCGCCACTTGAGCGCGGCGAGGGTACCGCTGTCGTACGCGGTCGACGACGTCGGTGGGGCCGGAATCGCTCGTACCGGAATCGGCGGGCGCTGCGAAATGGCGGACGAAGGAGACAGGAACACGGTCGAAAGTGCTGCGCCAACCAATGGGCAAAGGGCGCGAAATCTCACGAATCAATTCTCCGGGCGAGCAAGGTGAGTGGCCGCTAGTATGTAGCGAACACTCCAACCTGTCGGCAAGTGGTCCCGGTGCCCGAACGTGCCTTTCTGTTTCGTCCGGTCTCTAGCGGAGAAACCGGTCCGCGAGCTGCGCGAGCCGTTCGTCTCCATCGCGCTCCGCTCGCTCACGAATTTTTTCCACGTAGGGGCGCAGCCTTTTTTCGCCCCAGTAGTACCCGGTCGCGCTCTCGGCGCTTCCCGTGTCGCCCGATTGCGCACCCTCGAGCAGGGCCTCGGCCGCAGCCTCATCGTAGCCGGGATCGCTGCGGGCGGGAAGGGAATAGTGCTTTCCCGGATCCCCCCACCCAGCATCTTCTTTCACGAATGCTCGCGACATTTCGATTGCCCTCGACGGAAGAGATGTATTGTCGCAGCTTTCAAGCCGGTATCACGGGACTTGCATGTTATCTTGGCAAGTCGGAAAACATGGAGGTTGGATGTCAGAGGAATCCTTTGAGGAGCAGCAGGAAACGCTCGACCCACACCGCCGCGAGGAGAGAGATGGGGCCGCTCTCGAGCTCGGCGGAAGGCTCCGGCAGAGGGGCGTGCTCCTTACTGGGCGCGAGACCAGCGGCCAGCTCGACGATCTCATGACAGCCATCGATCGCTTCGAGGCGGCAGTGATCGCTCGCGGTGGAGACCTGTTCGTGAATACGCCCTCCTCCAATCCGCCGGAGAATCCCGATTTCGTGATTCCATTTCGCGTACCCGGAGAGGATCCGGAGGCTTACGCCGCGCGTATCAACGAAGCCGCCGAACGGTTGGAGACAGTCGACCTTTAGTCGGCTTCTGTTGTGAATAGCGCGACGCGCCGGAGCATCCGCTGGGCGCAGGCCGGCCTGCTGATAAATGCGGTCCTGGTGCTGGTCAAGCTCTTTGCGGGCATCATCGGTCACGCAAACGCGCTGGTGGCCGACGCCATCGAGTCTTCGGGCGACATTTTTTCCTCGATGATAGTGTGGATGGGCCTGAGCATTGCTGCCCGTCCCGCCGACGAGGATCACCCTTATGGCCACGGCAAGGCCGAGCCACTTGCCGCCGTCGTGGTCTCACTGATGCTGCTCGGCGCGGCGGCGGTGATCTCGATCCTGGCGATTCGTGAGATTCGGACGCCGCATCACCTTCCGGCGCCATTCACGCTGTTCGTCGCGGCGGGTGTGATCATCGTCAAGGAGATTCTCTACCGGCGCGTGTCGCGGGTTGGCAGGGACGTTGGGAGCACGGCTGTCACCGCCGATGCGTGGCATCACCGTGCGGACGCAATCAGCTCACTCGCCGCGTTCATCGGGATCAGCATCGCGCTATTGGGCGGTCGCGGCTGGGAGGCTGCCGACGATTGGGCCGCGCTCGTCGCCGCCCTCGTGGTTGCGGTGAATGGTGTGAGAACACTCCGTCCCGCGATCTCCGGGCTGATGGACGAAGCACCTGACCGAACGGTCAGGGAGCGTGTTCTCGAAGCGGCGTGCGCCGTGGAGGGCGTGCGTAACGTGGAGAACTTGAAAGTGCGACGATCCGGGCTCGGCTTCTACGTTGACCTTCACGTGCAGGCTGACCCCGGGATCTCGCTTGAAGACGCACACGAGATCGCGGCGACGGTCAAGTACGCGATAGTGGAAGCGATTCCGAGCGTGGCCGGTGTACTCGTTCACATGGAGCCGTATCGCAACAGTGGAAAAGTGTCGGACGATCCGGTGCTGAGCTTGCCACCAGCTTGAATCAGCCGGCTATTTTCGCTTCCAGTCGCCGCTCTTTCCGCCCCGCTTCTCAATGAGACGTACGTCCGAGATCTGCATACCGCGGTCGAGTGACTTCGCCATGTCGTAAATCGTGAGCAGCGCGACGGTGACAGCCGTGAGCGCTTCCATCTCTACGCCTGTCCTCCCGCGAGTCGACGCCCACGCAGTGACGCGAACCCCTGGTAATGAGCGTTCCACCTCCAGATCCACTCCGGCGTCCGTCAGCGCGATTGGGTGACAGAGCGGAATGAGTTCGGCGGTCCGCTTTGCCGCCATTATACCGGCAATGCGCGCCGTGGCGATGGCGTCGCCCTTGGAGAGGGCATGTCGCTCGATTGCGTCGAGCGCATCGAGGCTCATTGTTATCGAGCCTTCCGCGAATGCGGTGCGCGCGGTCTCAGCTTTCTCCCCGACATCGACCATGCGGGCACGCCCTTCGGCGTCCAGGTGCGTAAGGTCGGTCATCGCAGCGTCGCGGACAGATCGCGAATCAGTTTCGAGGCGATGAGCTGCGGACTGACGTTTCCATCGGCGTAGGTCTGCGCTTTGAGAACCGCATCCACCGCCCTCGCGGCGGAGTCGGCGGCGGAGACATCCTTTCTGTGGAGCGCGTCACGTGCTCGTTCACCAAGAAGCTCGACCAGCGCTTCCAGCGTATTAGCGAACGCGCCCCGCGCGCCCGCGGATCCCTGCGAGAGGGCCGTCGATTGAATCAGAGATGGACGAGCGCTTGTAGCCGCGTCCACGATTCTTCGGGCGTTGATCGTCGCCTTGGCGTCGGTATCACCGGTGAGGAGTCTGCCCGGCGCACCGGCGGCTGCCCGTACCCGCTCGGAGGTCGTCATTTTTGCCTTGCCGTCGAGCGCTTTCTTGACGACTGGGTTCTCCACGAACGCTCGGACCGCGCCGTCCTGCACGAGAGGCACGCGGGCCGATATGACGCGCGAGCGAATGGTGGGCAATAGCGCCCCAGGCTCGCTCGATGTCAGAATGATGGTGGTGTCAGCGGGGGGCTCCTCGAGCAGTTTCAGAAATGCATTGGCTGCCATGTCCGCGCCTTCCTGGGGAACCATTCGCTCAGCGTCGCCGATGATGAAGATCTTCCGGTTTCCCATTGCCGGCGAAATGGCTGCCCGCTGAACCAGAGAGCGAACAGTGGCGACATATATGCCTTCCGTCCCCGAAGGCGCAGCGTAGAGCCCGTTCGCCGCTGCCCGCTCGGCTGTGGCTTCGGCGTAGTCGTCCCGCACCTGCTCGAGATCCGGATCGGAATCCTTGAGCCTGGGTCGGGGAAAAATCCAATGAAGATCCGGATGCGTCAGCTCAGCGACATAACGGCAGCTCTTGCATGCCCCGCATGGTGCGCTCGACTCGGCGCAAAACAGCCGTTGGGCAAGCCAGAGAGCGAGGCGCTGCTTGCCGATTCCGCGCGGCCCCTGAAGCAACAGGCTCGACGGCAGCGTTCCGGCGCGAATGCTCTCGGTCAGCCGCTCGCGAAGCTGCTCATGTCCGTAAAGGTCGATGATCGGCACGTCGAAATATGGTCAGGGCGCCGCCGCCGGTCAGGTGCCTTTGCCATCTTCGGACACTGGCACATTTTCTGACCTGTATGGAAGGATCAGTCTCGACGCAAACCGGAACAGGAGATCGCCATGCCCAGTCAGCTCAAAGGGCGCAAAGTCGCATTCCTCGCCACTGACGGAGTGGAACAGGTGGAGCTCACAGCGCCCTGGAACGCTCTAAAGCAGGCAGGGGCTGATGTCGTGCTCGTATCCGACAAGCTGGGCGAGATCCAGGCGATGAACCACGACACGAAGGGAGAAAAGTTCAAGGTGGACTTCGAGGCAGCCAGGGTTACGGCCCGTGATTTCGACGCGCTGGTGCTGCCGGGCGGAGTAGCCAATCCCGACAAGCTGCGCACCAACAAGGATGCGGTGAAGTTCGTCCGCGAGTTCATGGAGCTGGACAAGCCGGTCGCCGCGATTTGCCATGGACCCTGGCTGTTGGTCGAAGCCGATGCCCTCCGCGGGCGGACGATAACTTCGTGGCCCAGCCTGGAGACCGACGTCAGGAATGCCGGCGGGGCATGGGTGGACAAGCAGGTACAGGTCGATCAGAAGCTTCTCACGAGCCGTAAGCCCGATGACCTGCCGGCCTTTTGCGTGAAGCTGGTTGAGCTGCTAGCCGACGCCATCGACGAGCGGCGTCTGGACAAGATGGTAGAGCAGAGCTTCCCGGCCAGCGACCCGCTACCCGGACCGATCGCTCTGGGGTAGTAAGAGTCAAAATACGCCAAAAAGCGGCACGTGCTTTGCACTGCAAAGTACTTGACAGCCGTCAACTCAACACCTAGCTTCGCTGCCATGGCTTCGGTCACCCCACTTCATCGCACTCCAGCTCCGGAACCGCCGGCGCTGCACGTACGCGCGATGGACAACCTCCGTTTCATCCGCGACACGATGGAGGCGGCCGGCGCGTTCACCGCCGTCTCGGGCTGGGGTATGGTCGCAGTCGGAATCATCGCTACAATCGCAGCCATAATCGCCAACGCCCAGCACTCGGTGCTCGGATCGATTTACGTCTGGATGGCCGCGGCTGTTCTCGCACCCGGTGTAATGTTGTGGGCGATCGTGCGAAAGGCGCGCAGAGCGCATGTGCCGTTGCTCTCGGGACCGGGCCGCAAATTCATTCTAAGCTTTTCGCCGCCGATGTTCGTCGGAGCGTTGCTGACCGTCGTGCTCTACCGTGCGGGTGTCGTCGAGGCGATTCCGGGGATGTGGCTGCTCCTTTACGGAACTGGAGTCGTTGCGGGCGGCGCGTTCTCGGTGAGAGTCGTCCCGGTCATGGGAATTTGCTTCATGTTGGCCGGCACTCTTGCCCTCTTCACTCCGGCGACGTGGAACGACTGGATAATGGCCTCGGCGTTCGGCGGCCTCCACATCGCCTTTGGAATTCCGATCGCACGGAGGCACGGTGGCTAAGCACGGAACCGCGCCTGACGACCGTCGCCCTACGGTTGGTGGCTTGCGCACGCTTCGCGGGAAATCGGAAGCAGGGGCCAAATCATCTCTGCGAGGCGACGCCCTCGACCGGCTCATTCACGAGCGTCTGCGACTCGGAATCGTAAGCGCGCTTGCCGTCAATGATTCGCTCAGCTTCAGCGACCTCAAGAAGCTGATGAAGACGACCGACGGCAATCTGAGCGTCCATGCCCGGAAGCTCGAGGAAGCGGAGTACATCACGTGCACCAAATCCTTCGAGGGGCGTATGCCGAAGACGGAATATCGGCTGACCGCCACCGGGCGGCGCGCGTTGGAGCGTTATCTCGATCACATGGAGGCGCTCATTCGCGCCACTCGGGAGCGCTAGCAGAGTGCCCCACACACACCACGCAATGAAGCACACGCACGCCCGTCATCAGCCCGCCAGCGGGCACCCGCAGCCTAGCAAAGCGGAATTGGGAATTCACGTCGCCGTGATCATGGATGGCAATGGACGGTGGGCCAATGCGCGCGGGCGTCCGCGGACAGCCGGGCACATCGCCGGCGCACGGGTAGTCCGAAAGATCGTCGAGGCGGCTCCCGATTGCGGAATCGGAATGCTCACGCTGTACGCGTTCTCCGCGGACAACTGGGCGCGCCCTTCGCGCGAGGTCGCACTTCTGATGCGGCTATTCCGGCGCTACCTGGTTGCCGAAACCGACCGCTGCGTAACGAACGATGTGCGCATGCGCATCATCGGACGTCGTGACCGCATCCCGGCCGAGCTTCTTCGCGCGATCCGAGCCGCGGAGGACGCAACCAAGGAAGGCACCCGACTCGATCTGCGGATTGCGGTCGACTACTCGGCGCGCGACGCGCTGTTGAGAGCTGCCCAGTGTCTGAGCGGTGCCGACAGCATCACGCGCGAAGACCTTTCGCGGGCGATGTCCAACGTCGATCACTGGGAAGGTGAGTCCCGCGACGTGGACCTTCTGATCCGCACGGGAGGCGAGAAGCGTCTGAGCGACTTCCTTCTGTGGGAATGCGCGTATGCAGAGCTTTACTTCACGGATCGTCGCTGGCCCGATTTCACTGCCGCTGACCTACAAGGCGCTGTAAACGAATTCCACTCGAGGGAGAGAAGGTTCGGTACAGTTCCGGCCGCTGCCGCTGGATAACCACGGCGTCGAGTCAATGCGCTAGAACGCCAACCCCAAGGTTAATGGAGTAGCGCGCCGCGTTCTGTCGGCCGACCATACATGTTCACGTAACTCAACGAATGGGCGGAGCCGTCGAACGGATGCCTTGATTCCGACGCCGGCGTTGACGCCGAACGCTGTTCCCACACCTTGCTCGGCATACCCGCCGATACCTCCGAGCAGGTACGGGGCAAAAATACCGACTGGGTGCGAGTACACGAGATTACTCGTGAGGCTTGTCACCCGCCCGCCTGAAAACCTGCCTGGCCAGTTCATAAAGGCGGCGTCCAAGCGAACGTCAGTGTTTCGCCAGGGTGTACCAAGCTCGAGGGTTCCCAGGCCGAGAGAACCAATACTCCCACCGGGCTTGGCGGCAACACCCAACCCAACACCGAAGCTAAGTGGGCGTTCCGATCCTTGTTGTTGCTGTGCGCCAGCCGATACACCGCAGAACATCACCGCGAAGCCCGCAGCAGGGACGAATGCCAAAAGGAACTTGAATGAGGCGCGAGTCATCTCATCTTCTCCGTGGTTGTTGGTGCCTGTTGGGGATTGGACACCAGGGGTTACTCCCGCGTTGCTCCCGTGTAAAGGCTGGTTCTTGTCTTAGGGCTCGCAGTTAAGCGCCCCTACGGCCCTCCAGCGCCGGGGTTCTCGAACACGGCATCATCCATTCCGACGCCCCGGTCTTAACGTAGCAGCTTTCCATCCGTCTACCTGTTCAGCCGCCGCACTTTCGCGCGTGGCGCTCAACAGTTGTGGAGGATTTGAAATGTCGTCAGTTCGTACCTTGGCGCTCGGCGCCTTGATGATCGTTGGTGTGGCGGGCGTCTCAGCGGCCCAGTCTACCACGACTCCGCCGTCGCGCGCTCAGCGCTCAGGCGAGATGCAGGGTCGCAGAGGCGGAGGACGCGGTGGTGAGTTCGGCCGCGATCTCAATTTGACCGACGCGCAGAAAGCGCAGATCAAGACGATTCGCGCGAAGTATCAGCCGCAGCACGAGGCGCTCCGCGCCCAGGCCAAGCCGTTCATGGACGCGGCCCGCGCAGCTCGCCAGAAGGGTGACACTGCCACCGCGCGCAGCAACATGGAGAAGGCTCGACAAGTGATGCAGGGTGGCCAGTCCATCCGCACCCAGGAAAACGCCGAGATTCGCGCGATCCTGACGCCTGATCAGCAGGCGAAGTGGGACGCTCGCCAGAAGAAAATGGCTGAGCGTGAAAAGGGTGGACACAAAGGCTGGGGCAAGAAAGGCAAGACCGCTCCCGCGACAAAGTCGTAAGCAGTAACGACTCTCGAACGCAATGAGCCTCCGGCGCTGAAAAGTGCCGGAGGCTCTTTGCATCTGCGGCAAGACTATCCGCGCATCGCCGCAAAAATTAGTTTTGCGAGGACGGAACTTGTTCGGCCCGATTGCTCACGCGCCCGGCGCGAGGTACATGATCAATGGCATCTGAAGTCGTCCAAATCACTCGCCGCGGCTTCGGCCAGACGACCCGCCGCGACGCGTGGTGGGTTCAACCGCTCGTCGTCTTTATAGTTCTCGCCAGCTTTCTCGTTTATGCGACGTGGGCCGCGTTTCAGAACAAGTATTACTCGTGGGGGAACTACCTCTCCCCGTTCTACTCGCCGCTGTTGTTTTCCGATTCTCCCCACGCGTGGATCCACGGCGCCCGCCCAAACTGGCTCCCCGCGTTCATTCCGTTCTCGCCGGCCCTTCTGATTCTTCCCTTTCCAGCAGGCTTTCGACTCACCTGCTACTACTATAGGGGAGCGTACTACAAGAGCTTCTGGGCGGACCCGCCCAACTGCGCGGTGGGCGAGCCCCGCAAGAGTTATCGGGGCGAACGATTTTTCCCACTCGTGATTCAGAACATCCACCGCTACTTCCTCTACGCAGCGCTGGTATTCCTCGTCATCCTTGCCAGCGACGCCTACAAAGCGATGTGGTTCTTCGATCGAAACACCGGTCACCAGAATTTCGGGATCGGCCTCGGGACGATCGTCCTCGTCGTCAACGTCATCCTCCTCGGCGGCTATACTCTCGGGTGCCATTCACTCCGGCATCTGGTAG
>Ga0193735_1000548_pt1 | contig 11995 bp, 11 predicted proteins | sample U1m2metaG_FD_145080 | JGI IMG/M metagenome (GOLD analysis project Ga0193735, IMG submission 145080) | Soil microbial communities from a riparian zone of the East river system, Colorado, United States - U1m2 | ecosystem: Environmental > Terrestrial > Soil > Riparian zone | place: USA: East River... | reverse complement strand
TGCTGGGTCAGACCGATGCCGAAGAGACCGCTCCGATCGGACCGGTGGCTCAGGGACCATTTCTCAATCAAATGATCGCGATAGAAACCGAGCTGTCCCCACGTGACCTGCTGATCGAGCTCCAACGGATCGAGGTGGGGGCGGGACGCGTCCGCGAGGAGCGCTGGGGACCCCGCACGCTCGACCTCGACATCGTCCTGTTCGAGAAGCAGAGCGTGCGAGAGCCCGGCCTCATCGTTCCGCATCCCGAGCTCTCGAACAGGAATTTCTGGCTGCGAGAGCTGGCGACGCTCAGGAGCTCGTTCATTGAGTAGCACCAAGCCGCAGACAGAGAAGGTCGTCACTGTGCGCGATTTCGCCGAACGCAAGCGCAAGGGCGAGAAGATCGTGGTCATGACGGCCTACGACGCGCTGTTCGGGCGCCTCGTCGACGAATCAGGCGTCGATGCAATCCTGGTAGGCGACTCCGTCGGAACGGCGGTGATGGGGTATTCTTCAACACTTCCCGTCACCCTGGACCACATGATCTATCACGCGTCTGCCGTGAGACGCGGAGTAAAGCGGGCACTGATCATCATCGACATGCCATTTCTCTCTTATCAGGCCAGCATCGAGAGCGCGGTGTTGAATTGCGGCCGCGCGATTCAGGAGACTGGCGTCGCTGCTGTGAAAGTCGAGGGCGGAAGCCACGAGATGCTCGACACCGTTCACGCCCTCGTGCGCACAGGGATTCCGGTGATGGCGCACATCGGCTTCACGCCGCAGTCAGTCAATACGATCGGTGGCGCCCGCGTTCAGGGGCGCGAAGAGGAAGGAGCGGAGAGATTGATCGGTGAGGCAAAGGGACTCGAGGAAGCGGGCGCGTTCGCGGTCGTGCTCGAGCTCGTGCCCGCCGCGGTCTCGGCGCGCATCACTGCGGCGGTCGGGATACCCACGATCGGGATTGGTGCGGGCGCGCACTGTGACGGACAAGTCCTGGTGCTTCCCGATGTGCTCGGCTTGAACGACACGTTCCAGCCGAAGTTTCTCAAGCGCTACGCCGAGATGGCTGCGGACGTCCGGACGGCGATCGGAAGCTGGGCGGGGGATGTCAGAAGCGGTGAATATCCGGATGCCGACCACAGCTTCTAGAATGCAGTTCGTCGAAACGATCGACGAGATGCGCCACGTGGTTGCGGACACGCGAGCGAAAGGCCAGAGCATTGCGTTCGTGCCGACGATGGGCGCGCTGCACGAAGGCCATCTAACGTTGATCGACGAAGCAAAGCGCGTGGCCGAGGTCGTAGTGATGAGCATCTTCGTCAACCAATTGCAATTCGGGCCGAGCGAGGATTTCGGACGCTACCCACGCACGCTCGACGAAGATGCGAAGCTGGCCGCGGAACGGGGCGTGGATTTTTTGTTCACCCCTCGCAACGAGGACATGTACCCGGAGCACGCGCCCGTCATCATCGTTCACCCGGGAACCATTGGAAAAGAATGGGAGGGTTCGGTGCGGCCGCACCACTTCGAGGGCGTCCTCACCGTAGTCGCGAAGCTCTTCCACATCATAATGCCCGATGTGGCAGTCTTCGGACAAAAGGATCTCCAGCAGGCGGCGGCTGTGAAGGCCATGGTGCGCGATCTCAATTTTCCGATTGGGATTCTCGTTGCTCCAACCGTGCGGGATCCGGACGGGCTGGCGATGTCGAGCCGCAACCGGTACCTCTCTCCGAAGGACCGCGAGCTTGGACTCAAGCTCTCGAGAGCTTTGTTTGCAATGCGTGATGCGTTCACCAAAGGAGAGCGGCGTGCGAGCGCACTGGAGGCGACCGGCTGGCGGATGCTCGAAAGAGTAGTTGGCTTGACGCCGCGCTACCTCGCCGTGGTCAACGCGGACACAATGCAGCGGGTGAACAACGCGCGGCATGGTGACGCTGCCGTAGGCGCCATCAGGGTCGGCGAAACCAAACTGATCGACAACATCATCTTCTGAGATGCTGCAGACCCAGGCTTCGGGACTGCCCGTATGGGCACAGGTCAGCGACAGAAGGTTGGCCCACATCCAGCGCGTGACGTCGCTGCTTCGCGCCTGGGGCGCGGCCATGCGTCTCACCGCGGATGAAGCGAACGCCTGGATCGACGCGGGAACGTGGCACGATGCTCTGCGTGACGCACCCGTGGCGGAGCTTCGCCAGATCACCGGTGACAGAACTTCGCCCGACGGGCTCCTCCACGGACCGGCGGTGGCGATCAAGCTCGAGGGCGAAGGCGAGCGACGGGGGAACCTGCTCGACGCCATCCGCTATCACACCGTCGGGAGCGCCAAGTGGGACCGCACCGGCCGCGCGCTCTACATGGCCGACTATCTCGAGCCTGGGCGGAAATTCCTGGCGGAGGACCGCGGCTTTCTCGCGAGCCAGGTGCCGCACAACTTCGAGGGTGTGTTTCGCCAGGTCGTGCGCTTCCGTCTCGAATGGTCGGTGCGTGAGGGCAACCACATTTTCCCTGAAACCGTCGAGCTCTGGAATAGCCTCCGGTGACGCGGACCGGGCCTCGCTACGGAAGAATCATCCTGGCGTTGCTGGTTTTGATTGGATTGGGATGGGGTGGATGGAGATTGTCGAGGGGAAGCACTTCCGATCTCGACCGCTATGCCCCGGCGGATGCGAGAGCGCCCGAAGGCACGCGGATAAAAGTGGAAGTCCTGAATGGCACCAGAACAAAAGGGTTGGCGCGTCGCGCGACTCTATACCTGCGTGGTCGGGGGTTTGACGTCGTAGGAGCTGGCACCGAGACCGAGGCGCGAGCCACTACCGTCGTCTACGATCGGTCGTCACACCCCGAATGGGCCCGTCTGGTCGCACGGGCCCTCAACGCGCCGGTCGTCAACAAACCCGACAGCTCACGCTACCTGGACGTGACCGTCATCCTCGGCGCCGACTGGCGACCGCCTGCGCTGCCGTTCCACCCGTAACTGCCCGCAGGCCGCCGCGATGTCCATACCGCGGCTTTTTCTCACGGCGACTTCCACTCCCGACGCCCTGAGTCGCCGCGCGAACCAGTGAATCTGTTCCGGTGAGCTCGGCGTGAAATCGCCGGCTCCGCCTGGATGAAGCGGGATCAGATTCACGAAGGCCCGACATTCGCGCGCGAGTGCGCCGAGCTCCACGGCATGTTCTCCCTGATCGTTGATTCCGCCCAGCATCACGTACTCGAATGTCACCCGCCGGTCGAACACCTTGCCTGCGTCGATGACGCTGGCGAGCGGATACTTGGTGTTGATCGGCATCAGTGACTGTCGAAGCTCGTCGTTCGGCGCATGGATAGAAATTGCTAGTCGGAACTGTTCCGGCCTTTCGCCGAGGGCAACGATTCCGGGAAGGACGCCGACAGTGGACACCGTGATGTGACGCGCTCCGATACCGAGCCCGGATGGGGAGTTGAGAACCGTGAGCGCCGGATCGACCGCCCTCCAGTTCATCAGCGGCTCGCCCATGCCCATGAACACGATGTTGGTCACTTGCTTCGGTGGGTCGAGCAGCTTCATCTCCCGGACCTGTCCGGCGATCTCGAACATCTGGAGATTGCGCGTGAATCCCATCGCACCGGTCGCGCAGAAGGCGCACTGAAGAGCGCACCCCGCCTGCGATGAGATGCAGAGCGTGAGACGCGATCCCTCGGGAATTGCGACGGTCTCTATGAATTCGCCGTCGTCGAGCCGGAACAGAAACTTCTCGGTACCATCACTCGAAGTCTGACGCATGGCCAGGGTCAGGCGCGGAATCGAGAAGTGCTCGTCGAGCAGATTTCGAAACGCGATGGGGAGGTCCGTCATCGCTGCAAATGATTCCGCGGGGTTTCCCCACAGGTGCTTAACGACTTGCGGTCCACGAAACGGCTTCTCGCCGTGCTGCACGGCGAAGTCCCTGACCAGCTGCTCGGCGTCCGAGGGGAGCATGTTCAGGAGGTTCTGCTTAGCGGGCGCGGCCTCCCGATGTGTGATTTTCTGGGTCATGCTCCTTCCACCAAGTCTATGCAACTACTAAATTTAACCCCTCTCGATGCCTTATTCGACCCACACGGCCCGGCGCTGATCTCCACGCCTCCTCCATCCCGTTTTGCGACGGCCAAGCGTTCTCACCTGGCCGGCGAGCTTAGACCCTCCCACGTCGGCGCCAACGTCAGACTCGGCGGCTGGGTCCACCGCACGCGAAACCTCGGCGGCATCGTTTTTCTCGATCTACGCGACCGCGCCGGACTCGTTCAGGTGTCGTTCGATCCGAAGTGGACGCCGAGCGATGTCATCGAGCGCGCCGGCAAGCTCGGGCTCGAGACAGTGGTGACCATCGACGGAGAAGTCGCGGCTCGTCCACCCGAAATGCGAAACACCGAGATGGAGACCGGTGAAGTCGAAGTGAGAGCAAAGGATTTCAGGATCGTCGGTCCGGCGGAGACGCCAGCGATTCCGGTGGCGCGGGGACGCGGAGAGAAGCTCCCCGCCGAAGAGCTGCGTCTCAAGCACCGGAATCTGGATCTGCGTCGCAGCGAGCTGCAGAAGAATTTGATTCTACGGCACCAGCTGCAGCAGGCGACGCGTCGATTCCTCGACGAGCGCGGATTCCTCGAAATCGAGACTCCGATTCTGACAAAGCCGACGCCCGAAGGGGCGCGCGATTACATCGTTCCGAGTCGGGTGCATCGCGGCGAGTTCTACGCGCTGCCGCAGTCGCCACAGTTGTACAAGCAGCTGCTCATGATCGCGGGCTTCGACAGGTATTTTCAGATCGCCCGCTGCTTTCGCGACGAGGATTTGCGTGCCGACAGACAGCCCGAGTTCACGCAGATCGACATCGAGGCGTCGTTCATCGAGCCGCAAGACATCTTCTCGCTGACCGAGGGAATGCTCGCCGCGCTGTGGCAAGTGGCGGGGTATGAGATCCCCGCGCAGTTCGAGCGTCTGCGCTATGCCGACGCCATGGAGCGGTTCGGGTCCGATCGTCCGGACATTAGGTATTCCCTCGAGCTGTTCGACGCCAGCGACGCATTTCGGGGCTCGGAGTTCGGCGTGACGAACACCGTGCTCGCAGCGGGTGGTCGCGTTCGGGGTTTGAAAGTTCCCGGCGGGGCGGCGCTCTCGCGAAAGCAGGTCGACGAGATCGAGAGCATTGCGAAATCGGCGGGCGCTGGTGGTCTCGTACGGCTGAAGCGGGGACCAGCGGGCCTCGAAGGACCAGCCGCCAAGTTCCTGAGCGAGGCAGGCGTGCAACGTCTCGCCGTCCAGGAGGGAGAACTATGCCTGCTGGTTGCTGGCGCGGAGCACGTCAGCAATCCAGCCCTCGACCGCGTGCGGCAGGATGTCGCTCAGCGGCTGTCTCTTGTGCCGGAGGACAAACGATCATTCCTCTGGGTGACCGATTTCCCGATGTTCATTCGCGAGCAGAATGGGACGCTGAGCTCGGTGCATCATCCCTTCACGGCGCCCAACCCGGAAGACTTGGGACTGTTGGAATCGGCGCCTGAGAAGGTTCGTGCGCTCGCCTATGACGTGGTGCTGAACGGCTTGGAGCTCGGCGGTGGCAGCATCCGCATCAACGATCCCGCTCTGCAGCGGAAGATATTGTCGCTGCTGGGCATCGACGCGAAAACCGCCCAGAACCGCTTTGGCTTCCTCCTCGATGCCCTGAGCGCTGGCGCGCCGCCGCACGGAGGGATTGCCTTTGGCTTTGACCGGCTTGCGATGGTACTGGCTGGAGCGTCCTCTCTACGTGACGTGATTGCTTTTCCGAAAACTACGGCGGCGAGGGCGCTGTTCGAGGACGCGCCCTCCGCCGTTCCACCCGAAGACCTGAGGGAGCTACATCTTCAGAACATGACAACCTGACGTGAGCGAAGAGACAACGATTCAGCGCCTCTCGACAGAAGGCGCGGACATGCTGACGCTGGCCGGAGTGAACGACGAGAACCTCATCGAGCTGGCGAAGCAAACAGGAACAAAGATCGCACTGCGTGGTGAGACTCTGGCGGTCAGCGGGAATGCAGAAGCGGTAGCGCGGGCAATTCCAATCGCGCAGCGGATGATCGATACGGCCAAGCAGCAAATGCCGCTCACTGCGGACGACGTACTCCGCATGAGCATCGAAGGGCCGCGCGACGGCAACGGCAATGGCGTCGACAGCGAGACCCGAATCGTCCTGCCTGGCGTCCGCAAAATCATCCAGGCCAAGACCAGCGGACAAGCCGAGTACATGAAGATGATGGCCGAGAACGACATCGTCGTCGGCATTGGTCCGGCAGGAACCGGCAAAACGTACCTGGCGGTTGCCGCCGCGGTCGATGCGCTCGCTCGCAAGCGTGTTCGCCGAATCGTTCTCGCGCGACCGGCGGTCGAAGCGGGCGAAAGTCTCGGCTTCCTGCCCGGAGACATGCAGGCGAAAGTGGATCCGTATCTGCGCCCTCTGTATGATGCGCTCGAGGACATGATGCCCCAGGAGCGGGTACAAAAAGCTCTGGAGACGCGCACGATCGAAATCGCGCCGCTCGCCTACATGCGCGGACGAACGCTGGCCGATGCCTTCGTCATTCTGGACGAGGCGCAAAACGCCACCACCGCGCAGATGAAGATGTTCCTCACTCGCCTCGGAGTTAATTCGAAGGCCGTGATCACCGGAGACAAGACGCAGATCGATCTTCCGTCGCGCGAGGATTCGGGCCTGGTTCAGATCGAGCGTATTCTGCCTGGCATCGATGGCATCGGGTTCTACTACCTGACCGATGCTGACGTTGTGCGCCATCGACTCGTGCGGGAGATCATCAAGGCGTACGCAGCGGATTCGGGCGCCTGAGCGGATCCGCGCCGCTCTGAGCGAATGAAGCGTTCGCCTCATGGGCCCGCGGTAGACATATCCTCTCGCGTCAGGAGGCTCATGGTGTCCCGTGGGCGGGTGAGGGAAGCCGCCATCGCTGCGCTCAAGGCGGAACGCGTGAGAGACGCGATGCTCTCAATCACCTTCGTCGGGCGCGCCGCGATATCGGGCCTGAATCGCCGCTACCTCGGGCACCCCGGTCCGACCGACGTGATCTCTTTCGGACTGGGGCGACCGGGAAACCGTGGTGCCGTGATCGGAGACATCTACATTTGTCCGGAGATCGCTCGCGACAATGCCAAGCGGCAAGGCGTTCCAATTGGGGAGGAGATCCTGAGACTGGTAGTTCACGGTACTCTGCACGTTCTTGGGCACGACCATCCGACGGGAGCGTCGCGCACCACGTCTCCGATGTGGCGGCGACAGGAGAGAATTCTCGCACGTGTCCTCTGACCGCCTGATCGAAGACTTCAACGCGGGGAAGCCCGCGGCGCTCGCGCGCGTCGTGAGCATCGTCGAGAATCACCGCGACGGGTTCGAGCAAATCCTGGGGTCGCTGCACCCGCGCACCGGGCGCGCGAAGCGGGTCGGACTGACTGGTCCACCGGGCGCCGGAAAAAGCACGATCACCTCTCTTCTCGTGAAAAGCTTTCGCGATCAGGGGCTCAAGGTCGGGGTGATTGCCGTCGATCCGACTTCTCCCTTTACCGGAGGCGCCCTGCTCGGCGATCGCGTTCGGATGGAGAGCGTGGCGCTAGATCCTGGGGTCTTCATCCGATCGATGGCGACGCGCGGATCGCTCGGCGGTCTGGCCGCGGCGACGCGAGAAGTTGCTGACGTACTGGACGCGTTTGGCTTCGACAAGCTCGTCATCGAAACCGTCGGTGTGGGACAATCCGAGCTCGACGTAGCGCGTACTGCGGATTCGACCGTGCTGGTTCTGGTGCCGGAATCGGGAGATTCGATCCAGACCCTCAAGGCAGGCGTGATGGAGGTCGCCGACATCTTCGTCGTGAACAAAGCCGATCGCCCCGGCGCCGATCGCCTGCGCAACGACGTCGAGCTGATGCTCGGCCTTCGCAAGGGCGTCTCGTTCGGAAATATGCCGGCGCACCATGGTGTCGATCTGAAGCGCGTCAATCCGGCGAGGGTCGCGCGTGAGGCCGCCGCCACAGCGAATCGTGTGGAGTGGACTCCGCCGGTGCTCAGTGCAATTGCTACGAAAGATGAAGGAATCGCCGACATCGTTGCGGCGATCGATCGTCACTTTGCTTATCTTGAGCGAAGCGGAACGCTGCGCTCGCGGCGCCGTGAGCGAATGCGTGAGCGCGTTATGGATGTCGTGGAGCGGAAGGTCAGCGATCGGTTGTGGAAGGATCCTCGCACCAGGGCCTGGCTCGAGGAACAACTGCCATCAGTGGAGGAAGGCACCGTGACACCATTCGCGGTGGCTGACCAGCTGCTTCGCCAGAGCGCCGAGCTCGTACGTGGAGAACAGAGGACATGACGAAACTCAAAAGCCCCGGCTCCAAAACCGCCCCCGACAGCGAGCTCATTGCGACCATAGAGGAGCAGAGCGCCGAGCTGAGACTTCTCCGGCAAGAAGTTGCCGAGTGGAAGAAGAAGTACGAAAAGGGTGAGCTGCGGGACATCGCCTTCACCAATTCGGAGAAGGAAGTCCAGCCGATCTACACTCCTCTCGATGCGGCGGAGACAGATGCCGAGGCGTTGGGGATGCCGGGCTTTTATCCCTACACCCGGGGAGTTCACCCCACCGGATACCGCGGGCGACTATGGACGATGCGTCAGTTCGCCGGATTCGGCAGCGCTCGCGACACGAACGAGCGCTACAAGTTCCTGCTCGCGCACGGTCAGACGGGCCTGTCGGTGGCGTTCGACTTTCCGACGCTGATGGGATACGACTCCGATCATCCTCGATCAGAAGGGGAGGTCGGTAAGTGTGGAGTCGCGATCTCGAGTCTCGCCGACATGGAGACACTGTTCGACGGCATTCCGCTGGACAAAGTCTCGACATCGATGACGATCAACGGTCCCGCCGTCATTCTCTACTGCTTTTACATCGCCGCTGCGGAGAAGCAGGGAGTCGATTCAGCCAAGCTGCGCGGGACGATCCAGAACGACATCCTCAAGGAGTACATGGCGCAGCACGCGTGGGTTTATCCCATCGAGCCGGCGCTACGACTTATCGTCGATTGCTTCGAGTGGTCGGCCGAGCACGTTCCGCGGTGGAATACGATCTCGATCTCTGGCTACCACATCCGCGAAGCCGGCGCCACGGCCGCGCAGGAGCTGGCCTTCACGCTTGCCGACGGATTCACGTATGTAGAGCGCGGAATCGCGCGTGGCCTCGACGTCGATACCTTCGCGCCGAGGCTTTCGTTTTTCTGGGACATCCACAACGATTTCTTCGAGGAGATCGCCAAGCTTCGCGCCGCTCGGCGCATCTGGGCGCGGCACATGAAGCAGCGCTACGGCGCCAAGGATCCGCGCTCGCTCGTAATGCGGTTTCACTCGCAGACCGCGGGCGTGACGCTCACCGCCCAGCAGCCCATGAACAACGTGATCCGGGTCGCGTACCAGGCGATGGCAGCGGTGCTGGGTGGGACGCAATCGCTGCACACGAACTCGATGGATGAGACGCTGGCATTGCCGACGGAAGAATCGGTGCAGGTCGCGCTCCGCACGCAGCAGGTTCTCGCCTATGAGACCGGGGTACCGAACGTCATCGATCCGCTGGGCGGGTCATACTACGTCGAGACGCTTACGACAGAGCTGGAGCGCGAAGCGGAGATGTATTTCCGCCAGATCGAGGAAGTAGGCGGAGTCGTTCGCGGCCTCGAGACCGGTTGGCTGCAGCGAAAGATCAACGAATCCGCGGCCCGGCAGCAATGGGAGATCGAGCAGCACCGGCGGGTGATTGTTGGCGTGAATGACTTCGTGACAGACGAGCCGGAGCTCAAGATCGAGCTCCTCAAGATTGCCGAAGCGACCGAGCGCGAGCAGCGGAGCCGGATGGCTAAAATGCGGTCCGAGCGCGACAACGATCTGGTGGAGAAACGTCTCAGCGCGCTCCGCGAGGCAGCGAAGACTTCGCAGAACCTGATGCCCTTCATTCTCGATTGTGCCCGCGCCTACTGCACGCTATACGAGATTCGCGCCGCGATGGAAACAGTCTTCGGCGCCTACCGCGAGCCAGTTTTCTTCTGAAGAAGTCGAGCGAGTGGTGGGAGTCTGCATTCGACGCCCACTATCTCCGGGAGTACGGCCTACTTTTCACGCTCGCGCGCGATCGACAGGAGGTGGCTCGGCTCGTCGATCTGCTTGCACTGCCGGATGGCTCGCGTCTTCTGGATGTACCCTGCGGTCAGGGTCGGCATGCGCACCTGCTGGCTGAGTTCGGCTACGATGTCGACGGGCTCGACTACTCGAAGGAGCTTCTCGACGTCGCTCGCAAGCGCGGGACGGGCGCAAGACTTCGCTACACCCGCGGCGACATGCGCAGCATGCCTTCGCGGTGGACGGGCAGTTTCGACGCTGTGCTCAACCTCTTCACCTCGTTCGGATTCTTTGCGCACCCGTCGGACGATGCCCGCGTAATCACGGAATTCGCTCGCGTTCTGAAGCCGGGCGGAACATTGGTCTGGCATGGCGGGAGCAGGGATGGCGTGATGGCGCGGTTTCTCCAACGCGACTGGTGGACATCGCCGGACGGAACGCTGTTCGCCCAGGAGCGGGAGTTCGATTCACTCTCGGGTGTGCTCACCGTGCATTCCACCTGGACCAAAGGCACGAAGAGAGGCACCCGCGAGCACAGATTGAGGCTCTACACCGCTACCCGATTGGCCGAGCTGTGCGCGGATGCAGGGCTGGTCGTGGAGCAGGCGTACGATGGGTTCAGTCCGCGGCCGATGCGACGAACGTCGTCGGAAATGCTTCTGGTGGCGCGAAAGGAATGAACGACAAAGTCAACCTAGAACGGCGCAGATGCGAGGTGACAGAAGCGTAGATTCGAGTTGCGAGAGAACTGCACTGCTCAAGTCTGAGTTGTTGTCTTTCTTCGAGCTCCGTGATTGTCCTCCGAGCGAGAGGCGAGATAGCGAAGAAGTCCGTAGAGCATCTTCCTGACTTCGGTCACTTGGCTGATGAGGGTTAACGAGTCTGATGGGCGAATGGCTCCGAGGTCGCGAGCAGTAAGAAGGTGGTACTCCAGGTCCGTCGTAGAATTCAGAGCGATTCGTAAGAAGCATCTCGCATCTGTGTCGTTCTAGGTTGACCTTCTTTGATCTTCTAAAACAAGCAGGTCCCGCCCGCATTGCCGCCAGCGCCGCGCGTCCGCTAACTTTGAATCCCAACATGAGACCAATTCGAGTCCTAGTCGCCAAGCCTGGCCTGGACGGCCACGACCGCGGCGCCAAGGTCGTTGCCGCCGCGCTCCGGGATGCCGGCATGGAAGTCATCTATACCGGTCTTCACCAGACCCCGGAGATGATCGCAACCGCCGCGATTCAGGAGGACGTCGATGTGATCGGCCTCTCGATTCTGAGCGGCGCGCACATGACGCTCATCCCGCGAGTCCTGGAGCTGGTGCGAGCCCAGGGACGTGACGACATCCTGATCACCGGCGGGGGCATCATCCCGAAAGAGGACGTGGATGCGCTGCAGGGAAAAGGAATTGGGCGACTCTTTGGCCCCGGCACTCCCACCAGTGAGCTGATCGCGTACATCAAGGAGTGGTTCGCTACGCGCGAAAAGCAGGAAGCGTAGTGGTCAACCGCCTGCGCGAGCTGAGCGACGAGGTACGCGCTCTCGAAAGCAAGCTCCGCGAAGCTGGCGGCGCCAAGAAGCTCGAGAAGCTCCACGAACAGGGAAAATTGTCGGCGCGCGAGCGCGTTGAGCTGCTTCGGGACGAAGGGTCCAGCATCCTGGAGATCGGCCTCCTCGTCGCCTACGATCGGTACGATGGCCAGGCCCCGGCCGCTGGTGTGGTCACCGCGGTAATTCGGATTCACGGACGCGAGACAGTGGTGGTGGCGAACGACCCGACCGTCAAAGCCGGGTCATGGTGGCCCGAGACGATCAAAAAAATCCTGCGCGCGCAGGAGATTGCAATGCGCTGCCGGATTCCAATC
>Ga0193735_1000546_pt1 | contig 11998 bp, 15 predicted proteins | sample U1m2metaG_FD_145080 | JGI IMG/M metagenome (GOLD analysis project Ga0193735, IMG submission 145080) | Soil microbial communities from a riparian zone of the East river system, Colorado, United States - U1m2 | ecosystem: Environmental > Terrestrial > Soil > Riparian zone | place: USA: East River... | reverse complement strand
AGCGCTCCAGCAAAAACTCGCGGGCAACAGCGCGATTTACATTTTCCCGCTTTGCGTTCTGTTCGTTTTTCTTCTGCTCTCCGCGCTTTATGAGAGTTGGTCGTTGCCACTCGCAATCATTCTCATCGTCCCCATGTGCTTGTTCAGCTCGATCTACGGTGTCTGGCTGCGTTCGATGGAGAACAACATCTTCACGCAGATCGGCTTCATTGTGCTTGTTGGGCTGGCTTGTAAGAACGCCATCCTCATCGTCGAATTCGCAAAACAGATTCAGGACCGCGACCAAAAAGACCGTTTCACCGCCGCGGTCGAAGCGTGTCGTCTCCGACTGCGTCCCATCTTGATGACTTCATTCGCGTTCATCTTCGGTGTCGTTCCGCTGGTCATTAGTTCGGGTGCCGGCGCCGAAATGCGGCAAGCCCTCGGCACCGCGGTCTTTTTCGGAATGCTCGGAGTAACCGGCTTTGGCCTTTTTCTCACGCCCGTGTTTTACGTCGTAATCATGTGGTTCAAAGAGCGCCGCGCCAAAAGTGCCGTGTCTAGACCAACTCAATCCGCGCCACCGTTAGTAGCGGAACCAACCGTTAGTTAGCATCGGGTGACGCTGGGATGGGGGCAAATTAAGGGAACGATCGATGGATACCGGGGCGAGGAGCAGAAAAGCGCAGTTGATTCTCAACGGCAAAGCGGAGGGCAACGACGCGCTCAAAACAGGGGTCGCTCGACAACGAGCGATCGGGCATACCATCGAAGTAAGAGTGACTTCGGAAAAGGGAGACGCGCGACGGTTTGTGGCGGAAACAGGCGAAGTGGATTTGCTCATTGCGGCCGGAGGTGATGGCACACTGAACGAAGTGGTTCACGGTTTGATGGATCTTCCCGAGGCTGCGCGGTCTGTTTTGGGAATGGTGCCGCTAGGGACCGCGAATGACTTTGCTACCGGATGCGGCATTCCGCATGATCCGGAGGAGGCGCTGGCCCTCTGCATGGAAGGGAAAGCAACACCAATCGATGTCGGCAAAGCCAATGAACACTGGTTCCTTAACGCAGCCAGCATTGGCTTCGGCGCGGAGATTACAGCGACCACTCCGCCGGAACTTAAACACCTGCTTGGCCCTGCCGCGTACGCTGTGATGGGTGCGATTCTGGCAATGAACGTTCATCACTATCGAGGGAGGCTCACTTTGCCAGATCGCGAAATCACAGGCAGCGGTCCGGTGGCGATCGTCGGCAATGGGCGTCAAGCAGGCGGCGGTCTCCAAGTTACGCCGCGTGCGCGGATTGACGACGGTTTGCTCGACGTCCTTGCCGTTCGTGATATCCCGACGCTGGCGTTGCTCACCGCCGCGCGCGAGTTACAAGAGCTTTCACCGGATGGCGAGTATATCTCCTATTGGCAAACCCCTTGGGCCGAGGCCCACACCGAGGAAGCGATTCCGGTCAACCTGGACGGCGAACCCGTGCGGTTTTCTAGTGTCCGATATGAAGCGGTACCGAGAGCGATTCGCCTCATTGTTCCACCGAATTGTCCACTATTATCGACGCAACCGTAAAGTGTTCGACGATGAAGACATCGCGTAACAAAGGAAGCGGTTCCCATAGAACAGTTTGCCTTGGCTGATGCGAATTCCATGCAGGAACCCGGATCGCGCGAGAAGCAAAATGTCGCCGCCACTCGTTGGATAGCTAACGCGACTATCGCATTGCTGCCCGTGCTCGCCTGTTTCCTGGGCGGCGGCACTCAAAAGTGGGAAGAAGGACTTATCATCACAATTCTTGCGCTGTACCTATTGGTGCGACCGCCTCGGTTTTCGCTCGGCGCGTTCGCGAACGTCGTTCTTCTTACTCTCTTTATATTGGCGGCAGTCGCCTTTTTCCCGGCCCGCTGGTTTTTCCAACCCGAGTGGCGTGCAGCACTTGTAAATGACTTCGGAATTCAGCTTCCATCGACGCTCACTCCGCAGCCGTGGATCACGCTGGGCTGTCTGGTTAGCTTCGCTGGCGGGCTGAGTTGGCTCTATGTCGTCTCCGCGCAAGATCTGGAGCTTCGCGAGGTGCGCTTTCAACTGCGCTTGTTTACCAGTGGAATTGCTTTCTTAGCCGCGATATGCATCGCGCTTTACCTCGTACGCACCACGTTCTCATTCTGGCACAACGCCCAAAATTTCGGTCCATTTCCAAATCGGAATCAAACCGGGACTCTTTTCGGGATCGCCGCGATCGTGATTCTTGCCTGCGCTCAGGACGATCTCCGAAAGCGAAGAAAACGGTGGATCGTCTGGATCCTCGCGCTGGTCCTGATCGGGGCAGCGATCATTTTGAATTTTTCGCGCTCTGGAATCGCGATCCTCATGGCGGGCAGCGCATTTTGGCTTGGCGCGTCGGCGTTCCGACAACGTTCTCCCTGGCGACTCGCGCTTGGAATCTCTCTTTCTCTTCTTCTTTTGCTACTCACGGCGCTAGTGCTTTTCGGAGGGCAAACACTCGAGAAATTTCATCTTCACGATTTCGGCAGCACCGGCATCTCATCGAATCTCCGGTGGCAAATTTTTCATGACACGTTTCGACTCATTCGTAATTCGCCCTGGTGCGGAATCGGTTTTGGAAATTTCGAATCGATCTTTGCAATTTTTCGTCACGCTTCCTTCAGCGAGGCGCGAGCCTTCAATCCGGAAAGCGACTGGCTTTGGGTTTGGACTGAACTCGGGTGGCCAGCCGTGGTGCTGATCATCGTCGGTATCGCGCTGCTTGCCAGTCGAGTTTTCCCGCTGCGAGCGGGAACCAATCAGGGTTATCGTCTCGCCGCGCTTATCGCTGCGCTCCTGTTTGCGATCGATGGGATTGTCGATGTTTCCGGACACCAGATGGGTACGGCCTTTGCGGCAGTTTTTTTGCTTGGGCTCTCGGCGCATCGGCCGCTCTCTCTAAAAAGGAGCCGGTGGACGTCGATCTTATTTCGTTTTGTCGGGTTGGTATTGCTTGCCGCGGGCCTGTCATTGGTTATCGCTGCCCGCGGTGAAAAACTTCTTCCCGGCTCAATCGGCGTTTCCAGCGCGAAGCAATTGTCGGCGGTAGCCGATACGGAACTCAACTTTGATGAAACAGTTGCACTGACGAGCAGCGCGCTTCGATGGGCGCCGCTCGATTGGGAACTTTACTTAGAGCGCGCGATCGCGGAGGTCGAACTCAAACAGACGAAAAACGCAGTCGATGATTTCCGCCGGGCGCGCTTTCTGGAGCCGATCGCTTATGAAGTTCCGCTCGCCGAAGGAAATGCCTGGTTGCCGTACCATCCGATTTTGGCCGTAGCAGCGTGGCGTGAGGCGCTACGCAGAGCCGGACCTCTGCGGTCGCGAGTCTACGCAAGCATGCTGAGCGACGCTTCGCTCAGGAATCCAGAAGTCAGCCCGATCCTGGAGGCGATTGGACTTAACGAACACGATTTGGCCCTGCCCTATCTCAGCCGCATTTCCGGTGCTCGTTTCAATCGCGCTCTCGGGCAACTGTTGAGAAATGATCCGGACTTACGTTCGTTCGGTGAAACAGAAAAACTCGCGCTCTTCGCGTTTTGGTCCGAACGCGGCGACCCCGAGGAGATTTCCCGAGCCGTTGAACAGCATCCCGACTGGCTTCGTTATGCCTGGCTTGGCATGGCGAAATACAAAGCTAGCAAGAATGATTTTCGCGCCGGCTACGAGTTGACCCAACGATACGGTGAACCGGTCGCGCTGCCGCGAGTCGCCACAAATTTCTCTCTTCAAGATTTGGAAAAGCGTTTCCAAGCCGCGCCCAATAACTATGCCATTGGTTACGAACTTTATCGCGCGCAGATGCAGAACGGTCGCATTGATGATGCGCTCCTTACCGCCCGTCATTTTAGCGAACGGCCGAACTCGCCGGCCTATTTTCATTTCTTGGAAGCGCAATGTTGGGCCGAGAAACAAAATTGGGAGCGCGCTTGGAATGCATGGCAGGTCTTTCAGGCCGCCCAGGCACCAGCAGCGAAGTAGATTTTTCGCGAGAGATCCGCTTATTCCCAAAATTTTGTCTCTCTGATTTGCCCTTGAGTGCTCTTTCATAGGTAAAATCGTTATATGGGCTGTAGCTCAAATGCGCCCAAATACGCTCAAAACATTCCGTCGGTGTACAAATGGTGTACAAAAACCGACGATCCATTGCGCTGTGTCCCGCGGTCGTGGGATATTGTCCACAATTATCGGCGCAACCGTAAAGGCGTTTGGCAAAGGCACGTCGTCGACACAATTCCCGCGCTGATCCACACCACTTGTCCCGACGGGTATCTCGACTATTTCAACCCAGGCTGATCTGAGGCTAGACTAGCCGCGATGAACCGGAGCGGATATAATTTTCCCAACTATTAGCCTGCGAACATGCTTTTTCCGATTGCCTGTTCCCCGAATCGGCAACGTTATTCGGACATGATTCGGGTGATGAGATAAGAGCCATGACGTCGAGCCGCAACGCGTGGTGGAAAAGAGCGATTCCTGCCGCTGAGTGGTTGCCGGGTTATCAGCGCAGTTGGTTTCGGCTGGATTTTGCAGCAATTCGATCCCGGGCGGACGCCTGTGATTTTCGTTCACGGCTTGCAAGAAACAGGAGCCAGCTGGGCGCCAATGATTGACTCCCTTCGGCATGACCCCTCGATAAGAAAGCATTATCAGTTTTGGTTCTTCAGCTACCCGAGTGGTTATCCTTATCCCTACGCGGCGGCGCTCTTCCGACAGGATCTCGATGGGATCAGGCGCGTATTCCCAAACCACAAGCGCATGGTCCTAATCGGTCACAGCATGGGAGGATTGATCTGTCGATTAATGATCACAGATGCGGGCGACAAGATCTGGCGCGATTTTTTTGCCACGCCTCCTGCCAAAACCCCGCTGGCGAGCGACACACGCAAACTCTTGGAAGAGGCGCTTGTTTTTGATCATCGGCCGGACGTTCAGCGGGTGATATTCATCTCGACGCCCCATCGCGGCAGCGAGCTGGCCTCCAACTGGATCGGCCGCATCGGCGCCGCTCTCGTTAGAACTCCGCGGCTCTTCACCTCGATCTATGCGTCAACCAAACCGCTCCTGATCGCCGACCCCGCGGCCAGACCGCTAAACCGTATGCCGAATAGCGTCGATACGCTTGAGCCTAACGATCGGTTCGTGGAAGCGGTCAACAAACTGCCAATCACGCGCGGTATTCCTTATCATTCGATCATCGGAGACCGTGGCCGGGGCGACACGCCTAATAGTTCCGATGGCGTAGTTCCCTACTGGAGCTCGCATCTCCAAGGCGCGCAGTCAGAGTTAATCGTCGATTCAGATCACGGCGCGCAATATAATTCGCAAGCAATTCGAGAGGTTGAACGAATTCTAAAATTGAACCTTTCGCACTCGGCTCCTCGTCGTTCCGGCCAGAGCACGCGGGCGTCATCGCGCCAGATAGATTGAAACCCTTGTGAATGTTGCGCCGGATCACTGCCGCACATACACGTGAGCACGAGTCAGATGCCGCTCGACCATTCCGCAGATGTAAAATTCGAGATCGGCCACGTGTTGTTCATCGACATCGTGGGCTACTGGAAGTTACTGATTGACGAGCGTGACGTGACTTGCCTGGAAACGGATGTAATCGGAAGATCAGACACACATAAGAAAGGAAACATTATGGCCAGCAAAGATAAATCTACAGATTCAGTCTACAGAGTAACGGAAGTAATCGGTACAAGCGCGCAATCCTGGGAGGATGCGGCAAGGAATGCGGTTGGAACCGCCGCGGGTACGCTGCGTGATCTGCGCATTGCCGAGGTTGTGAAGATGGATGTGAAGATCGAGGACGGCAAAGTGCTCGAGTTCCGTGCGCGCTTACAACTGTCCTTTAAGTACGAAAGCTAGTCCGCACGCCGAAACCGACGCGCTCAGAGCTAATCGTGCTTTCCGATCACCAAGCACGGATGTAATTGGATCATCATGATCCTGCACATCTACACCATCATTCACACTCTCATCAGTCTTCTCGCGATTTTCACCGGCCTAATCGTGTTGTTCGGAATGATCGGAGGTGAACGGTTCGATGGCTGGACAAAATGGTTCCTAATCACCGCCGTCGCGACAACGATCACGGGATTCTTTTTCCCGTTCCATGGTTTCACGCCGGCCATCGGTCTCGGCATCATATCGCTGCCGTTCCTCGCACTTACGATCTTTGCGCGTTACCCGAAATATCTCGCTGGGGCGTGGCGCTGGATCTACGTCGTCGGCGCCGTGATTTGCCTCTACTTCAATTTGTTTGTGTTGGTCGTGCAGGCGTTTGAAAAAATCCCCGCGCTGCATGCGCTGGCCCCGACGCAGAGCGAGCCTCCATTCAAACTTACGCAGCTCATCGTCCTCCTGGTTTCCGCTCTGCTCGCAATCGTTGCCACGATCCGATTCCATCCCGAGCCGCGCGTCGTTACCAACTGAACGACAAGATAGACATCGTAGTCTGATGGAAAACAAAATTCGCGGGCTTCATCACGTTACTGCCATTGCCAGCGATCCGCAGCGGAACCTCGATTTCTACGTGGGACTTCTCGGGCTGCGTTTCGTCAAGCGCACGGTCAATTTCGACGATCCGGGAAGTTATCACTTTTATTTCGGCGACAACCGCGGTACGCCGGGAACGATTCTCACATTCTTTCCGTGGCCAGGCGCTCGCCGCGGAATTCGCGGGACCGGCCAGATCGAAGCGACCGCCTTCGCGATTTCGCCGGACTCGATTGGTTACTGGCTCGAACGTTGCAAGCAGCAACACGTGACTGCCGAGAGGATCTCTCGATTTGGCGAAGAAGCAATTCGATTCACTGATCCTGATGGACTTCTGATTGAGCTGATCGCTGTAGCGGCAGGCGTGTCGCCTGCAAACATCGAGCCGTGGCCGGACAGTCCGATTTCGGCACAGCACGCACTTCACGGTTTTCACAGTGTGTCGGCTGCGTTGGAAGGTTACGAGAGAACAGCGCGATTACTCACTGACAGTTTTGGCTATCGTTTGATCGCGGAATCGGGAAGCTGGTTTCGTTTTGCATCATCGGACGACTCTGCACCGGGTAGAATCGTTGATCTGCTCTGCATGCCCGACACCGGGACGGGCCGGGTCGCGGCGGGTTCGGTGCATCATATTGCGTTCCGGGCGAAGGATGAAGCCGAACAGCTGAAGTGGCGCGAACATCTCGTCGAGCTTGGTTATAACGTCACACCAGTGATCGATCGGACCTATTTTCATTCCATCTATTTCCGCGAACCCGGCGGCGTGCTTTTTGAAATCGCGACCGAGCCCCCCGGTTTTACTTTGGACGAAAAACTGGAGGAGCTCGGCAAGCATCTGCGCCTTCCGCCGTGGATGGAATCCGCGCGCTCACAGATCGAAACAATTCTCCCACCGATCCAAGTGCCGAGTAAATCATGAGACCGCAGCCGGATTTCATTCACGAGTTCATTTCGGGCAGCTCCAATCGCACGCTGTTGCTTTTGCACGGTACTGGCGGCAACGAGAGAGACCTCATTCCGCTGGGACGCGAGCTTGACCCGAATGCCGCTTTGCTCAGCCCGCGCGGCAAAGTGCTGGAAAATGGAATGCCGCGATTCTTTCGCCGATTGGCCGAAGGCGTATTCGATTTGGAAGACTTAAAATACCGCACGAACGAACTGGCGGACTTTGTCACTGCGGCCGCTCAACATTATGGATTCGCTACCGATCAGTTAGTTGCCGTTGGTTATTCTAACGGCGCCAACATCGCCGCGAGCATGCTACTACTGCGCCCGGAAATCCTGCACGCGGCCATTCTATTTCGCGCCATGGTCCCGCTAATTCCAGAAAGGCAGCTAAACCTTTCCCGCGTCCGTGTATGGATTGGCGCAGGAACACACGATCCAATTATTCCGACATCTGAGACGAAGCATCTCGCTGAGCATTTGCGTAGCGCGGGAGCGGATGTCACGATTCGCCATTTCCCAGCCGGCCATGAACTAACACCGGACGATGTTAAAACTGCCCGAGAATGGCTGATGAGCTGGCATTGACGGCCCTTGACCCATACCATCCGAATGCGAAAATCATCCCTGTGGCAACCACCGTTGAACGATTGGCTCAGGATGCGCTAGCGCTCTCCGACCGGGAACGAGCAGAACTTGCACACAAGATTCTCGTCAGTCTGGACGGCGTTCCTGATAAGGGCTCGGAGGACGCCTGGGAGGACGAGATCGCAAGGCGGGTCCAAAAGATTCGCGATGGCACGGCCAAAGGACGGCCTGCCAGCGAGGTATTTGATGATATAGAGTCGCGTTACAAGTGAAGCCCCTCATTATCGATGAGGAGGCGGAACTGGAGTTGGCAGGCTCGGTCGCTTTTTACGAAGAGAGAAGAAGTGGGCTCGGCTTAGATTTCCACGCCGCTGCAAAGGAGGCAGTGAGGAGGATAGCGACAGCACCAGAACGCTGGCCAGTGGGAAAGCATGATACGAGACGCTACGTCATGAGCAGGTTCCCGTTTGTTATTCACTACATCGACATGCCCGACAAACTTTGGATCGTGGCATTCGCCCACGCAAAGCGAAAGCCCGGATATTGGATCAAACGGTTGCAATCTCCGCCATGATGATCAAAGGCAGTGAAGTTCGAAAAGCAGACCATCGGATCGAACCGCTTCTGCTCGATCGTTGGTCACCGCGCGCGATGTCGGGGGAGGAGATTTCGCATGAGGAATTAATGCGACTTTTCGAAGCTGCGCGCTGGGCGCCGTCATCATTCAATGCGCAGCAATGGCGCGCCCTTTATGCGCGTCGCGGAACTGAACATTGGCAAACGTTCTTCGATTTACTTGTCGACGCGAACAAGACCTGGGCAAAGAATGCTGCAGTGCTCGTGGTGTTCATTTCGCGAAAGTTCTTTGATCACAATGACGAACCCTCGGTCACGCACTCCTACGACGCTGGAGCAGCGTGGGAGAACTTCGCGTTGCAAGGCTTCCATCAAGGGCTGGTCGTCCATGGAATGCAAGGATTCGATTACGAACGCGCGCGCAAAGAGCTTCACATACCGGACGAATTCCAAGTCGAGGCGATGGCGGCTGTCGGCAAGCCTGGCCCGAAAGAATTGCTGCCTGAAAAACTACAAGCCCGCGAAAGCCCAAATGATCGGCGGAAACTTTCCGAAAGCATTTTTGAAGGCCCGTTCAAATCGTAATATGACTCAGCCTGACCACCAACGATTAGGTCACAGTTGCGATTGCTCATAGCACCACCGTTCCGCGCAGAATTTCCACGGCATAGCCGCCTACGCGGACGTTGGTAATCGGCTCGCCTTCCCGGGTTGCTCGGACATACATCTCACTCGGCCGACGGCACTCGATGCCTTGACGAATCAGCACCTGTTCATCACTCTTTGCGATTTCGTGTTGGACCATCCAACTGGCGGCGCAGCCAGCCGCCGATCCTGTGGCAGGATCTTCGCCACCGTAGAAAAACATTCGAGCTTGAGCTTCAAGCCGGCCCTCGCGCCGTTCGGGGCACAGAAAGTAAAAAAAGTTGGCACCGGTATTCTTCAGAAATTCCGCTGCCTGTGCGTAAGTAAACTTCAGATCGGACAGTGTCTGTTGATTGCGGAATGGCACAATCGTGAAACTCAATCCTGTCGAGACGGGCTGTATTGGCCATTCCGAAGAAATCTCGTCAGCGGCAATTCCAATGACGCGAGCGACCGCTTCTCGGGAAAGTATAGTTCCGAATTCCGGATCGCGTTGGCGCATTTCACCGAACACCTGACCGTCCACTCGATTACGGCCTGCATTCTTCGAATTCGTAGTGAAGCGCACGGGAATTTTCCCAGCTTTCAAATCAAGTGTGATCTGGTCGGATTTTGTTGAATTGGAATGCGACTCAGACGCATATATGTGCAGCGCTGTCACGAGTGTCGGGTGTCCGGCGAAAGGCAACTCCTGCTCGATTGTGAAGATGCGGACTTTCTTTCCTTCCCGAGCTTCAGTGGCGGGATCGCGGGGCAGAATGAAAGTCGTCTCCGAAAGATTCATCTCGCGCGCCAGGGCTTGCATCTCGGCATCATTTAATCCTCGAGCGTCCGTGAAGATAGCCAGCGGATTACCTGCGAGCGGCGTCTGCGTGAATACGTCGAGCTGAACGAATTCGTAAGTGCGGCTTGGCATAAGAAAACTTTCAATTTGTGCCTGAGAACGCGCAAGACGAACATTAATTTCCCGGCGAACGATCGATTGCCATTTGCGTCTGTTGGTCAAATGCTGCGAGAATAGAACGATGTCCGACCGAGGCTGTTCTCATCTCGATGCGATTGCGTCAATCAAACAACCGCAGCGCCGGGAATGCGAAGAGTGCGTGAAGATCGGTGCGTCTTGGGTGCATCTGCGGACCTGCCAGACATGTGGGGTCACGCTCTGTTGCGACAGCTCGCCAAACCAGCATGCAAGCAAACACGCGCACGCCGCCAGGCACCCCGTCATCGCCTCTGCCCAGCCGGGTGAGCGCTGGTTATACTGTTATCCGGATGATGCCTTCGCGGAGTATTAAGCTCCGGCGATTTGTCTATCGATCACCCCGGCTAAACCGATTTCATAAATGTTGTAGCTACCGGTTGGCCGCAGGACGAATCCGCCCAGTGTACGGACCTGCCCGGCTCGCCCGTAGGCTAGCGAAGGAGGGTGTCCGGTCCGCGCGGCCCAGCTCCTTACACTGGGAAGACGGCCCACAGGGCCGTGGCTACAGAGGCTCTAAATTGCGAATACAGAATGCCGCGTGTCCTTCTGTTTTCGTTTACGTATGCTGCTCGACAAATTTTCGGATCTGCGGCGCCGGCATCGCCCCGGCTCGACGCGCCACTTCCATGCCGTTCTCGAACAACATCATGGTTGGGATCGCATTGACACGAAAACGAGTGGCCAGGCTGGGAACCTCTTCGGTGTTTACCTTTGCCAGAACGAATTGACCGGCTGTTTCCTGCGCCACTTTCCGGAACTCAGGCGCCACCATTTTGCATGGGCCGCACCATGGCGCCCAGAAATCGACTAGCACAGGCAATTTTGAGCGACTAATCAGCACGTCGAACACGAGATCGCTTCGCGCATCCACCGGTTCATTTAACGTCGGCAGATCGTTCTTGCATTCGGCGCAATGAAAAGTTTGTCCAAGTCCTTCGTATCGCATCCGATTACGCCGCCCGCACTTTGGGCAATTCAACAAGATCCCCCCCTCATCAAGTTCGCTCATTCCAATTAGATAACGCACCCGGTTCCCGACGAGGCTGCCTGCCCAACCTTGGCTAGACGGGTCGAGGTCTTCGGCGATTGTTGATTCAGGTTACAAAACTCAGTCACCATCATGAGCGGTTTCTTCGAGGAAGTGCAACGGCGAAAGGTTTATCGCGTTGCAGCCGCTTATATCATCGCCGCGGGATTCATTATTCAAATCGGTTCGGCGGTTTTTCCCGCGTGGGAATTGCCAAATTGGGCATTTCGGCTGGTAGTCGTGCTCCTGTTGATTGGGTTTCCAATCGCATTGATCCTGGCGTGGGCCTACGACGTCACTCCGCAAGGTATCCGCGCAACTCCGGCACCCACCACGCCCGGATCGCATCGTCGGCGCAATTTAATAGTGCTGATCGCAATCGGTGTGATCATCTCCGCTGGAGCAGGTTTTTTCCTCTTGCCCCGCGTGTCTGCCCGCAAGATCGACAAGTCGATCGCCGTCCTGCCTTTTCAAAATCTGACCGATGAAAAGGCAAACGCGTATTTCGCCGAGGGCATTCAGAATGAGATTCTGACGAAATTAGCGACGGTTCGGGATCTCAAAGTCATTTCGCGAACCTCGACGGCGAAGTATCAAAGCAAGCCGGACAACTTAAAGGCAGTCGCGCAAGAGCTTGGCGTTTCCACTATCCTCGAGGGGACGGTGCAGAGAGCTGGCGACAAAGTTCGGGTGAATGTG
>Ga0193735_1000545_pt1 | contig 11999 bp, 17 predicted proteins | sample U1m2metaG_FD_145080 | JGI IMG/M metagenome (GOLD analysis project Ga0193735, IMG submission 145080) | Soil microbial communities from a riparian zone of the East river system, Colorado, United States - U1m2 | ecosystem: Environmental > Terrestrial > Soil > Riparian zone | place: USA: East River... | reverse complement strand
ACCAGTGGCTGCCTTGTCGTTGTATGGGAGGGCGCAGTAAAACGGGTTCTGTCGAGGCGTGAACTTTACCGGAATGTAATTGCTGCGATGCGCGGGATTTGGATCGTCAAATCCGCCGTAACTTCTGCTCCAATCTTTGTCCCATGAGCTTACGCGGTTCGGCACCGGATTGTTTCTGCTCGGCTGCTCGCCGATCCAAAAGACAGTGGTCACAATATTTTTCTTCCACGGATAGCGCTCTCCTGTGGCTGAGGCACTGTGCTCAGTGTTTAAACAGCCCGCGATAATCGCTGCCAGCGCACCGATCGACAGGATCGATATTGCTTTCATCATATGCTTCCTTGTTCATAAAGGAAGCGGGTGTTTATCGAGTCAAGCGCTATCCCGAAGCAAATCGCAACCAAGACCCTGCATCTTGTCAGCTTTAGGATGGGCCGAGTGTCGATTCAGTTTAGTCCCTGTTCGAGGCGCGATGAGGAGCAGCGATAGACTCGTTGGATGCCCTTCGCGTCAATGTGCCGAGGAGTTCCAAGAGGCGCGCCTCGTAAGAATCACACAGGGGGCATTCGCCATTTGGCTGGACCCATTCGGGAGGTTGGATCCGCAGGTCGTCGTGAATCTGTTGCCGAAGCTCGGTGTAGGTGTGGATTTGGTGAGACATGGCAATTGGCTGATTTGCAATGTTCATCTGTACTCTCCTCCTCTATCGCGATTGCCTTCAAGTAGCGTGGGCTCGCTCCACGGCGGCACGGGCTTTTGCGTATCGTAGTACGGGTAGCTTGGCCGTGGTGTGTGGTACGTTGAAACGCCGAACCATAGCCCGACGAGGAGGCAGCCCAGCGCTGCGATGATAGCTGCCAGTTGCTTGGCATGAGTGAAGAGGAACGGAGGGCGTTGAGAGATTACATCCCGTGTCCACAGTGACGGGTGGTCGTGAATCTGTTGCTGGAACTCGGCGTAGGTGTGGATCGGGTGAGACACGGCAATTGGCTTGGTGAAAGATTCAAGTGCGGCGCGGGACGGCTTGCCTAACGTACCTCGTCGATGAGTGCGCTGTGTTCTGAGACTAACGAATTTCATAAACGGCTTTCTATTTGGGGTTGACCGCTCCAAATCCGCGCGGAACGAGGAATCATCCTCACGAAGCGCTTTGAACAGCGGCCTCATTTCGGCTGACTCGGGGCTCCAGTTGAATCTGGAGATCGCGCTAAGCGGTGCCTCAGCGAAGGTTAAGCCCCCCAACCGGCTTTTCGGCCCGGCCGAAAGTGCGTTGAGACGTCGGATAACGTAACCGAAGACGATTTTACCAGCACTCCCGACAGCCGTATATTGGACTTTAGTCCAATGCGTTTAGGAGCCGCAAAGACGGTAAGGGAATCGGCGAAATCGCCGGATGATCCATTGTTAGTGCCGACGAAAAGCTGACAGCGTTTCTCGAACTCGAAAGTCAATTGTCGAAGCAGGCGCAACAGTAGAACGCCATCTGCCGATCGTCTCGAGGCGCGAGAGAATTGGTTTCCTTGCTCCTGGCGAGAGAGGATTGTGGATTCTCTATCGTCCGAAAAATGCCCAGCAACCTTGCATTTGCCGCCAATATTTAGGCCGATTAACCCAGTAACCTGTCTGCCAATACGTCTGCCTTCTCAATCTTCGGCGGCTCCGCCAGTAGCTCGGGCGCTTTCTCCATCAGCGCCTTGGCAACTTTTCCCGACAGGTGCGCGTCGCGTCCGGCATCATCCGGAAATGCGTCGAAGATGGCGAAGGTGGCTGGGCCAAGTCGAATGCCGAACCAGGCGGTTGTTTCGGGCTCTTGTTGCACCAAGCCCTACCCGTCGCGCAGGAATATCCAGCTGTGGAGATCGTATCTTTGTTTCAGTTTAAGTCGAACTGAATCAGTCCTCAGCTCGGAGCGGTTCGTCCCAAGGGACGCGCGTTATTTATCAATCATTCGCCGCTGATTCACGATTTTCTTGCTGCAGCAATCTCTCGGGGACTGAGCAGACCGCGTTCTTTTGCTTCTAACGTTGAGCGTACGTCAAGAACAGGCGCTAACACTTCATGAAGGCTATCGAAACCCGTTACCCAATGACCGTCGGCGAGGTTCTCGGCAGCAAACCCGAACTTTAGTCTGCGCCGCAGCGCGAGAAACGCGCACACAAAGCGTCTGAGGCTCGGAGCGGGTCAAGGAAAGCGGCTGACGGACTGCGAGCGTTCTAGCGGCCTCGTAGGTGACAACGACGGGGGCGCGAGGAAGAAATCCTCCGGCCGCACGAGGGAAGGCAAGCGGATTAGATCGGATGATCCCGCTTCCTAAAATGCCGAATAAGTGGGCACAATTCTCGTTAGGCGGCTCGGCCATGTTTTGCCCTGAGAGACATCCTTTTGATTCTTTTTGGGTGGCGCCTAAATAGGATACCCGACGGGTCCGCCGTTTCACCCTGCGAGTCCGCCGGTCAACCAACCGAAAGATTGACAATCAAAATCGCAATTAGCGCATACTCAGTGCCCCGTACGCCCGTTCATAGACGCGAATCGCACGACGAGTTTGCGACCCCATGATTCCATCAATGGCGCCATAGTAGTAACCCGCTCGAGCGAGCCGGCGTTGCAACTGCGCAATCGAAGATCGATCGGCGTAGCCGTTACCGTAAGCGGGGTCGCTATAGTAATCATAATCGTACCCGTACGAAGGATTATACCCATAAGAATAGTAGCCGTAGTTAAACGCGTAAGGAATGCCCCAACCCCAAGAGGGGTACCAATCCCAGTAGTACGGATAACCAAATCCGTACCCATACGAAGGATAATACCCATAAGAATAATAGCCGTAGTTAAACGCGTAAGGAATGCCCCGGCCCCAAGTGGGGTACCAATCCCAGTAGTACGGATAACCAAATCCACCGCTGAAGATGAATCGGTCACCGCCGCTCCAGTTACCGCCGCTCCATTTGCGGCCGCTCCATTTGCCGCCGCTCCATTTGCCGCCGCTCCATTTGCCGCCGCTCCATTTGCGATATGTTCCCGATGTGCCGCGGCTGAATGTCGACCCGCTTCGGCTGAACTTGTGTCCGCCTCGCGGCGATATCGAGCTAAAATGTCCGCCGTGTCTGCCATGATATCCGCCGTGTCCGCCATGATATCCGCCTTGTCCGCCATGATATCCGCTGCGTCCGCCATGTCCGCCGTGTCCCGCCTGAACAGTGCTAATGGAGACGGCGACGGCGAGAATGATCGAAAAGAATGTTTTCATGGTACTAAAGTATCGTTGCCGCTAGCTCGTGTGCGTTTACCGATTTTCGCCGCTATACGCGTCGGCACGAAGATCGTTCGCCCACGAGAATCCACGCCTGAGACGCAGCCCCAACTCCAACCGGCTTTGCTGAGATTGTCGGCGATTATTTCCCAATACTTCATGCCGTTTCCTCGCAAATGACAAAAGACGAATACGACAAACTTCCCTCAGAAGAAAAAGAGCATTTCATGAAGTGTTTGTTGTGCGGGGAAATGTTCGACCGCAGAAACTTGGAAGAAGTACTATTTCATCACGACCATAAACAACGCCCAGACATTCCGTATTCCGGTTCCGAACGGGTGTCTTGACGTGACCTGTCGGATTGTTAGTGAACGCGCGGGAGCAACGGCCTCGTTCTAATTCAGGCCCTTCATGAAGTCCACCTCACCCGTTCGACCGGAAGCGCGCTTGTCATCTTTCTTCGCGTCTGTCGTGCCGCCTTTCGCGTCGGTCTTCGGTTTCAGATCACGAAGTTCAACTTCTCGTTTTTTCTTTTCCGTTGACTCAGGCTGGCTGTTTTCGTTGGGCATAACTTACATCTCCGCCTGCGGACGCCGAGAATATCAGGGCTCTCTTGTCGGCCATCAAAATATTTGTCGCGGGAACAGCATTTTTCGGACCGGACTGTTTGCCCTGTTTGTGTGAATGCTTATTATAAAGGCCGCGACCGAGCATATGTTCTTCGTTACTCGAGTTTGGCAGCACGTATTTAAATCGTCGACTTGGAATCTGTGCGACGAGCGGAGTTGCACTGACTGACTAAACCTGGCCCAAGACGAGGTCTCTCTCGTTCACGCAAGCGATAAGCCTGCGTTTCGCCGCTTTCCCGGCCGTTATCTCAGACGCTGCGGCCTGGTCTCTTTTAGGGAATCTTGAAGTATCCCATCTCCCACGACAATCACGTCGCCGCGAAATGGTGGCATTGGTTTGGCTGGAAAGCGCGGGCGCAAAACCGCTAACGTCTGCGACGTAAAGGCAAGGGAAACGAATATCAAGACTGCTGCACATTTCATGTTCCTGGCTGGTAGCAGAACCAATCAGGCCTTGGCAAGTAAATTGTAACTACAATTTGTGGGTCGCGCACCAGTCATCACTATATGATGGATAAAAGCGGCGGACGAACGCGCCTGGTGATTTTCCCGATCAGAAGTCAGAACTCGAATTTGGAATTTCCAATTTCGAGTTAATATGCAACTGCGATGCCACAGTTTGCTTATCGTGCGCGTAACGCACAAGGCAGCCTCGTTGAGGGAGTGCTCGATTGTCCGGATCGCGCGGTCGTTATTCGCCAAATCGAATTGCAACAATGCATTCCGATTCGGATCGATGTCGTTGGCGCGGAACGGAAGATCAGCAGTCGAGATGTTGCAGCGCCCGCACCAGCCAGACAGTCCTTGAAGATTCCGCACGGTCAGTTGCTCGTTTTTACCGAGCAGCTCGCCCATTTGCTGCAAGCGGGAATGACGCTAGACGAGGGATTGTCGATCCTGGAAAAACGGTTGAAGCAGCCGCGCGTCCAACAAATGACACACGCGCTGCACCAGGCATTGATCGATGGCCGAAGTTTCTCGCAGGCGCTAAGCGAGTTTCCCCGAATTTTCCCTCCGCTCTACACAAACATGGTGGCAGCTGGTGAGGCGAGCGGCGCGCTGCCGCAAATTCTGCTGCGTGTGGTGAAACATTTGATGCAGGCAAAAGATCTGCGAGATCGCGTGCAGCAAGCACTGATTTATCCGGCATTTCTCGCGCTCGCTGGCGCCATCCTAATTACAATCTTCATCACGTTCATGGTGCCGCAACTGACCGGCTTTATGTCCCAAACCGGCGGTGCCCTGCCATTACCCACTCGCATCCTGGTGCATATTCATCATGCAATCACGGGTTATTGGTGGATCGGTGCGCTCCTCGCGGTTGGCGCGATTATTGGTTTCCGCGCCTTTGTCCGCAGCGATGAAGGGCGAATCGCGTGGGATCGTTTTCGTCTCGTGATCCCTGGCTACGGGCGCGTCATTCGGCATCGTCATTATGCACAGTTCTCGCGCACGCTGGGAACACTGATGGAAAACGGAATCCCCCTGCTTCGTTCCCTAGATCTCGTAACGGAAATTGCGGGCAACCGATTTCTCGAACTGAAGCTAGTTGAGGTCCGTCGAGCCGTAATCGACGGAGCGACATTGTCCGCCGCATTACAGGAACAAAGATTATTTCCAGATTTGCTTACTGATATGATGGCGGTAGGAGAACAGACGGGACACTTCGCCGAGACGATGCAAGCCATCGCGGATGTTTATGAACGCGAACTTGACCGTACGGTTGCAGTGATCTCGCAACTGATTCCGCCGGTCATTATCGTGGTGATCGCGGTTCTGGTTGGATTTGTCGTTTATAGCATTCTTTCGGCGGTATTTGAGATGACGCATAGCTTGCAATTCCGGCCGCATTAAAATAATCTCGTCGGCCAGATGTTTCTTCGCGTCGCCGTTCTTACGCTGTTATTCAGTGCGACTTCTCGTGTTTATGCACAGGAAGCTTTCAGCGACGCCTTGCCGACCTGGAGTGATGCCAAGCCGGGACAGGCAACGCCGGAAAGCGCATGGCTGGATTTGCGTCAAAGCACGTCTCGCAATTCGAGAACCCAAAACGCACCGGTATGGGTGGAGGCAGTTACACTATTGCCCGCGCAATCGACAGGCGACATGAGTTCAAAGAGCGTCTTTCGTATTCGGGTGGCGCAGCCGAGCGCAAATTATCAGGTTCTCTTTTTCCGCCTGTTCTTTGATGACAAACCAGGTCAGCTACCGGAGTTGATCGCGTGGGACGAATCTGGCACTCACGTTTTGCGCTCAGGCGCACTCGGCTCCGGAATTAATCTGCCAAGCTCAGATTCGGTGATGATCCCGATGACCGGTGCTTTGTCCATCGATATCGAAGTTGCGGGAGATGGAAAAACCGTGCGGGCGGCGTATCTCGATTGGATGACGAGCAGCAATGTGGTTCATCCGTTAGGCGCCGAACGCCGTGACGTGATTCCAGAGCCCTTTTCCTCGATGCCGCCGTTGCATTCGCCCACTCAGGACGAAGAGCACTTCGGAACTATCACGGCAACACTTGCTGCAGAGACAATCCGGATCAGCGGGAACATTCAAGAAAGTGCGGCGTTCCAATTTGGAGTTGAGACGCAACCCCTGGCGGCATTACTCACTTTCGAGGTCGCGAATCCGCGCATTGACGCTCCCCCGGAGGTTTATCTTAATGGCCAGGATATTGGGCCAGTTTCTCTGGCATTGCCGGAATTGGCCGACCCGGGTTACCGCGGCGAAATGGAGTCGCTGGTTAGGCAAATGCATTTTCAATATACCGGATGGTTGCGGGCGCAGAAAATTGTGCCGGTCACGAACCTGAAAGTGGGAACAAATGATCTGACTATCGTGAACGGGACTGGCAGTGGACCTTCCGCAATCCGGGCCACGCAGATCCAATTAAAGTATCTTTGGGATAAATCGGATTATCTTCTGCAAACCGGCCACTAGAAAATTCTCAACACGCCGCTGGCGTAACGAGAGACGAGATGAGAGATTCCTCCTCCAACTCGAAAAACAATGAAAGAGAATCAACAGGGCTTCACGCTTCTCGAGATCATGCTTGTGGTGACAATCATCGCTCTCTTGCTTGGCACTGCGATCTACAAACTAGCGGGCAACGTGGAATATTCGCGGCATGTTCGAGTTGCCGCTGACCTCCAAGGAATCAACACCCAGCTTAAGCTTTATGAAAGCATGAACGGTTTTTATCCGACGACCGAGCAAGGTTTGCAGGCGCTCGTGGCCCAACCAGATACCGATCCGAGGCCGACGCGCTGGTATCAATTGTATAAGGGGCTGCCAAAAGATCCGTGGCAGAATGATTACATTTACCGCAATCCGGGTCTCAAAAACCCTAACGGCTACGACCTGTTTTCCGCAGGACCCGATCGGAAACCAGAGACAACGGACGACGATTGGGGCGGCGATTGATCGGGCTCTATTGTTCTCCTTGCGGCGGCTGGAGACTTGGCGTGGGCACGGGCACTGCCTTTGGATTTCGCTGAATCATCCCACGCACATGAGGTCGAGGCGCCTGCCGAGGAACTGCAGGCGGCACGAACGGGGAGGGTATGGCTGGGACGGCTGTTGTGGGTACGGCCGGAGCAGGCGCCGCATTCGGCGGAGGCTGCGACAGAAGCGCCTCGTTAAAAGTGATCGTCGCAAATTTTCCGTACTTGCTAATGGTTACTTTCGTCGCGCCCACACGATCTGACCATTCAATGCTGGCGATGCTATAGCCATCCACCGGCTCCCTGGTGCTAACATATTTTTTGAAATTCTGATCCGAACTCGAAGCAATGGTAACCATGTCGCCGTCCGGCGAACGCGCGGCATTGGCCACGTAAAGGTCTCTCGCAAAATCCGGTGTCGCCGAAGGCAACGCGATCGCGGTGGCAATTGCGAACGGCGAGTGATTCGTCATCGCTGCGTAGCGATCGAAATTGAAACGCGGCGGAAGAACGTCGTCCGCCTGGCCACTGATCGCGCCGAACAAGGCGAACATCGAAATTAGCGTGAACGAGTAATTCCTAATCATTATTTTGCCCGCTGAGCGGGTGCAAACCAGTGCGCGATCTTGAACTTGCCAACCATCATCGTCGGGTCGCTGCTATCGATTGCTAGATTGACATTTTCAAATACCACAAAGGCGTCCGGTTGTTGCACGTCGTAAAGAAAATGAACCAGCGGCGGCCATGGGCTTTTGGTTTCAATTGATGCGAAAACCGTTTGATGATTGGGCGTTGTCTCGCCTGAACCAATCGCGGGGTTCTGGATCAAGACATTGTATTTAGCGGCGACTTGTTTCAACTGATCGAGTAGGAGGGACGCTTCCGCAGGATTCTTGAGCATTGGTTGGTGCTGCTGGATCCATTGGTCACGTTTTATCCAGAGATCCCGCTCTTTTACGTAAACGGCCTGCTCCGCGCGCGCCGTTTTGCGTGCGGCCAGCTCAGTGCGTGCGCGACCCAGCGCGCTAAAGAGCCAGCTCAAGATCACGACGTTGAGCAACACGATTGCTGTGCCCGCGACGATCCACGCAAGCACACGCTCGCGTGGATTCATTCTTTTATACCAAGCTGGAATCATCGCGGCCTTCCTTCCAATCGAAACTGCGCGTGATCGTTCGCCAAAATGCGGGGAGCAGCCATCTCGAATTGAAAGATTCGCAGCTCCGGACTCTTCTTTACCTTGTCGATGAATTGATAAGCGAGCCCCGCGGTATTGGCTTCTCCGTCTACCGAGATTTGGCGTGCGGATTGATTATATCCAGTAATGCGCACATCGGAGGACGGCAAACTTTCGAACAGATGCAGCAAGATTTCGACTGGGTAATAACGTGAATCAACCGCCGGTGCGAGCGCCTTCCAGTTCGCTTCTGCCGTTCGGACAAACTCGGTTTGAGGCGCATCCTTGGCGATACGCCCATCAAGCCGTCCAATTTCCAGACGCATATAGGTGAGATACGCGAGCAAGATCAAGAGAAATCCCGCGTAAGCGCCTCCTGCCCACATGAGTCGCTTCCGCCATTCCACTTGTCTGGCGATTTGTGAGCGGCGATAACGCCAGCTTTCTGGCAGCAGGTTTAGCTTCACCGGAGCTGGCGGCAGCTCAATGCCAACTAGCTCCGTCGGGCTCGCCAGAATTCCCTCGACGGTGTCACGCAGTTGATAGCAGGTTTCGTCCAGCAACACGTTCGGAAACGACGCGTTAATGCCTTGCAGTTCAGCGCCCAATCTTAATTGTGGCAATTCCAGTTGCAATTCTTCCCCCTTCGCGCTTTCAAAAGTTCGGGTAAAGCTGAGCTTGCCGTTCTCAGTTACGGCGGAAACAAGCGTCTCGCCTTCTGGATAAATAAGGAGAGCATTTCCTTGCGGCGCATAAGTGCTCGCGCGTTGCGCGGCGTATACCGTGACTTGCCGCGGGATATAACCGCGCTCTAGCAGGGGCGCCGCGATCTCGGCAAGCTGTTCGTTTCTAATCGCGACGGCGGATACCACGCTTCCGCTCTCGGTTTGCTCGATCACCTCAAAGTCAGTTGTCACTTCATCAGCCGAGAACGGCAGCGCCTTCTCAATCTGGATTCGAATCATTTCTGGAAACTCCGCCGGATCGACGGTGGGCAAACGAAATCGCTGGGCAAGCACGGCGGCAAGCGGCAGGCCAAGCACCAAATCGTCGGTCGCCTTCAGCAGCGGCACCGCTTCATCTAAACTCTCAAGCTTGCGTACGTCCCAGGAGCCGTTTCGCTCCGCTGAGCGCAGAAATTTCCAGCCGTGCGCGGTCGGAATTATAAAGACAGATGTCGACCTGGTCTCGATGTCAAAGCTCCTTCCAGGCGATCACTTGAGGATTATTGCCCGCTTTGCGCACCACCATCTGCACAGCCCGCGTGCTATCGCCTGATTTTCCCACGCTCATGATACGGAATACTTGGTCGTTGAATCCAACCAATCCAGCAAGCTGCTGAAATTGTTCCGGTGAAAAGCCAAGGGCATATTGAATGTCAGCCAAGTTCTTGAATGGAATATCATCGGCAGTTCCATCGATTCCGTCCTGACCGCGGCGCAGTTGTAAAAACCGATCCACCAAATCATCTCTCATCCCGGGCAGCGCGCGCAACACATCACGCGAGGCCCAGGCGAGATCGATCGGGCCGGAACTGTTGATCGTAAAATCATCGTCCCAACCCAACTTTGAAGTGAATTCACCCCAGCCAACGATTTTCCCGAGTTCATCTACCGAGGTCAGCGGCGCGTGCGCCGGACGATAGTCGGCCGTTTCCGGCGGTGCGTTTAAACGATGAAGTCCGGTGTTCGGTTCCACCCAATCCAGCAGAGCATCCATCATCCGATCACGCTCATTGAGATCGACTCCCTTAAGCTGAAGATATCTTCGCAGAATTTCGACGCGAATCGGATCTTCGCCAACGGTGAGCCAGTTTAAGTTCAAACGGCCACCTTCGCCGGTAATGTGGACTTCATAACCTTCCCGGTCGCCGATTTTTCGATGCAGATTTGGCGAGCTGGGCCTCACGCTTGGATGCAAGGCAACTTCCGCGCCAGAAGCCGCCATCGCCTCCGCTGCGAGCGCGCGGTTTGCATTACCGGAAAGCGTGAGCCGAGAATCAATGTCGAGGGCCCAGGAAATTACTATCGCACTGAGTAAAAACAGTGCCCAAAGCGATAACATAAGTGCTGCCCCACGCGATCGGGTGAGTAGGATCGACATTTTCATAATTTCGGCCTGAGCGGAATTGGACGGATCAGCATAGTCAATACGGTGTCCGTCCTAACGGAATGATCGCTTCCCAAGGCACCGCCGCATCAGTGCGTCCCACGGTTACCTTCACAAGCCGAGGGAGCCGGAGCGCATTTGTCCATCGGTCTGCCCAACTGTTTAACTGAGGATCAAAGTACTGGATTTGGAGGCTGCTAACGTTCTTAATCAACGGCACCCAGGTCTCAAGACCAATGCCAGAATCGCCCTGCGGTTTTCGCAAAAAACCGAGATCGAGCCGGTCGCTCTTGCTGCTTTCAGTCTGCAGCCGCATTTGAACTGTAAATTTACCGGGCGCATAGCGCGTTAGTAATCCAGGTCCGGCACTGCAACTCCACTTGATCTCATCTCGCTGGCGATCGTTTAATTTAAACGGCTCGCCCGTCATCGCACCTTGCCTTGCTGGCAAGCTTTGCCATTGCGCCTGCAAGAGATCGCGCAAACCGTTATAGCGTGCGTCGGCCACACTCGCGTCGGAGGAGACGCGCAGCGCGGTGAGATTCGATTGCACGAAACGATAGATCGCTAGCGACATCATGGCGAGAATCGCCACTGCCAGCGTGATCTCCAGCAGCGTGAAACCGTCTCTATGAGCGACCCGCTTGCTTGAATCGAATATCGCTTCCAGATTAGCGCGGCCGATAAACATAAAAGCTAATTTGTTTTGACTGCGTAATTCCACCCCGCATCCACTGCGCGGTTAAAGTCACAAGATTGATCCCGCTTAGCTGAACGTTGCCGGGTTCGGTCAAACCAGCCGGCGCATTTTTCTGAATCAATTTCACGATCCCATAACCAGTATCGACTTTAAATTCCTTTGTAGCGTCAGGAAAACCCGGCGCAGCCTGCACCTCCGCCATACGATTGGACAATATTTGACGCACACGCTCTTCTTCCGCATTCAAGGTGCTGGCGTTCAGACAATTTTCCACTGCGCGGCCAAGCGCTAGCACGCCTACCGCGAAAATCGCGACCCCGATCAGCACCTCGTAAAGCGCAAAGGCGCTGGCCGAATTTCGAATTTGAAGAGATTTATCTGGCGGCATAATTCGTAAGCTCAGGTCGCGCCGTCAACGGCGAATAATCTGCCTTCCACGAACCAGCCGGGCCATTGAATTGAACAGTCGCTGGTTCGCACGTCCCCGATGGCCAAAAAATCCATTCGGCTTTCGGATTCTTCGTCAATGCTGCCGACAGCGCTAGCTTCAAGGCATCTCCGCGGTCCAGCTGAAATTCTGTGGTCGGTTTGATCTCTTCGCCTGTTGCAAATGCTTCCGGGCGCAGAAAAACATGATCCTTATCCCAAATAATCAGGTAGGAACGACGCTCCGCGACGCTTCGCTCCT
>Ga0193735_1000544_pt1 | contig 12019 bp, 10 predicted proteins | sample U1m2metaG_FD_145080 | JGI IMG/M metagenome (GOLD analysis project Ga0193735, IMG submission 145080) | Soil microbial communities from a riparian zone of the East river system, Colorado, United States - U1m2 | ecosystem: Environmental > Terrestrial > Soil > Riparian zone | place: USA: East River... | reverse complement strand
TCGACGCTGTTGGACGGAGCGCGCTACGCCGCGATCTCGAAGCGCTCTGGGACCGCAACAATCTCGCGGGCAAGGGCGCGACGAACGTCAATTCCGAGTACCTCGAAGTAGTCGCGATCCGCGACTAGAAGAGTCAACATAGAACGAGAGAACCCGTTACTTAAGCAGCTCATGTGCTGCCACGTAGCGCACGAGCTCCTCCTTCGATTTGAGTCCCATCTTCTCGAGCAACCTGGCTCTGTAGGTACTCACCGTCTTCGCGCTCAGACGGAGCTGCGCCGCAACGTCCTTGACCATCATCCCGCTCCCGAGCGCGCGGAGAACTTCGAACTCACGATCACTAAGTCGCTCGTGCGGCGCGCGCGTCATGGCGCCATCCACCATCCCGGCCAGCCTCTCGGCCATCGTTTCGCTCACGTATTTTCCGCCCCGCGCCACCCGACGAATCGCCTCCACCAGCTGCTCCGGAGAGTGATCCTTGGTGAGATATCCGGCCGCGCCGCCCTGGAGCGCACGCGTTGCCCACTGATCCTCGGGGTGCGTGCTCAACACCAGCACTTTGACGCTCGGGTGCCGCGCCTTGAGGTCGCGAAGCGTCTCGACGAAAGTGGCGCCCGGCATGCTCACATCCAGCAGCACCACATCCACCGCCGCACCTGCCAGCAGATGCAACAGCTCGGCACCCGTCGACGCCTCTCCGACCACCGATATGCCCGCGTCCTCGCATGCGATCCGGCGAAGACCCTCGCGCACGATTGGGTGATCGTCGGCGATTGCGAGCCGGATCATCGCGCGGCTCCGACGCGTGGAATTCGGAGCGCCACGGTGGTGCCACGACCCCGCGCCCCGGAAATACTGAACTTTCCACCACACGCCAGAGCGCGCTCCCTCATGCCGATCAGTCCCAGTGACCTCGTTCCCTCGAGACATTGCGACGTACAGCCCACCCCGTTGTCGGATATCTCGAGCTCGAGGAATGTCGGAGTCCCTGCGAGTCGGATGTTGACGCGTGTCGCGTGGGCGTGGCGGAGGACGTTGGTCAGCGACTCCTGAAGGATCCGGAAGACGGGGCTCCCCAGGTCGTCCGGGATCGGGACGCCATCACACAAGACCTCCATCGCGACCTTGATACCGGTGCGCGCCTCAAATTCCTGCCCCTGCCACTCGAGCGCGGCCGCCAGACCCAGTTGATCCAACACGCTCGGCCTAAGCGCGGTGGCGATGCGGCGGACGGCGTTCGCAGTCTGATCGATCCGTTCGATGATCGACACGCATTGGGCCATCATCTCGTGATCGCGGGGAAGACGGTTCTTCATCCACGAGATGTCCAGCTTGAGTCCGGTCAGCGCCTGACCGAGCTCGTCGTGGATTTCCCGCGCGATCCCGGTGCGCTCTTCCTCGCGCACCTTCTCAAGGCGCGACGCCAGGGCGCGGAGCTGCTCGCGCGATTCCCGTATTTGCTCGCCGGCGAGATACTGGCCTGTTATGTCGCGTTGGATGCCGAATTCACCCGCGATGCGACCACGATCATCGTAGATCACCATGTAGTCGCCTTCGATGCGCATCGGCGTGCCGTCCAGACGACGCTCGTCGGTTTCGGTATGGATATGGCCGCGATCGAAGAAGTCGCGCCACCTCGCTTTCGCTTTCGTCAGGTCATGCGCCAGGAACTGCGCGGGAGTCCTCCCCAGAAGCTCTTCCGGCATCGTGGCGTGGAACTGCGACAGAATGGCGGAGTTCACCTTCGTCATGCGCAGATGCTCGAACACATAGTCGAGCACCTTGTCCTTGCTGACGTGATCCCCCCATTCCACGGGCTCGTCCAGCATCATGAAGAAGAACCCGTCCATGGACTGAGCGAAGAAGCGCTCGAGCAGTCGTTCGTTTTCGATGACGCCCGAAACAGACATGTAGCTCGCCATCCATGGGAGCATGAAAGGTAAGGTTTGGGATTGGTGGATGCCAAAAAGGGGCCGAGTTCTGCGCCTCGACCCCTCTTTGTGGGGTTAGAACGCCGACTTCGGCTCCCCGTAGATCAGATTATCCAGCACTACGAGATCAGCTGTGCCGCCGGCGGCCGTAACGTCGTTGACGTTGGCTCCCAGCGCGCCGGTGCCGAGCGTAATTCGCACCCGCGCGATGATCGGTTGCTCGAAGGTGACGGCGAGGAACGACAGTCCTGCCGGGTCCGTTCGTACGGGCGCGGCGAACGTGCCAAGGCTCGAGCCATCCACTGCAAACAGCTGAATGGTCGTCTTATCGGCCAGATCCACGTCGCTGAAGACGACACCATAGGCGCGCGTTGCCGCTGGCGTCGGTTGACCCGCAACCCGGAACAACTGGTCGAGCTGGTTGCTGCCGATCGGCGTGAAGATCTTGGTGGCGCTGAAGAAGTTGAACTGCGACGCGTACGCGGGATTGATCTCCGCAAAGAGCGTGGAATCATTGCGGAATCCGGTGCCGGCAGTCGTGAACACCGCGCCCGATTTCACGTTGGTGTTGAAGAAGTCTGCCGGAAAGTCATTCTTGTTGTCGAACGGGTTCGCGCCCGCGCCGTCCCAGCTGATTTCGCGGCGGCCGCCGGGTTGTTCTCCAGGGGTGGCGCCATTCGATGCGCCGAGGAGGGTTCTGAATGCGTCGACTTCGGGGGCGATGTTTCCCGTAGCGGTCAACACCGTCGCCTGTGGAATCACGGGCGCGGGGTTGGTCACCGTATCATCGCTGCAGGCGGCAATCACGGCGAGCGCCGCGAGAGCCATCAATCTCATTGTGTGCATTTGCTTCTCCCTTGGTGGGAGGGCCGACCGGGCAACGCACTCGCGCTCCCGCCGGTACTCCGATGCTTCGAACGCGTGAACTGTACGAGTCGAGAGCTCTCGGGGGGATCGGGCGAAAGCGGCGAAGCTGGTGGGATTACAATGAACGGTCGTGTAGGACGCGGGATGACACACCGTGACTGCGACTGCAAAAGCGCGCGCCGCGGACAGTCGACAGTCAGCCCTCTATCTTGAAGACCTCTCGCCGCCCCGACTCAACAAGGTCGTGGTAGCCGTCCATGACCTTCTCGAATTCTTTCGTCATCTCGGGCGTGAAGCCTTCACCCTGCCCCATTTTCTCGAACGCCTCCATGCTCGGCACTTCGAACTCGGACACGATTGTCCAGTAACGCTCGGCGCAGAAGTCCGTCATGACTCGCATTTTGCCGAATCCGGCCTTTTCGTTGAGCTTCGACATTGCGAGAAACTTGTCGACCATCGGGCGTACCTTGCCGGGCTTGCAGTACATGATTTCGCGAATGAGCAGCATGGCTCCTCCTCGAGTTGGATGTGAGCTTCATACTGGCCTTACAGTCGCCCAAAGTACAGATGGCTCCAAACTGACTGTCAGTCTATTGACATCCGACAGTCCGAAAGACAACATGCCGACAAGTATCATGCGACCCCTCTGTTTCGTCTTGCTCTGTCTGGTCAGTACCTCCTTCGCATCCGCGCAGGAGCTCCGCTTCCCAGCGGTCGGTAACGATACTCCCCAGGCGATGTCGGCTCTGGCCGAGCAGGCAATCGCGTCCTACAAGGAGAGCGATCGCGGCCGATACGTCGACAACCTGTTCAGGATGCAGATGGTCGCCGGGCGCTACGCAGACGCGGCTGCCTCGATCAAATCGCTACGTGCACTACGACGCACCAAGGTCTCTCTCTCGGCTACCGCAGCCAATGAGCTGTACGCGATCGTCGCCACTGCAAGGCAGCAGGCAAAAAACACTCAGCTCGAAGATGCTTTCCGGCAAGCCTTCCGCGACGTATTCGGGCGACTCGACGACCGAACCTCCGCGCTGGCGATCCGCGCGCTCGGCATCAGTCGCTTCCCCTTGGACCGCGCCGTAGCCGGTGCGCTGCAGCAGCAGAAAGGCAAGGAGTCGATCCCGCTCAACGACGCTTTGCGACTGATCAAAGCCTACCAGGTCCAGCAGTCCTTTCGGACGCTTCAACCGCTTGCTCCGCCGCTCATCGCTGAAGACGATCGCCGACGCTACATCATCGATCGAAACATTCAGGTGAGAACGCCGGATGCCGCGACCGTCTGCGCGATGGTGGTTCGGCAACGGTCGGCAACGCGTCGGCTGCCTGCGCTGCTCAACTTCACCATCTACGCCGATTCCGACGCGAACCTCAGGGAGGCGCGGCGCGCTGCATCGAATGGGTATGTCGGAGTCGAGGGTCTCACTCGTGGCAAGATGTGCAGCCCTGACAAGCCGATACCATATGAGCACGACGGATCAGACGCGGCAGCACTTATCGACTGGATCTCGCAGCAGCCTTGGAGCGACGGTCGAGTGGGGATGTACGGCGGCAGTTACGAGGGGTTTACACAATGGGCGACCGCGAAGCACCTGCCCAATGCGTTGAAGACGATCATCCCGGCGGTGGCGGTGGCGCCAGGAATCGACGTGCCGATGGATGGAAATCTCTTTTTGAGTTTCGTCTATCCGTGGCCGTTCTACACGACGAACGTGAAAGGCCTCGACGACACCACCTACAACAACTTCGCGCGCTGGAATCGGTTGAACCGCGACTGGTACGCCAGTGGTCGTGCCTACCGCGATCTGGAAAAGATCGACGGAACTCCCAATCCGATCTACGACACGTGGATCGCGCATCCGACTTACGACTCGTACTGGCAGGGTATGATCCCGTACGAGAGGGATTTCGCGCGAATCAACATCCCGGTTCTGCAAACGGCCGGCTACTACTATGGTGGCCCCGGCGCCGCTGTTTACTACTTCACGGAGCACTACAAATACAATCCGCGCGCTGAACATTACCTTGTAATCGGCCCGTACGATCACCCCCTCGGTCAACGGGGATTGGTTACCGCACTCGGCGACACGATATACGAGCTGGGCGGATACAAAGTGGATCCCGTCGCGCTGACCGATTTCGGAGAGCTACGATACCAGTGGTTCGATTACATCTTCAAAGGCGGGTCCCGGCCCGCATTGCTCAAAGACAAGGTGAACTATCAGGTGATGGGCGCCAACGTATGGAAGCATGCGCCGTCGATCGCAGCAATGTCGAACCAGACGCTGCGGTACTATCTGATCGCACTGCGCACTGACAGTACTTATAGACTGACCGAGCGCAATCCCGCGACAAACACCACAGTCGGGCTGAATGTCGATCTTTCCGATCGTACCGACGTGGATCGCAGGTCACCCGGCGGTGGAGTCGTCGACAACGCGATCGACACCTGGAATGGCACCACGTTCGTCAGCAACCCGTTGCAGCGCTCCTTTGAGCTGAGCGGTCTCTTCTCGGGGCGGCTCGAGTTCATCGCCAACAAGAAGGATTTCGACATCAACATTTCGCTTTATGAGCTGACATCGAAGGGAGAATACGTTCTGCTCTCGACGTACTGGGCGCGCGCGAGCGCCATCGGTGACCTCGGCCAACGCCGATTGCTGACGCCGGGCAAGCGTGAGCGCCTCGATTTCAAGAGCGTGCGCTTGACGAGCCGGCAGCTGAAGCCGGACAGCCGAATCGTCGTGTTGCTGAACATCATCAAGCAGCCCGACTTCCAGATCAACTACGGTACGGGGAAGGACGTGAGCGACGAGACGATCGCCGACGCCGGGGAGCCGCTCGAGATAAGGTGGTTCGGCGACAGCTTTATCGATCTGCCGGTCCGCAATAACGGTAACTGAAGCTCACTGCGATTCTCTCAGTCTCCTTTTCGGAGATAGCGCACGACATTCTTCGATAGCCGTCGCGACGCGAGGTTGGCTTCGAACAGGTGGCCGCGCAGGCTGTGAGTGAAGCCGATAAAAAAGAGTCCGGGACACGCGGTTGGATGGCCGGATGCGTCACGGGGTTCGGCCGACTCGTTCAGCGCCTCCTTGGCGTCGAGCAGTTGGTCGAGTCCCGTGCTGAACCCCGTCGCGGCGATGATTGCGTCGAACGGCTCCGCGCTCCCGTCCGCGAACACCGCGTCCGTTGCAGTCAACCGCGCCAGTGCCGGCCGAATCTGAACGAGTCCCCGCTTGAGCGCCTTGACGAATCCAACATCGATCACCGGCACGCGCTTCGACGAAAACGGTCCCCACTCTGCGCGGCGAAACCCGTACTTGGTGAGATCGCCGAGGACGATGCGCGAGGTGAGGCGGCCGAATCTGTCCGCGATCGGCGCTGGCAACAGGTTGAGCAGGATTCCAGTTCGCTGCACCGGCATGCCGAACGGATCGCGCGGAACGATCGCCGGGGCCGTGCGAATGCTGAGCGCCACGAACGCCGCCCCGTTTTCGGCGACATCGGTCGCGATCTCGGTTCCACTGTTGCCGGCGCCGACAACGAGAACGCGTTTGCCTGCGAACGGGGAAGGTTTGGCGTAGCTCTCCGAGTGCAGCAGCTCACCCTTGTAGATCTCGACTCCAGGCCAACGTGGCGGAATTGGAATCCGATATTGTCCGGTCGCAATCACGACCGCGCGGGCGTGCCACGTGTCTCCCGATGTCGAGATCTTCCAGCTCTCGGGAGCGTGCGGGCCCTTTGCGATCTTATGAGCCTCGCAGCCGGCGATGATCCGAAGCCCGAAATGATCCGCGTACTCGTTGAGGTACGCCACGAACTCATCGCGCGAGAGGTACTTCGGGAAACGGCGCGGAATCCCATAATGCGCCAGTCCCGAGAAGCCGCGCACGGTGTGGAGATGGAGCCGGTCATACCGTCGCGCCCACGTTCCGCCAACTCGTGGATTCTGCTCGAGGACGACGGCTTCGATTCCCCGCCGTTTGAGCGCGGCCGCGGCGGAAAGTCCCGCCGCGCCCGCCCCAACTATGACGACGTCCGCTTCAGGCATGACACCCACCCCGGGAATGACGGCACGACCGTATCCGTCCCTGTGGGTGCAAACCTTACTGCGTGATCGATGGTCTTGTCTACTAGGTTTGTATCATGAAGTTTGCGCCCGTCGATGCGTGCTGTATGGTGGCCGTATCCTTCGCGGTCCTTGTCACTGCCGTCGGTGCACAGGAGCACGACACCGCTCGACACGATTGGCCCGCTTACGGTGGTGATCCCGGCGGAAGCCGCTACTCACCGCTGACGCAAATCAATCGCTCGAACGTCGGTCAGTTACAGGTGGCCTGGCAAGTGGATCCAGCTACAGGCCCTCGGAGCGGACGCTTTCAGGCCCAGCCGATTGTTGTCGACGCCGTTCTGTACACCGTTACACCCGGGATCAACGTCGTAGCGCTGGACGGAGCGACGGGGAAATTGAAATGGTCCTGGAATTCAGGAAGTCAGACCAGCGTTCGCGGCCTCACCTACTGGACGGACGGAAAGGAACAACGACTCTTGGCAGCGTTCAGCCGCTACATCTACGCGATCGACGCTACGACGGGAAAACAGTTCCGCGATTTCGGCCGAAATGGCCGCATCGACCTTCATTTAGACCTGGGCAGAGATCCGGAGCAGCAGTCAGTCAGCCTGACCACGCCGGGCGTCATCTACAGGGATCTGTACATCGTTGGTGGACGGACGTCCGAGCAACTCCCTGCATCGCCCGGAGACATCCGCGCCTACGACGTCCGCACCGGGCAACTGCGCTGGACCTTCCACACGATTCCGCGTCCCGGCGAGTACGGTTACAGGACCTGGCCGAAGAAAGCGTGGACGTACAGCGGGGGCGCCAATAACTGGGCTGGTATGGCGGTTGATGTGAAGCGTGGGATCGTCTACGTCCCCACCGGATCAGCCTCGGCCGATTTCTACGGGGCCAATCGTGTCGGCGACAATCTGTTCGCCAATACGCTGTTGGCACTCGATGCGGCGACGGGCAAGCGCATCTGGTATTTCCAGTCGGTCAAGCACGACATCTGGGATCGAGATTTTCCGTCGCCACCGACGCTCGTGACCATAGAGCGCGATGGGAAGCGCATCGATGCGGTGGCGCAGACGACCAAGCATGGCTTCGTCTTCCTATTCGATCGCGCCAACGGCAAGCCGCTGTTCCCGGTCGAGTACCGTCGCGTTCCGCCGAGCACGGTCGAAGGGGAAGTCGCGGCGCGAACGCAGCCGTTTGCGTTGAAGCCCGCGCCCTTTGCGCGCCAGCGATTGACGCAAGACATGTTGACGAACCGAACGCCGCAGGCGCACCAGTGGGCGCTCGAACAATTCAGGACATTCCGGAGCGAAGGCCTCTTCGTCCCGTTCATGGTCGGCAAGGAGACCGTCGTCTTTCCCGGTTTTGATGGCGGCGCTGAATGGGGTGGCTCGGCCCTCGATCCAAATACGGCAGTGTTGTACGTGAACTCGAACGACATCGCCTGGACGTCGAGCATGCGCCGGACTGCGTCGGCGGCAAGCCTGGGCCGTCAGACGTATCTCAATCAGTGCGCCGCGTGTCACGGGGAGAACATGTCGGGTGGGTCGGGATTTCCATCGCTGGTCGACATCGCGACTCGGCGCACGCACGCACAAATCGCGGAGATCATTCGAAATGGATCCGGTCGCATGCCGGGCTTCTCTTCTCTTCCGCCCGAGACGCTGGAGAAACTCGTTCAGTATCTGACGAGCGGCGAAGCGAAAGAAGCCATGCGAGGCGCGCCGTCACCAACTGACTTGAAATACAATTTCACCGGCTACACCAGGTGGTATGACCCCGACGCCTATCCAGCGGTGGCGCCACCGTGGGGAACGTTGAATGCAATCAACCTGAATTCCGGCGAGTACGTCTGGAAGATTCCCCTCGGCGAGTATCCGGAGCTGGCCGAGCAAGGTCTGAAAAATACAGGTACCGAGAACTATGGCGGCCCGATCGTGACTGCCGGCGGGTTGGTCTTCATCGGTGCGACGAACTTCGACAAGAAATTCCGCGCGTTCGACAAGGATACTGGCAAGCTGTTGTGGGAGAGCGTGATGGTGAACTCCGGCAATGCAACTCCGATCACGTACGAGGTGAACGGGAAGCAGTTCGTAGTGATCGCGGCCTATGGCGGGTACGGAGCTCGGCTTGGTGTCGTGAACCGAGAACCACAGCGCGGCGCATTTGTCGCGTTCGCATTGCCGTAGGTGACTGCCCACTGACCAATGGCACAAACTCGATCGCTTGTTTTTGGCTCGCTCTTCGTTGGAGGTCTGCTGGTGATTGCGTGGCTCGAGTACTATCCCGCGTCGCCAATGCTGGAGGTGATTGGGGTCCCTGGGCCAAGAGCAAACAGCGGGCTTCAATGTGGAGGCTTTTACCGCCAGACGGTGGTGGGCAGAGTGCGAACGCGTGACATGGTTTGCCGTGCGACCAGGAATGGCGATCTGATGAACAGCCAGGAAGTCAGTATGGATGCGCTTAATCGCCGAATAGTCAACGCAAGGCGAATATGGACTGTACCGGATTCCGGACAATGGAATAAGGAGCGGGATTCGGTCGCAACTGCATTAACTCTCCGCGGCGGCCACGAGTTTGTGTGCGAAACGAATAACCTCGGCGGGCCAATACCGTTCAGAAAAAAGGGATTTTGGAGATTCCCCAAGTTTTACGCGCGGCTTGTTGCCTCGACGTGGGAGGAAGCTCCATCTCAGCGTCGTTGGGTGCTTCAGCTCGACGGCTACCCGACGCTTCCGCCCGAATGCGTCAAGAACGTGGGGAGCGGCTTCTCGCGTGAGCAGGTCTGCACCGCGGACGCAGTCATTCGGATGCCGCTTCCCGGTAACCGGATACTATGCGTGAAGACGAACTTGTGGCCCTAGAGTACTAGGTAGGACTCTTGGTGCCTACAGGCGGGACGGGAACCGATGCGCCGTCACGGGGCGCGTTTGTCGCATTCGCGTTGCCGTAGGTGCAAACTGATCGCTCGAACAGCGCGACGCCAACCGCATCCAGGGATGTCCCCAAAGCCTCCAGAGCGACAGCCATATGGTAGACGAGGTCTGCCGCTTCTTCGGCAGCACGACCTGAGTCAGAATCAGCGCACGCAGTAACGAACTCTGCGGCTTCCTCCCCGATCTTCTTCAGGCGGAGGTTACGATCGCCGAGCAGCACCCTGGTATAGCCAGTGTCATCCGACTGCATTCGCCTCGCGCGGATTGTATCCGCGAGCAATGCCCAGGCACCTGGCTGAGTGGAGTCGGGAAAGCAGGATACCTTGCCGGTGTGACACGCCGGTCCAGCCGAGACGACGCGAGCGAGCACAGTGTCGCCGTCACAGTCGAGGGCGAGCGAAACCACCTTCTGCACGTTCCCGCTCGTCGCGCCCTTCCGCCATAATCCCCTGCGACGCGATCGATAGTGCATCTCGCCTGTCTCGACCGCGCGCTCGAGCGCTTCCCTGTCCGCGTTCGCAACCATCAGGACCCTTCCGGTTACGGCATCCTGCGCGACGACCACTATGGTTCCGGTGACGTCGTCGAATGCGACTTCGTCCAAATTCAGGGTTGTGGTCATGAGCCTGCCGAGCTTGAGTCACCCGCTGTTGGCGCGACGAGAATCGCTCGAACGGCGCCGGCCAGGAGAGAATTTGTTGCGATCGCGTCGCCGCCGAATGCAGTCGTCCGTCCCTTCCAGTCCGTAAACGCGCCGCCGGCCTCCGTGATCACAGGCAGCAGCGCCGCTGCGTCCCAGACAGACATTACGTCATCCACCATCACGTCGGCACGACCCGTCGCGACGAGCAGATACCCGTAACAGTCTCCCCACGTGCGCATCGTTTGCGCCCCGTCCTGGAGCCGCAGCCAACGGTCGCGGCGAGTTGGATCGCGCTTGAACCGGGCGTCGGTGGTGACAAGCCGCGCGGAGCTCAGGTCCGACACTTCCGATACAACAGTACGGGAGCCGTTCCACCAGGCGCCCTTCCCGGGCGCCGCGACGACGGTCTCCGCGAGCGCCGGATAGTACGCCGCGCCCGCGATCACGCTCTCCCCTTCCATCACTGCGACGAGCGTCCCCCACAATGGCACTGTCTGAAGGAAGGTGAACGTGCCGTCGATTGGATCGATGACCCACCGCCGTTTCGCGGACTCACGCGTCGGAGGCAGCTCCTCGCCAATAATTCCGTCCGACGGAAAGTTCTTCTCGATCCACTCCCGCGCCGATCGCTCGGCGTCGTAATCCGCTGCGCTCACAGGCGAGCCGTCCTGCTTCAGCCGTACCTCGGGACTCTTCCCGTAGTACCGCCGGGCCACATTACCGGCGAGCGTAGCCACTTCGGCCACGGCATTCATATAGTTGTCGGCTGCGGTAGCGTTCTCAGTCCTGGCGATTCCAGTCATGCCGCCATCCTCACCGGAATGCCGTCCGCGCGCAGAGCGGTCTTGATGCTCTGAACGTCCGTGATCCCGGAGTGCAGCAATCCGGCTAGCAGCGCCGCATCCGCTCCCCCGCGCGTGAACGCGTCGCGGATGTCCGAAGCCGAGCCAGCGCCCCCCGATGCGATCACCGGTACCGTTGCCAGCGTTGCCACTCTGGACATCAGCTCGAGATCGTACCCCAGCCGCGCGCCGTCGTGATCGATGCTGGTGAGCAGAATTTCACCAGCACCGAGCTCGGCACACCTCACCGACCAATCGATCGCATCCAGGCCGGTCGGCTCCCGTCCACCGTTTACGTAGACCTCCCAGCTGTCGCCATTTCTCTGGGCATCGATGCTCGCGACTACGCACTGCGACCCGAATCGCTTCGCCGCGACAGTGAAGAGAGCCGGGCAGCGGACGCCCGCTGAATTGATCGCGATCTTGTCCGCTCCCGCGCGCAGCGCCGCCGCGATGTCCTCCACCGATCGCATCCCGCCGCCAACAGTCAGCGGAATGAACAGCCGCTCCGCGGTCCGTTGCACGAGATCCAGCAGGGTAGAGCGTCCCTCATTCGTCGCCGAGATGTCCAGATACACGATCTCGTCGGCGCCTTGCGTTTCGTAGCGCTCGGCCAGCACGACGGGGTCGCCCTCGTCACGGAGATTTACAAACCCCACTCCTTTTACGACTCTGCCGTCCTTCACGTCGAGGCACGCGATCACTCTATTCATCAGAGTCAT
>Ga0193735_1000543_pt1 | contig 12026 bp, 9 predicted proteins | sample U1m2metaG_FD_145080 | JGI IMG/M metagenome (GOLD analysis project Ga0193735, IMG submission 145080) | Soil microbial communities from a riparian zone of the East river system, Colorado, United States - U1m2 | ecosystem: Environmental > Terrestrial > Soil > Riparian zone | place: USA: East River... | reverse complement strand
CAATCTTCCCCCGTCGAACCAATCGATGAGTCGGCATCTGATTCCCCAAGTGACATTTCCACTGAGCCCGTGTTCCCGCTAACAACCAAACCTGCAACCATGCCTGAAACGACCCAAATCCCAACCGCTCCAGTAGCCAAAAGTCCAGCGCTAGCCGTGACCAAACCGCAGCCTGCTGGTACCACGCAGACATCCGTACAACTGACGTTCTCGTTTGAGATCGCCGCCATGCAGCTGACGCCGACATTCAAGATGGGTGTCCTGCAGGTGCGGCCTATATCCAAGATCGTGTCGATGCGTTTGGCCCCTTCCCAGCAGCCTCAGTCATCGATGAATTTTCAAGTCAGTTTCGAAATCGCAAAGATCCAGCCTGCGGGAGGCGCCTTAGGTCGCATCCGGATGACTCCTGCTCAACAGCAAAAGCCCGCAACGACCGGTTCCCCTTCGTTTGGGGTTGCGGGGTTGCAACTCGTGCCGAATGTCGAGGCGACACCAGTTCAACTCACGACTTCGCAGCAGGGGGAGGCCGCCGTTTTTGTTACAGTTCCGTTCCAAATTACCACGATCGAGTTTTCGCCGTCGCTTGAGATAGCGGCGGTTGTGTTGAATTCGAATTCCAAGCAGGTCCTTGTGCAGTTGCCTGGTGCCGGGCCGATCCCAGGCGAAGGAGCGCCCATGTTCGAAATTATGGATTTGCAACTGGAGGATGACGGCGGCGAAATCGCCATGATGCAGCTGAACCTGCTTGGCCACGGCACTCAGCCGGCATAGCGAAAAGAGTTTACTGCGCGGGGTTGAATCCCCAGGCTGCTTGGCAGCGAGGTGAAGAAGAGGATTCGCCAGTCTGCCTAGGTACGCTTGCCAAATCGGTTCCGATTTAGAGAACGCAATTGCTTTGGCAAAAATTCGCCGTCTCGCCGGATCAATTTGCCGTCGAAATAAATTTCTCCGCCGCCGTATTCTGGACGTTGAATGTTTACCATGTCCCAGTGGACCTGGCTTCGGTTTCCATTGTCGGCTTCTTCATAAGCCTGTCCCGGAGTAAAATGAAACGAGCCGGCAATTTTCTCGTCGAACAATATGTCGCGCATCGGTTGCAAGACGTAGGGATTAAATCCGAGCGAGAATTCGCCGATATAACGGGCGCCCGGATCTGAATCGAGAATTCTGTTAAGCTTTTTTGTTTCGTTGCTCGTCGCATCGACGATTTTTCCACCCTTAAATTCAAGATGGATTCGGTCGAAACCGATGCCCTGATAAATGCTGGGAGCGTTAAACGTGACATGACCCTGAACGGAATCTCTCACCGGGCAACTGAAAACCTCGCCATCGGGAATATTGCGATCGCCACCGCAGATCACGGCTGGAATCCCCTTTATACTAAAGCGGAGGTCGGTGTTTGGTCCTTTAATTTCCACTCGATCAGTCTTTTCCATCAACCGCTTGAGCGCCGTCATGCCGGGCTGCAGTTTGCGATAGTCCAGCGTGCAGACTTCGAAGTAAAAGTCCTCAAAAGCCTCCGTGCTCATTCCGGCAAGCTGTGCCATGGATGGAGTAGGCCAGCGTAAGACGACCCATTTCGTTTTTTTAACTCGCTGGTCCTGCACACCGCGCATTTTCTTCGCGATCAATTTCATCTTTTCCGCGGGCACATCGGATAATTCCGTGACGTTGTTGCTGCCCCGCAGAGCGACGTAGGCATCCATTTTTTTCATTCGTGCCAGCTCATGGCGCGCCAATAGATTTAGCTGTCGATCAGACGCTTCGAGTGCCAGCGCGCGGCTCACGCGCGCATGATAGGTCTGCACAAAAGGAATTCCTCCGGCTTTCCGCGCCGCACGAATGAGCGCGACTGTCATTTCATCGGGAACGTCGAATGCTTCGATCAAAACGGTTTCGTTGCGCCCGAGTTGAATGGAATATTCCACAAGAAGTTTGGCGAGGTTGTCGAAGCGGGGATCGTGCATAAGACGGTTATGATTCCACTGGCCACGCCAGATGCAACTAAGCTTCTTTGGCAACGTTGCGACTATCCGGTATCGATAAGTCGCGCAGCAAACGCGCCGTCGAAATGATCTCGAAACGGTAAACAGGATTCTACGCGCGCAGCTCGCACCCCCGGAAGCTCGTTTAGTAAGCGCCCGATCAACTCTTCATTTTCTTCCGGTTCGAGACTACACGTGCTGTAAACGAAAACGCCGCCCGGTTTTAACAGTCTGATCGCCGCGCGCGAGATCTCGAACTGCTGCTTCGGCATTCGGAGGAAATCTTTGGGCCGCAGTCGCCATCGCACGTCAACGCGGCGTCGCATTACTCCCGTGTTGGTACACGGCGCATCCACGAGAATGCGATCGAATGGGCCAATCGAAGCAATTTCTTTTGGGATGTGTCCCCGCGTCCAATCGAGACGAAAGGTGCGGATAATTTGGATGCCGAGTTGCGTAACGTTGGATTCAAGCACGCGAAGGCGCTCTGGGTCGCGATCACACGCCACGATTACGCCCCGGTTTTTCATGAGCTGCGCGATATAGCCTGTTTTCCCGCCTGGCGCGGCGCATGCGTCGAGGATTTTTTCTCCGGGTTGCGGATCGAGAAGTTCACAGGCAATCGCCGTGCTTGGATCCTGAATGTAGCAACGGCCCAGGTTAAGAGCGTCGGTGGGCCATGCGTGAAATTCTACAAACTCAGGATTGTGGACCAGTGCGAGCGATCCGGGATATTTCCGGAGGAAATCGGCATGATCGATTTTTAACCGATTGATTCGCCCGTAAATTGGCGGAGGCGCGTTGTTCCACCTGCATAGTTCTTTTGCGGCTTCAGCTCCGAAATGCTGCTGCCAGCGTGCGATCAGAAATTGGGGATGCGAGGTTCGAACGAACAGCGGCTGCGCATTGCCTCGCCTACGTAATTCATCTTGCTCTCTTGCGGCGGCGCGCAGCACGCCGTTGATTACCGCTCGTTGCCTCTTTGGCGCGAGTTCCACGGTTTCGTAAACCGCTGCGTGTTCAGCTGTTTTGAGGAACAAAAGTTGATAAAGGCCGAGTCGCAGAAGGTCGCGAAGAACGGCATCGATTCGAGAGGCACGCAGGCAACCGATCCAAAAATCAAGCAAGAGCAGATTGCGCAGGACGCCATAAAACAATTCGAGAGCGAAGGCGCGATTCGAAACAGTAAGCGCCGCTTTTGCAAAAAGCCTCGAGATGACGGAATCAGCAAAACATCTTTCTCTTCGCCACTGACGCAGAGCTGTCAGCGCAATTTGGCGAGCGGAAAGCTGCGCCATATATCTCCTGGAAGAACCTACCCCGACTTCACACCGGCGCGGCCGATGGAATGATAGTGAAAACCGAGACGGCCCATCGTTTCGGGATCCAATAGATTTCGCCCGTCAAAGACGATCGGCGTCCTCATTTTTTCCTTCACGATCGCAAGATCGACATTGGCAAATTCATTCCATTCCGTGGCAATGATCAGTGCTTCGGCATCGATCACGGCATCGAGAGCGGACGAAGCAAATTCAGCGGCGTCGATTCTTTTTACGGTGCGAGCTTTTTCCATTCCCTTGGGGTCGTAGGCGATAACGTGGGCTCCTTCGCGCAACAGCTCCGCGACGAGTTCGATCGCGACCGAGGAGCGAACATCATCTGTGTCTGGCTTGAATGTGAGGCCCCAGACTGCAATTCGCTTTTCTCGCAAGACCCAGAGCGTTTCTCGAATCGTTTTTAGAAATCGCGCTTTCTGCGTCGTGTTTATTCGCTGCACTTCCTTCAGCAAATCAAACGGAACGCCAAGCCGCTCGCTGATCGTGATGAATGCGGCAATGTCCTTGGGAAAACAGGAGCCGCCGTATCCGATGCCAGCATTCAGAAAATCACGACCGATACGACGATCCATTCCAATTCCATCCGCGACTTTTTCGACATCAGCGCCGCTCGCCTCGCAAATCGCCGAGACCGCATTGATGTACGAAATTTTCAGCGCAAGAAATGAATTGGCGCAATGCTTGATGAGTTCGGCGCTATTGATGTCGGTCACGAGCATCGGCGCCATGAAAGGTTCGTAAACCTTCTTCATCAAATCGATCGCGTGCTCGCTTTGCGCCCCAATTACGATCCGGTCCGGATGCATCAAATCGGCAACGGCACAGCCTTCCCGCAAAAATTCTGGATTGCTCACGACATCGAACTTCGCGCCGTGCCGATTGTAGCGCTTGATCGATTCAGCGACTTTTTCGCCTGTTTTCACCGGTACCGTGCTCTTATCGACGATCACCCGATAGTCGTTTAATACTCCCGCGATTTCGCGCGCCACTTTCTCGAGAAAGCTAAGATCGACATCACCGTTTGGCTGCTGCGGAGTGGGAACGGCAATAAAGATGATCTGTGAATTCTCCACTCCTTCCCGAATACTGCTGGTGAAGCGCAGCCGATGGGCTGAGACATTTCGGTGAATTACCTCTTCCAGGCCCGGTTCGTAGATCGGCACCCTCCCCCCCTGCAATAGTTCGATTTTCTGAAGGTCGTTGTCGACGCAAATAACGTTATGGCCGACATCGGCGAAACACGCACCGGTCACAAGACCGACATAACCTGAACCGATGATCGCAAGATCCATATCAAGAGAAATGCAGTGACTCAGTCGGGCCGAAGTGAGGCGTCAGTCGAATTCAGGAAGCGTTAACATCGCCCGCGAACATTCGCTCATTGACCTTCGGAGCCCGGATCGAAGTTCAAATCAAAGCCAAATTTCGGGAATGCTTTCAGCGTCAAGGTAAATAGGACGCCGTATTCTTTCACACCGGCGTTGTCACGTATCACGCCGCCAAAAGAGGCAACCCAGCTCGTCAGATCGCGGTAAATAGAATATCGCTGCTGCTCGAGAACGCCCGTCGCCGCCTCATATTGCTCTTGAACGCCGACGCCCCAATTGTCATTGAGACGGTAATATCCCCCAACGATAAACAAGCTGCTATTGACGAAGAAAGGGTTTCCATTCAAATACCGATGGCCAACGGTCAATTGCAAATCGGCCATCGGCTGGACAGCCGCGATTGTATCCACTTCCGTAAAGCCCTTGGCGAAAGCCGGCACTTGGGAGTTGACCGAAAACGACGCCCAAGGCAGAGGCGTGAAGCGGATATTATTAAAAAAGTTCGAGTAGGATGTGCGATCGTAGGGGTTGTCGAAGTTCACGTCAAAGAAGGTGTCGAGTTCAAACCAGGTAATCGTTTTGTCATCGCGCCGAGTTTCCAGCCGATTGCGAACACCCAAGCGCCAAACTGTCCAATCCTCAATTGAATCGATTGAAGTGAATTGTGGAAAATCGATCGCCCGCAGTTGCGTGGATGGTTCGAATCGATCGAACTGCAAAATTGAGATCGGGTTCGGGCCGTTTTCTGAAACGTACGAAAAATTGGTGAACGGCTGGACGACGTGGAGAAGTCCGTCCAGACCAAACGCGCGACTTTGAACATTTTCCCAGGTACGCGAGAACTTGAAAGAGGCTTCTGCACCGGTGTTAAAAACCGTTCGGAATGTGTCCCCACCGAAGTCGATCGGGTGAGCAAACGTCGGGTTGGGAAGAAGGAAATCAGGCACCAGCGGATTTGGATTTGGTGTGAAAATCGTGTTCCCGAGATCGCGGGTGTCCCCATAGTACGTTCCGCGAAAGCCAACCCGCGGGACGACGGAAAGCCAGCCAAAATATGTCTTCGGGTAGACTAGTTGATGGAAGGTGTCGAAGCGAGTCGTGCCATAATTCTCAAAGCCGGAATCCTTAACGAACTGTCGGCGCAAGTCAGCAAAGCCGGTCTCGCTTTCATAGAAAATTGGTCCGCCGAAAAGGGCGTGACGCTTGATGTCCAACACAACTTCTGGCAAGCGTTCTGTCGTCTCGAAGAATTCGTTTGCCTGGAAGCGGGCGATGCCCGTGAGCGTGTAAAATGGGTCTGTCTTTGTCAGCGCGACGACGTTGTCAGGAACAGGATCGATTCGAAACTCACCCTGATAAAAATCCTGCATAACGAACGGATCGCTCAGTTTTGTGAGGTTCGCGATACCGTAGATATTCTCGGTAAAATTCGTCCGATCTTCCAAGCTGAGCCGGTATCGTCCTGTAGGAACATCCTTGCGCACCGCAGCCGTTTGATTCAGCAACGGGTTTTGATCCTGTATGTAATAGGTTTTGAGCCTGGCCCAGCTGCTGTTGTCTTTCCCATATTCGATGTTGGAATCAAAGCCAACGGCCACCCCCCGCCGCCCCCGATAATCGAGCCGAAATCGGCCCTTGATGTGGTCTGTGATTGGAAAGGTCACCTGAGTGAGAAGCGACGGTCCCCATGAACTCAGATAGGCTGGTGCGACCGTAAAGCTGAAGGCGTCATCGAGTGATTGATACATGTAGGGCCACCAAAAAATGGGGACCTTCCCGACATAAAACGTCACGTTCTGAAAAATCACACGGTCTTTCTCATAGAGACGAATCGTCCGCGCTCGAAGATGGAAATCGGAGTTGGGTGCATCATGCGTGGTAAAAGTTCCATTCTTTATCAGATAGGCGTTCTCGGAAATTTCGGTGACACTCTCGCCGCTTAGAAAATATGGTTCCGATTCCGTTTGCCCATTTATCGCCCGAACCTGTTTAGTGTCGGTGTTATAAACACCGCTATCGGCGAGGTAGAAGGTTACACCGCGGTAAATCCGCACGTGGCCTCTCAGTTCCACTTCGTGCGTGTTCGAATTATATTGTGCGTAATCGGCGTAAATGTCTGTGTCGCCGACATGAATGGCGACATTATCTCGCGCCGTCGCCAGGCTGTTTTCATACGTCGTTTCCCCAGTGGACGTGATTTCAATCGGGGCATTCTCCGGAGTCTTAACTGCTCCTGTGATGAAACCGGCGCTCGTAAGAAGAGCGACGAGCAACAAAACCGGCTTTCGCATGGCCGACGCCGAAGGTATCGCAGCCAGGCCTTTCTGCAAAGTCAAAAGCGGTTTGCGCTCAGATCCAGAGAGCTGGCATCGATGAGGAACTGGATCGGTCATCATTGGGTCGGCAACGCCTAGATAATTGGCGTTTCCGAATCCTTTCGGAGCCGCAAACCTGCGATTTGCTGATTGATTCCACAACTTAAAACGATTGCGTGGTCTGCCGTTGCCACGGACATACGCAAAGCCGAAATCCGCAACGGAATCGTTGGAGCTCCATGAAGCACAGGCGGAAGCTCGCCACGATGCAAAGCCTGGGCTCCTGCGATGACCTGCCACAGCCCAGCAGCGCCAACACTTTCGCCGAGCGCTGGTTTTGGGGTGTAGACAAACGCATCCGGGACAATCTGCCTTAGCGCTTTGCATTCCGCTTGATCGATAAACGTGCCGTTGGCGCTCGAGATAACAAGATCGATTTCGGTTTGACTGAGATCGCACAAGATTCGATTTAAAACTCCCTCTGCTTCCGTGCGTCTTCGGTAATACCAGCCGGGATGGGTGTGGTCGATCATTATCGAGCCATGCCGTGCGAGCAAGACAGCTCCCGCCCCTTCGCTCAAAATCATCCCCTGTGGGACCTCGCTGAACGGTTCCACCGGAGGCGCCAAACGAAGCAGCCGCCACCGTCGATACGCATCGCATAACAGCCAATCGACTTCTTCCGCCCCGACGACAAGGCAATATTCAAGTTCCTGATTCGTCATCAGGTCCTCCGCCATTCTTATCGCGAGGAGACCGACCGCGCTATCACCCACCAGGGTATAAGTGGCGCCCGTGATTCCGAGAATCGCTGCGAGATGGCTCGCCGGCGCGTTGAAGACCGTTTCTGGAAACAGGAGCGGACTAGCTGCTTGCGCGCCCGCCTCGACGATATCGCGGTAAAAACGCTTCGTATAAATCACCCCGCCATTTGAGATTGCAAAGACGAGAGCAATTCGGTCCGTATTCCGAGGATCGGCCTCGACTCCGGCGGTTTGCAGCGCCTCCAAACCGGCGGCCGCGGCGAAGCGCGAAATCAGACTGGCGCGCCGGAGGCGCGGATGCGCTGGCAGATTGGCCAACGCTAAGTTGGGCACTCGGAAAGCGTTGTAGGATTGTTCACCGAACTGTTCGGTGATTTTTTCCGCAGTCGCCTCTTCTCCTTGAAGCAACCGTTCCCAGACAAAATCGACACCGCTTCCCAGAGGGGTAATCCACCCCATGCCCGCGATTCCGAGACTCATGCCTCGAACTTGCTTATCGCAATGGAAGCGTTTGTCCCACCGAACCCGAAGGAGTTCGAAAGAACTGTGCGCAGAGCCGCCGGCCGCGCTTTGTTCGCAATGACGTTTAAATCGATGTTTTCGTCTGGAGCGCGAAAGTTGATGTTGCCAGGAAGAAATTGATGTTGGAGCGCCAGCAGACAGACAATAACCTCGACCGCACCTGCCGCTCCTAACGAATGCCCCATCATGCTTTTCGTCGAGCTTACCGGCACGCGGCCAAACAATTCGCTGATTGCTTTTCCTTCGGCGGCGTCGTTAAAGGGCGTAGCCGTTCCGTGCGCATTGATGTAATCGATTGCATCCGCTGAAATCTGCGCGCTCTGCAGGGCCCGCTCCATCGCCCGTCGCGGTCCGATGCCGGACGGATCGGGCTGTGTGATGTGAAAATTATCGGTTGACATGCCGTAGCCAGTTACTTCTGCAAGAACGCGCGCGCCTCGTGATCGAGCGGCATCGAGATTTTCCAACGCGAGAATCGCTGCGCCTTCACCCAAGACCATGCCAGTGCGATCTCGATCAAACGGACGGCATTTTTCGGGCGTCGAGGCCTGAAGCGAATCAAACCCGACGAAGACCAGTTCCGAGAGTGCGTCGTAGCCACCGGTCAATATGCGCTCATAGCGACCTGATCGCACGCATTCAAACGCATGGCCGATCGCGTTTGTTCCCGAGGCGCATGCGTTCGCAATTACCTGGCAGGGTGCAGAAATTCCGAATGTTTCCTGCGCATCAAGCACCGGCTTTTGTGCAGGGTAATTCGCGATCCAGGTCGGCGAATGTCGCAAGCTGTCATGTCGATTTAACGCCCGCAAATAATCTTCGCCGTGAGACATGCCACCGCTGGTCGTCCCGACTATCATCAATTCAGGTTTGAATTGCGGCGATTGTGCCAACGCTTCGCCCAGCGCGGAGATCATCATGTGCGATGCACGGTGTAACCGTTGTGCGCGACCTGCTTTGCGTCGATTACTTAGCAGGCGCTCATCAGACACTTGACCCGCAGTTTTGCATCGGCATCCAGCCACCGAAAATCGGGTCACGCGAGTAATGCAGTCGCGCGCCTCTTGGAGGGAATCGAGCGTCTCGCTCAGTCCGAATCCGAGCGGACTGACCACGCCCGCTGCCACCACTGCAACGCGGGCAGTGATACTTCTTCGGTTCGCAACCGCAGACCTGGGCATTTTTGACAAAAATTGATCCACTATTTCCTATTGCTTTCTTAAAAAAGCGTTTTAGTAATGATTCGGAAACGGAAGCTTGGAAGTTGGTGGATTGTCAGTTGAGTTTATTCAGTGGCGATTTGAAATCCGATAAGCGGGAACAGTGACCTGGCTGCGTTTTCCAGAATAAACTCAATGGGAACTAAATTATACGTAGGCAATCTTTCCTTCAACACGACGGAAAACGAACTGCAGGAGCTTTTCGCACAGGCTGGCCCTGTGCAGGAAGTCACTCTCATGCAAGATAAATTCACCGGCAAGTCACGTGGCTTTGCTTTTGTGACGATGGGTTCGGAGCAGGACGCTCAAAACGCCATTTCAAAATTCAACGGCCAAACCATTGAAGGTCGGCCACTGACGGTCAATGAGGCTCGACCGCGAGAGGCGCGCCCGCCCGGTGGTGGCGGACGCGGTTACGGCGGGGGCGGGGGAGGCTATGGCGGAGGCGGCGGGTACGGTGGTGGCCGCCGCGACGGTGGTCAGCGACGAGGCCATTAAGGTTCGCGAAAAGCGAATCGAGTTGAATTGGGCAGGGCTGGATTCGAACCAGCGAAGGCGTAAAGCCAGCAGATTTACAGTCTGCCCCGTTTGGCCACTCCGGAACCTACCCGTCAATGCGAGCGTTGATATAGGCTCACGCCCGATGCCCCGCAAGTGATTTGGGGGCTGCGATTCATTGACCGATCTTTGGATTTCTTTATTCGACGTACTCGGCGATCGCGCCGACTACATAGCGCTGCATTTCGCGTGAAATCTCGGGATAAATCGGCAACGCGAGCGTCTCGCGGGCGGCCCGTTCTGTCTCTGGAAAATCGCCTGGCTTGTAACCAAGATACGAAAAACATTTCTGCTCATGCAATCCGAGCGGATAATAAATCGCCGTCTCGATCTCGCGCTCGGCGAGATGCTCGCGCAAAGGATCACGCTTTGCCGTGCGAATGACGTACTGGTGATAAATGTGGTGATTCGTTAGTCCGCGATCACGATAAGGTTCGGCTGGCAACGTGATCTTGTTTTCTAAACCGGCGCGTGCGAATTCCGCGCGGTAAAAATCAGCAGCGGTACGCCGCGCTGCTGACCAACTTTCCAAGTACGGAAGTTTAACCGTCAGAATTGCCGCCTGGATTTCGTCTAAGCGAAAATTTCCCCCGATGACACCGTGGAAGTAGCGCGGATCCATTCCGTGATCGCGAAAAATGCGCAGTTTCTTTGCGAGCTGATCATCCCGGCAAACGATCATTCCCGCATCGCCTGCAGCTCCGAGATTTTTTGAGGGATAAAAGCTAAACAGCCCAACTTCGCCCATCGTTCCTGCTTTGACGGTTTTCCCACCAAACGGATACTCCGCCCCGATCGCCTGCGCGGCGTCTTCAATTACATCCAGCTGGTAGTGCTCCGAAATCTGATGAATCGCGTCCATGTCACAGCACAAACCGAACAAATGGACCGGGACAATGGCGCGGACTCTTTCTCCACTCTTTGTTTTCAGCTCGCCATTTGGGTCGGTCCGGCAATTTTCCTCGATATATTCCTGAACTGCCAACGCGCGGATGTTAAATGTGGTCGGATCGATATCCACGAAGAGCGGTTTGGCGCCAACGCGCGCGATGCAGCCGGCCGTGCCAAAAAAAGTGTAAGGTGTCGTGATTACGGCATCGCCAGGCCCGATTCCAAGCGCCATCAAGATGGCCAGGAGAGCATCCGTCCCCGACGAGACCCCGACCGCGTGGGAGGCGCCACAATAAGCGCAGATCGCTTTTTCGAATGCCTCGACTTTCGGGCCGAGAATGAAACGATGACTTGTTAGGACGTCGTCAATTGCTTTGCGGAGTGGCTCGCCCAGTATGCGGTATTGTTCGCTTAGATCGAGTAACGGCACGCGCATGGCGCGAAAAGCATGGCAGTTTCGGCCTTCGGTTCAATCCGAACTTCACCCATCCTGCTGGGACGAGACTCAGTCGAGCCTACGAAAATTGCAGTTTGGTTTCAGGTTCAATCTGGAGTTCATCTGGGATGCGCAGCGTTGACCCTCCGCTTCGACTAGGATAGCCTGTCGATCATGGCCTTATTCCGCGGGCTTTTTTGGTTCGTCCTCTTCATCGTTTTGGCTTTTTGCTTCGTCGTCCTTTTCGAGTACGGACCACATGATTTTGCGAACGGCTTCCAGAAGGAGTTTGCCCGCGTAAAGTCGTTTGTCATGAAGGAAACGGGCCAGACACAGAAACCGAAGAAGTAATGCCTCGCTATTGGACGAACTCGACTTCCACTGGAGTGTCGATGTAACCTGCGTGGCGTGCGGCGTCTAGAAACTTTCGGATGGCTGCGCGTCCGGTTTCACCATAATCGCGAGTAAATTCGTTCACATACATGCCGATGAATTTGCCGGCCAGCTGTGCGTCCATATCGCGCGCGTAGGGCATCGAATGCTGTACTGCCTCATCCCAATGAGCCAGGCCGAAGTCGATGCTTTCGCGGATGATTTCAAAAAGATCGTGCTGCACGGAGTGCGGGATGTCTTTGCGTAGCACATTGCCGCCAAGCGGGAGCGGCAAATT
>Ga0193735_1000542_pt1 | contig 12037 bp, 5 predicted proteins | sample U1m2metaG_FD_145080 | JGI IMG/M metagenome (GOLD analysis project Ga0193735, IMG submission 145080) | Soil microbial communities from a riparian zone of the East river system, Colorado, United States - U1m2 | ecosystem: Environmental > Terrestrial > Soil > Riparian zone | place: USA: East River... | reverse complement strand
AGTGCAATCGCCGCCCGCGCGCGAAGGCGCTGGCATGACCTACGACGCGGCCTTACACCGTGTGATTCTCTTCGGCGGTCAGGATAACAAGGGAAATTTCAACGATACCTGGGAACTCATTCCAACCGCTACTCCTACTCCTACTCCTACTCCTACTCCTACTCCAAGTCCCACAGCTACACTTACACCAACACCCACTCCATCAGCTACTCCCGCGCCCAGAGCAACTCCCAGGCCTCGTCCCACTCCACATCCTCGCCCGACTTCGCCATGATTCGGCAGTTGTCGGACTCCCCCCAACAAGCGGGCAGATTAGACGCAGAAAGCGAAGGGTCGTATCTAAACATTCAACATTTCAAGCGTGCGTTTCAATTTCCTGTCAGTTTGGGCACGCTTTTGAACTGGCGCGCGCTCTTGTGCCGACACCTGCCCGGATTATCGCGGAGTTGGGCGAACGCGATCGTGCGCTCGAACTACGCAGCACGCCGGCCAGGGCCTGCGAGTCCGGCTCGTCAAAAAGCGCCGCCCGCACAGGCCCCCGATACTCAACTCAGCGCGCCGGCACTGCACCTCCCCACGCCGAAGGCGACGGGTTGAGTGGAGTGACCAGCGACGGGGAATTGAACGCCTTCATTTGCGGCCCCGCCTGTTTTGTCGGCGGTGTGCCTGTGACGCGAGCTATGAATCCGTGGGCAATGCCGGAAGCGTCGACGAAACGACCACAGATATTTCCCTGGTCACTGATTCCGTTTAGCGATGTAAGGGTTGACCCGGGATAGTCGAAAGTGAAGAAATTGTTTGGCGGGACAAAGAAGAGTCCATGAGTTACGCCTGAGCTGTCCGCATATCGGCCCACCACCCAGTTCTTATCGTTAAGGCCAAACAGGACTGTCGCAGTGGAGCCCGAAGGATCGATCGGGAAGTGCAGCGCCCCATTGGCGTCCCGGAAGTAGCCGTGAAGGATTCCTGAGCTGTCTATATAGTATCCCACCACCAACTGCTTTGAATTATTGATCTCGTAAGCAAGGGTCAAGATAGCTCCCGGTACGCTAAACGACGTTATGGTTCCGCCAACGCTGACGTACCCCTGGAAGATCCCGCTGCCGTAAGAAAACGAGCCGGTAAAGTCGGCGACATCGTTTATCCCAAGCACAGAGGTGCTGACCGCGCCGGGAACATCGTATTCTGTGAAGGTGCCGCCCGACAGGAAAAACCCGTGATTGTTGCCATCGCTGCCGAGGTAGTTACCGCAGACTGTGCGTAAGTTATTGATGCCTCGTCCTTCGGTAAAACCCACGGTATCATTAGGGTCGACGATCGGGTCGCTAAAGCTACCGTCGCTGAACCGGACAAAACCTCGCGTCACTCCGGTCGAATCGATGAACTCGCCAACGACGTCGCCTCTTTCGTTAATCTTTTGCGGCAAGGTCGAATTTCCCGTTCCGGGATAATCAAAAGTCGTGATCACTTCGATAGAGCCTGAGCTCGCTGCTTGCTGAGCGAACGTCCCCATCAATGGGAACACGAACAGAACTGCCAGAATGCTGTTAAATATCGATTTTGGTTTCATGATGCTTATTGCCTCCTTAATTGAATTGCCCTTTGCTAAAACGCCGACGTGGCAAAAACACAAGATCCACTTAGCGAATTTCGATAAGGCCGGTTTGCGTGTTATCTGGTTTCGTTGGGCCAGCTTTTAACTGCGGGCAGGGGCCGGTGCTCGAATTCACTTGCAGGTTCCGCGTGAAATAATGCTTTCCGCGTAACTTCAGGCCGGATTTCCCGTAGTACACAGGTAAAAGGCCGCGAATGGAGTTCTCAATGACGAGAAGTCACGCAAGGCCGAAACAAAAAAAGGGAAACCGCCACGCCGGAGATGACACACCGTTTACTTCACGCGATGTCACGGCAGCGCAAATACCAGTTGCGCCACCAGCGTGCCGGATTGTGTTGTTACTGTAGTCGTCCGGCAGCTAGTGGCACCTTGTTTTGCGATGTGCACCGACGGAAGCGAAACTTAGAAAACAGAGAAAAGCAGCGCCAAAGATTTAAGCGAAAGATTCGATACCTTAAAGCTGAAAGCTACAGATTCACGGGGAGGAGCCGAAAGCAGCAACAAAGTAGCAACGGCAAAACACACACTTCTCCCAGGGTCTGGTAAAATAAGAGCCTATCGGCTTTATCGCGGAAAATGCGCTCTCGTCGATTCCCACGCGCCATCACGTGGTAAAACGCCCCGCCATATTCGATCCGAACCGCTCAGGCCACAGCGCACTTCTAAATCCATGCAGTGAGTCCGGTCAAGATTTGATGACTGACCCCTATTTATTTTCCCCACTGAACTTTGAACCCCATCCGGACGCATCCACATTTTCAAATCGGAGCGAACCGACGAGTTTTTGAATGGAGTCCAAAGGAGGCCGAAATGTTGTTTCACCCTTTTCATCAAGGAATCTCTCCATTTTCCTCAAATACTTCAAATAGTCCACCTCTCCGAGGTCCTCGCCATGTTCATCAGTTACAAGGCCATTTTCTTCGGTGTGCGGCAGATCGGGATGGCGGACATCGAAATACGCAGAAACCGCAATTTTATTAACGGTACTGATTCCTTCAATCTGGTAACGAAGCCGCGCTCCGACGGCATAATTGCTTGCATCTTGCGAGTACTGTACGAGGAAGCCAATGCCAGAACCCCATGAGAAGTCGAGGTATCTCACATGGCTTAAGAAATATTGATCGGACATCTGATTTTGAATTGTCGGAATCTCCTTCGCATTGCCGTTTGCATACCGCTGTGGGAGCACTGGCCGATCATGTAGTAATCGGTGCAACGTTTCTGCCCTCGCCGAGAGCTCTGGATAAGCCACATTAAGATCTTTCACACCGCGATCTTGCAGGGCATAAAGCGTAATCGAACCGGCACATCGCGCTCCCATATAGAAAAGAAAGAGAAGATTCGCTGGATGTACGTTCAGCTGATCGTGAGGGTGAGGCACAGGTTCGCGTTTTGACTCTACAATCTCAACCTTCGAGAACATAGCCGTGTCGTACGTTAGCGTTACGCCGTCTTGACTAATGGTCTTCTGCTGTCCCCAGACCGGTGGGGCAACACAGAAGGAAATCCCGATGCAAAGCAACTTGTGCTTAAAAATTCTTTTCATAGGAGAGTAGTTCCAACGATCGGACCTCACTTCAGTTTCACTGTCGTTGTTCATGTGGTTTAGTGTGAATTACGTCGCTTGCAGCGTCTTGCGCCTCTTGTATTCCTTTCTTGATCGCCTGGTCGAGGCTAAAATCGGATGTGGAAGGCTGTGGATCATAAGGCTTCGTCGCGTTTACTACCGACCAATCGCCTTCCTTTGGATCGTAAGAACGCTTTTGAAGGGAGCCACTCTCGCCTTTCCATTGATCAAGGATGATCGCCTTGCCATTTTCCCAGCCAACTTTGATTCCAGTATGATTGATGATCGATGGGTCTTTCTTTACGGCTTCGGCGTTGTATTCTCTTATATCCTTGTTGGGGTAGACGCCATTTTCCCAACGGCGCGCAACCAACGTACCGTTTGGCGTGTCTTTAGTTACAGGCGCGCCTTGAGTCCAACCGCGGTGTCGAGCCGGCGGTGCGTCGTGCAAGGTGCCATCGGCTAGCCTCGTGCCTGTTAGAAACTGTCCCGCTCCAGCGCATTGCCGAGCAGTTCCATTCGATTTGTTAATTACATACTCTCCAATTATGTTAGGAACCACAACGTCGCTTCGTAGGACGAAGTGGTACGTGCCATCTCCGTTCGGTATCCCATCTGTCCCCATGGGATCCGTCATGTCCAACGGATCATTGTGGCAGTAACGGAAGAGATTGTAATCGCCGGTGGCAAAGAGCTTAGGGTCTTCGCTCATGAACCGGCCCAGCGTCGGATTGTAAGCGCGCGCTCGGTATTCGTAGAAATTAAAGGCCGGGATGTAGGTGCCCAGGTAGCTTGCAGCATATTCTCGGCCGGTGAACAGAAAACGATTGTTATAAGCTGTCGCGGAGAGCGGAGTCCAGCCGAAATCCGGACCGTAGACGCTCGGCGCGCCAAAGGCATCGTACTTGTATTTCTCTAGCACGTTCCCGCTGGCATTGGTGAGATGCGTAACGCTGCCTTCGTGATCCTGCTGGTAGTAAAACCACTGCCCGGCATTGACCGTCACATCCAGCCGCGCCAGGATTTCGTCAATCCCTTTGCCATAGAGGTTGCGCGCATAAAGCGCGCCGCCTCCGTTGTATTCCAAGATCGATTTTTCCCCATCGTAAACGTAATAGGTGGTCGTGTTATTTAATTTCCTCTTCACGCAACGGCCCAAGGCATCGTAATACAGATAATAGTTATTAGTCCCGGTGCTCGCCTGCTTGAGGTGCTCGTCATTGATGTAACTGTAAGTAACGGTGTTGTATGTGGCTACCTCGTGTTCGCTGCCGTTGGTGATTGCAGCGCCGCCTGCCGAACCAGTATACTGGTTCAGATTGTTCGGCGTGTAAGGCGTACTGTTCCCGGTGAGCGTGTCGTAAACACTGGTGCGATTGCCCCCAAGGTCCAGATAATAAGCTACCCCACGCCCAAATTGCGCCGTGTCAGGAAACTGCATCTGGGTCGGAGGGGGAGTGCTGGTTGTACCGCTCGGCGGCGGGGGTTCCGCTTCCACCGTCTCAGGTGGCTGGTAATCAGCAAACGGATCGACGTTATCGGTGGTGTCCATGTCAGGGTCTCCGCCTTCTTGAATAGGCGAGTCGGGATTTACGCCGTACTCGCACCACAAAAGTTCGCCATTCCAGTAATAGCCAAACAAGTCCTTCTTGCCATCGTCGGCCCGGTCCACTTCAGTCAACCGGTTCAGCCGATCGTACGTGTAAACCTCAAGCGAGATGTAGTTCTGACCTTTTTTCACGTATCGGTGCGACATCCGGTTAAGACTATCGCGGGAATAATATTGTAATACGCCGCCGTTCAGGAAATTCATGCGCTGAATTTCATTGGAGGCCCCATCGTAATAATACTGGAAGGCCACTCCGCCCCCAGTAGGGGAGATTTTTTCAAAGCGCCCCAAGGCATCATACCCGAAAGTGTAGTCGTGTGCGGCTCCATCGACATACATGCGGGTTTCCTTTCCGTCCGCATCGTATTCGTATCGCACATCTTTGATTCCCAAGCCCGCGGTATTCTGCCGCTCCCAATACATCCGGCCAGCCGCATCATACGCACGAGTGACGGCTGCGTTCGCATTGCCGGCGGCGGTCAATCTGTCGGCATCATCGTAGCCATACGAGGCCGAATCAACACCATTACTCCAGCTCATCCCGGTTTTACGGTTCCGGTTATCGTAGGTGAAGCTCTGGGTCTCTCCGTGCACCGTAGTCCGGCTCTTTAGATTGTGCGCGTTATCGTATGCCCAGCTTTGGTAGCTACTACCGGGATACGTCATCTTAGTCTTTTGATCAGAGGCGTCGTAATCGAATGTGGTGACGTGCAAGTTACTATCCTTTACCCACTGAATCGTGCCTGAGGGATTGTAGCCGAACCATGTGGGCAGGTCTACTGTCGCGCTTTGCGGTACCACAGTCCAAAGCACTCGATTCAGCGCGTCGATTCCTTTGGTCTCGTGTATCCCGTCGGGGCGGTCGACTCGATTAATGTTACTGACCCCATCGTAATGCCAAACCGTGGTGGCCGCCACGTTGGTGCCATAGGCTTCGGTAGCCGACGTCTTGCGATTGCGATTATCGTAAGTGTTATGGGTCTTGCGATTAAGAGGTTCGGTCACCCAGGTGAGATTTCCCACATTATCGTAGTCGAACGAGGTCGTTGTCCCTGCCACCGTGGTAGCGGTCTTGAGCCAGTTCGGGTTGTAAACGTTGGTCGTCACGATCCCCGCCCGGCTCGTGTCCGTGTAAATCGAGTTCGTGGTATGGAGGTAAGGTGAATTTGTGCTGGGCTTCAAATAACTGAAGGTTTCAGCTCCAATACCCGGTTTGGTGATGCTGAGCACTCGATTGTAATTGTCGTAGCTGTAAGTGGTGCGCTGGCGGAGCTCATTTTCTTCCCACATTTTGTTGCCGAACTGGCTGTAGCTCGCCGAGCGATATTTGCCGTCGGCATGCGTGACCTTGGTGACCAAGCCGCGTCCGGGACAAGCCTGGCCGCTCGCGTTGCGATCATACTCGTAGATCTCGTAAGCTACCTGATTTTGCGCGTTTGCCGGTAGGATCTCTTTCCAGACTCGATCGGCCCAACACCAAAGGGCGTGATTCATGTACGTGATCTTGGGATCACCTGGCTGGGCCGTGGAGTTGGTCGTCGGGTTCCATTTATAAAGAAGCAAGCCGCGCCCATCGTATTGGTAGTGCACGTAGTTACCATTCTTGAGCCTATGCCGCGTCACCTGACCGAAGCCGTTGTAAACGAATTCCTCATGCGACGCAGGAGTCCATTGGTTCGACGGATAGTCGATTCGGGTGACCCGATAATTTGCGTCTCGGGTGTAAGTAGTTACTCCTCCGCGTTCATCCGTAACCGTATAGATGTAATGACCTCCGATGTGGCCAGTACCCTCGTTGTAGTAGGTGTAATCAACGTGAGTGCCATCGGGATGGCTGATTCGCGTGATCTGGCCAATTCCAGCGGGCGGCACGGGGCCGCGAGTGTATGTAGTGGTGTGATTATTGGCGTCCCTGACTGAATTGATGTACCAATTGGCGTCATAGCCGAGGTGGGTCGTGCGCCCCTGGAAATCGGTGTAATCGGTAAGCATCTGCTGGGGAGGAATGTTTTCCTGGTAGTCGGTGCAAGGGCCGCACTCGTTGCCCTGGCAGTGCTGCATATGAGTATAGTTGAAGGTCCGAGTTGGCCCGTCTCCGCGGGTCTCAGTGAAAGTATCTTGCGTTCCCTGGCCGCCTGTAGGTACACCTGGGGAGATTGCCGAAACGGCACCGATACCAGGATATTTCTCGTTGATAATCGCGCCATGGGGACCGGCATTCTGATATTCGTACCAGATTGTTCCCATCGGCCCGTTGTAACGGACGTCATCGCAGCGTTTCAGGAGCGGGTACTGCTTATGTGTCGTCGGACCTTCTGTTACATTGTCAGTTCGATACTTGTAACTCGCGGACCTGCCGTCGCTGTAGTTGACACCGGTCAACATCTTTTTTTTGCGTTGCTGTATCGGTGGATTAATAGGATCACACGCCGTGTAAGTGTAATTGACCCAGTCGGTGCGCTGCCCAGTAGGGTGCGTTGGGGTGCCTGGGGAGCCATCAACATCAAACGCCTCGACCCAAGTCAGCAACTTGATTCCATCCTGGTCCTGATCGCTATAAGTAAACCACAAACATCTGCCGCCAGGTTCGGTAACCTTCACCCGTTGCCCATTGGCGTCGTAAGCGATCCTTGTCCTTTGACCGTAAGGATCGTAAATATCCGTTACGTGACCACCTGAGAAGACTACTTTGCCTCCGTCGGCAAGGCGCCAGATTCCATTACCATCCCATCCTTCGGACACGCCCAACGGCGGACCGCAATAGGGATCATAGACGTTGCCATGCGGAGAGACCACCTTGGTGCCATTACCCCATAAAAGCCACGAATATTCATGCGCCCAACCGGGACTCAGGCCGATCGCACCGGGGGTCGCGTAATACTGTTGGCGACTGTTGTAATAGCGGGTCATCTTTAGCAGATATTTGCCGATGGAACCCGGCACTACGATATCGTCGATCACACGATGCGCGCTGTGACTGAGTGGATCATAAGAGCAGCCAGTCGCCACGTTGCCGTTGAAAATTCCTGTAACTCCAATTGGCCCCTCGTAATTGCCACCAGTGTCAGGAAGGTCAGGCGAATAAGGCCCTTGTGGCTGAGTATAGTTTGGGTCCGCCGCAACGTCCGGGTCGTTGGGGGCGTCGTTATCGGTGATTGGGTCGCCTGGGTCAATGGTCATGGCAGTACTGGGATCGTCGGGAACGCCGCCATCAGGCCCGTCCTGCGCGAAGAGTCGCGCACCAGGTATCGCTGTAAACAAAGTTACGCTGAACGCCAAGAAAAGGGAACAGAATCTAAATTGCATAAAAGAAGCGCGGATTATTGCAGAGAACTATTATTTTTTTCATGTTTTCACCTCGCACGGAGGATATCCGGACAGCTAAGAGCTTGTCTGTCGGGGTTGATCCCTGAATTTTTGTCTTGGACTCTGTCGGATTTTGCCCTACAAACCGCTGCAAATCCCTCAGAAGTGCGCAGACCCCGGCATACACAGCCACGCAAGGAGAAAGATTCGCTTTCGCGTAAGGCCACGGCGGGCCAAGGACAGCGCGGAGACCGGGATCGGCGATCCCGGCTACAACTAAGAAAATCCCCGACAGAAAAACCCGACAAGGTGTCAGGGAAACGCCTGACGAAAACAAAAGTACTCGTTATTCACCGAACAGGGTTCGTTCGATCCGGCGTGCTCTCGCTGATTGCGAAAAGCATGCAATTTATGGCTTGCGGCGAAACGGACGAAGCGCCTTTGGCCCGAGAGTTATTTCTGCGTCACAAGCCGGATCTTGTTCTAATTGGATTGAGGCTCACCGGTGCTGATGGGATACAGTTGATTAAAGAATTCCGGAGCCTCAACCCAGCGGCTGCAATACTTGCCCTTTCCGAGCAGGCTGATGCGTTTTCCGCTCAACGCGCGTTCCGGGCGGGTGCGCGAGGATGTTTGAGTACCGAGGACGCTCCGGAACTGCTCAGGGCGCTCGATGAAATCTTCATCGGCCGCCCGTACGTAGGTGCAAGTGTGTTGCCGCTAATTCTAAGCAATTTCGCAGCCGGCGCTAAAAGCGTGGGCAGCTCCGATATCAACAGCCTGAGCAATCGTGAGCTGGAGATCTTCTCTTTTATTGGCAGAGGCCTCAGCGTTTCGGAATTAGCGACTGAATTGAATGTAAGCGTTAAAACGATTGAGACACACCAAATGCGCATGAAGGAGAAGCTAGCGTTGCATAGCGCTGCCGAGTTGCGACAAAAAGCTCGGGAGTGGCTAGCCAGGTCTGCCTTGAACCGGATACGCGAAGATCCAGAAGCAGCATGAGCAAATGGAGCGCGCGGGCTCGTTTCTTGTAGAAAAGCCGTGGTCACCGCCCACGGCTACAGTTTGAGCGCATCGACTGACTCTGCAAAATCATCTCGCTAACGAGATACATCAAAGGTGGATCCATACGGATTGTCGCTCGCTTTCAGCTTGCGATGGCGAGGTTCGACTGTTCTTAATTGTTGAAAAAGGCGACAATGAACGGCCCCGCAAGCAAAGCTCGGTTCTGGTGGGCGATAATCGCACAGGTTGTAGGAGCCCAGGTGTTTTTCTGGGACGCGCTTCCTGATTACCGGGAGTTGACTGCCGGAGAAGTCGTGGTTGGTACGCCTGGGGACTTTGCCCTCGCGATGTTTGGCCTTGTGGTAATGCAATCGGCCTATTGGTATGCTCGCCGTCTTCAGCCCGAAATCCGGTTCCGTCATCGGGTTCTATTGGCTCATGTCCTGCTCTGTGTTAGCGAGGTCAGTTTCTTTTTCGTCAGCGCGCTGGCGACGGTGGCCATATTTGATCATTGGAGGCGATCGCAATTCGTCTTCTGGAAATTGATGCTGCTGGCTTCTGCCATCTTCGCCTTCTTCTGCTATAAACGTCAGCTCGCAAGTGTTGGGGACGCCTTGCTGGAGGCACAACCCGAGCGTGCCGGGAAAGCAACCACCGAAGGTTGAGATACAGCAATCTGGATTGCAGACGCACATCGCGACAACGGAAAGCGTTTCGTTGTGCATGCTGGCGAAAAGCTGACCGCCTTTCTAGAACTTGAACGAGTAACCCGCGAATCGTCGCGCTTCCGCAACACGGGATAACTAAGCACAATTCTTCCACGACTCTGCTGTTGGTCGGTGGGCTTTCAAAGAAAAACGGGGCGGTAGCTCAGTGGTAGAGCATCTCGTTTACACCGAGTGCCTAACAAGTATGCCCATTTTCTCTCACGTGCTCTCACCTACTTTTTCATAGGTAAAATCTTCTGGTGCGTGTTGTCTCAAGTGTTCTCAAATAAGTTTAAAAAATATCGTCGGTGTACAAAGAAGTGGATAAAGGGAAATTGGCTTCGGGCTGGTAATTGCCGGCGCCGAACCCTGGAACATCTATGCTCGCGACGAGCTCCGGATCCTCTCCGAACAAAACCGCATCGCCCCACTCTCCGTCACTGAGCTACGCAAACTCCACGACATCAAACGCGCCTTTAACGCCAAGGTCGCACCGGAGGACTTCAAAAGAAGCGATTGAACAGCGCCTAATGGGACTCAAACGTTTCGCTCACACGGGACGTAATGCTCTGACCGAATAACGGAAGTCCCGTCACGCTTTATTGCGTGATAACGCGTGCACGCGCGTCAATCGTGTGCACATACGAAAATTCAGAAGGAAATCACCGCCGTCGGTCTTGGTTAATCTGCAGACGGAATGGACGGAACCATCGCGGGATCCAAGCTTTATTCGGAATCCGGCGCACGATGCCGCCAAAAAGTTCCCCCGCGTAACAAACCGCTGCCCCACAATGCCGGCCAGCGTCGTATGCCAGACCTGATCGTCCGGCGCTCTGAAAGCAGAACTAAAAGCGGCATTGCTTTGTTGAAGCGATATCGGCATTATTCGTCGACCAAACACGAATCCAATGAGAACCACAATCGCATCTACTCTCATATTAATCGCAGTCTGCCTGGCTATATTCGCAGCCAAACCAGCCAATCTCGACACAAAAGCTCGTTCCGTTGGCGCGCAGCGCAGTGACTCTCGCCCAACACTTGGCGATCCGCGCTCGCCAATTCGTCATCTCATTGTTGTAGTAGGAGAAAATCGCAGTTTCGATAACGTTTTCGGCACTTACGTGCCATCGCGCTCGCAAGTGATATGGAATCTCCTGTCCCAAGGCATTGTGTTAAACAATGGCGACCCGGGACCAAACGCTGCTCTGGCGGCACAGAACCAAGCGACTGATACGACCACGTATCAGATCAGCCCCACACAAACAGTTGCTTTCCCGACTCTGCCGCAGCCAAACACCACCATCAGCCCCGCGCTACCAGTCGGGCCGTGCAGACTCGCCGCGATTTTCTGCACCGACATTGGGCTTGATCCAACGTCGCAGGGGCTTCTCTCGGCCCGTGGCACAGGCCAACCGCCCGCTCCGGGAATGAGCATCCCACCTCCCGTGCCTGATTGCCGGTATCCGTCCGACCTCCCTAACGGGCCTTACTCGCTCGTAGGGGCTTCCAAACTGACCAATTGCGGGCCGCCGTTTCCGCCGGGTTTGGCCGACACGATCGCGAACACGACCTACACGAGCAACACCGGCGATCCGGTGCACCGTTTTTACCAGACGTGGCAACAATCCGATTGTTCGATTTCGTACATCAACCCGCAGAATCCCAGCGGCTGCAAAAGCGACCTCTATGTGTGGGTGGCGATTACGGTAGGCTGGGCGACCACCAATCCGCCGATGACAGAGCAGGATACCTTCCAGGGCGGGGTGCCAATGGGCTACTACAATATGGCTCAGGGCGATTTCCCGTATTTTCTGGATCTGGCAGAGAACTACGCGATAAGCGACAACTATCATCAGCCGGTGATGGGCGGTACCGGCCCGAATGCGCAATTCCTATTCACGGGCGATGTCTATTTCTTCACAGACGCGAACGGAAATGCAGCAATGCCGGCTGCAAATCTGATCGAAGATCCCAATCCGAGGTCCGGCACCAACAATTTCTACAATAACGACGCCTTCAACGAGATCGATGGAAACGCAGGTGTGGGTTTCACGAACTGTTCCGACGATACACAGCCAGGCGTCCAGCCGATCATGAGTTACCTGCACGCGCTGCCGTACCCGCCGTTCAATAACGGGGATTGCGACTCAAACCACTGGTATCAGGTGAACAACGATTACCCCTATTACACCACAAGGGGAACAATCATCAGCAACCAGGACGTT
>Ga0193735_1000541_pt1 | contig 12043 bp, 8 predicted proteins | sample U1m2metaG_FD_145080 | JGI IMG/M metagenome (GOLD analysis project Ga0193735, IMG submission 145080) | Soil microbial communities from a riparian zone of the East river system, Colorado, United States - U1m2 | ecosystem: Environmental > Terrestrial > Soil > Riparian zone | place: USA: East River... | reverse complement strand
ACGACCAAGCTTTGATCAGAATTCTTCGCAACCAGTGTCCCCACCACCCCGTCGAGAGAGCCACCTCGAATACGTACGGGCCGGTTGATCTGGAGAAACGGATAAGGCTCAAAAGGAACGTCGTTGTCGAGGATGACTCGGATATCCTCTATCTGTTTGTCCGGAATTGGTGTGCCGCGTCCTTGACTTCCTACAAAACCGGCAACTCCCGGAGTTCGCAGCACAGATATTCGCGCGTCCGGGGAAGGAGAAGTACGAACGAAAACATATCCGGGGAACAATGGAAGGTCGACTTCTTTGCGGCGATCGCTCCAGCGATGAATCTGAGTTACCAGAGGTAGAAAGGCAGAAATTCCCTTGTCTTGAATTTCGTCCGCGACCTTCTTCTCATGCCGGGAACGCGTCTGGACAGCGTACCAGTTTGTCTTTTCCGTCGCGACCGAGTCGGTCTTTCCCCAATTGAGCATAGCTCCGCCCTGTCAGTCCCAGGTTGAAGTCCCGGCTGCCTATAAAAAATGGTTCTTGCGCTTGCTTTAGAACCCGGTTTCCAAACTTGCATGGAGAGCCGGGGCATTAGGGGAGAAACACCTGTTTAATGCCGTTATCAATTGCTTAACAAAATCGGTACTGCCTTCTTCTTTCCTACAGCCGGTCGTACAGATTTTGGGGAATGGGAAAAGTTCGTTTATTCAGCACTGCGCCCAGAAGCCGAACGTTGGCAGCCTCAAAGCTTTCCTTGGCTTTCAATGCCGCTTCGCGACGAGTGGTATTGGACTGCAGAACCAGGATGATCCCGTCCGACAGTCGGCCCAGCGAAATAGCGTCGGCGTACAGGTTGGCTGGCGGAGCATCAATCAACACGTAATCGAACTCGTTGCGCAGATCAGCCATGCGGCTTCGCAGTCCCTCAGAACTGATGGCGCCGGCTGATTCGGGCGAACCAGAGGGCAGAACCCAAAGATTGCTGCCGGCAATCTGCTGAGCAAAAGTCCTCATGGTTCCTGGTTGCGAAATCGCGTCCGCCCATCCCACGCGGTTTTCAATACCGAAATAATTGTGTAGCGACGGTGTGCGCAAATTGGCATCCACGACGCAGATCGAAGCGGTGCCCTGTGCGGCCAAGGTCGTGGCGGCGCTGGTGGAGATCCATGTCGCCCCATCGCCGTGTCCAACCGCCGAGAACACAACCAGTCGCGGAGCATCCTGGCCTGAGGTGCGGAATATTCTCTGCACCAGCTTGAGAACTTCCTCGTCACCCACACGCACGGATTTAGCGCCGTTATGCTGCTCCACTTTTACCGGCGGGGCCAGAGCCACGCGGGATGGTGACAGACCAAACTCCTGTTCCTTTTCCAGCCGTTGCAACATTTCAAACGTTCTACTCAAGATCGTGTCCTCGTTTCCCAAACCAAAGAGCCGTGGTTAGTGACCATTCTTTTTAACTGCCCCGACCGGCACTTCGAAGCCGTTTTCGGGGATTGAAGCAAAAACTGGAACCTCCAGGAAGTCGCGGACTTCGTCCGGCGTCCGGAAGGAAGGATCCATGTAATCAGCGACCAGTGCTGCGCCGCCTGCGATCATTGCCGCGAACACCAGCGCTAGCGAGATCAGTAGCAATGGTGAATAGAGGCTGAGAATCGGGTAGGTGGGAGGTTCCGCGATAATGACGTTCAGTACCCGTCGTTCGTCGAGCATGTCTTGAATACGTGCCTGTTCGCGCTTGGCTATATACAACATGAAGTTGGACTCGGCGGCTTTGACTTCGCGCACCAGGTCGTCCTGGGTGATGCCTTTCTGATCGTAGGAAAGTGCTTTTTGCTGATACGCCCGAACGATCCTCGTGTCCGCCGCAGCCTGAGCCTGATAGCCGGCCAGATCGGACTGGGCTTTGGCTAGTTCCTGATCAACCCACGTGTAGACAGGGTTCTGATCTGTGGTGTTGTCATTCAGCGGCGCCTTTTCCTGTTGTGCGATGGCCGCCTTTGTTTGTCCAATTTCCGTATCCACGTCCTGCACCAGGCGATAGCTGGGATCGTATTTCGCCATCAAACCCGTACGCTGCAATTCCAACGTGTTCAAGGTGGACTTGAGGTTGGACAGCAGGGCGGCGTTGTCCGCAGTACGCACCTGGGTTGAAATGCGCGGTGGTAATGAGGTTTTCATTGACCGCAGCTCACTAAGCCGCTGCTCGGTGGCGTGGGCATTCTTTTCCGCGGTGTGCTGATCCGCTTCAAAATCGTTGGCTTTCTCTACTGCGAGGCTGGTCTGGTTCGTGGCTGCGACCGCATCGTGAGTCTTGGCAAAATCAAGCAGGCTGGCTTCCGCGTCCGCCAGCTTTTTCCGGTAGTTTTCCGTCTGCTGGGAGAAGAAGTCGAATACCTTCGGCAAACGATTTACGGCGAGATGTTTCGCGACATAGAGCTTGGTTAAATTGTTGGTGACGCAGTTCGACTGGACGGGATCACCGTTGGAATAGGAAACCTGCATAAGGCCAGTACTACTAACGACGCTCACTTGCAGATCTGACGCGAGTTTCGCCACGGCGTTCGGAAAGCGCTGATCATCGTAGCCAGGCAACAGGGCAGTTATCTTACGCAGATACGGGCTATAGAATTTGGGTTCGCCCCACATCGTCATGGGACAAGCTTGCACCACCTGACGCAGCAAGTCCTCGCTCTGCAGGATCTCCGATTCGTTAGTGATGTCAATCGTTGTGGCGCTAGCGTCGGTGGGCAACTGCGGACGAGGACTGGTATCAGGGGTGACCGCGGGTTCGACGCGGTCGTGCTTGACTAGAATTTCGAAGTCAGACTCCCACTTCAGACCGAAGAAGTAAATTGCCACCAAGGCAGCCAGCAAGCTCCAGAGAAATGCGGTACGCATCAACCGCCGGTGGCGAAAACCGACCGCCACAAATTGTTTCACAGTTGAGGAGATCGACTTCGAGGCGCCGAAGCCGTTGGAGTTGCCGTTGCCGTTATGTTTGCCATTCTTTTCCATGAAGCGTCTCCCTTATGCAGCTCAGTAGGCCAGGGCCTAGTACGGTCCGAAAGTCAGCCGGAATGTGTTGTAAGGAATCAGCGGCTGAATGCTCAAGAGCTTGGATATAGTGTTCTTCGGAACGTAAAGCATGTCTCCAGGCTGCAAGTGCAGGTCCTCGGCGAGGTTGCCGGATTTCAACATGTGTTTGATATCGATTTTTTGAGCCGAAACCCAGTCTTCCGATACTCGTCGGAAGAGATACACCTGTGAATGCTTGGCCGCTCCAGTGAAGCCGCCGGCAATGCCGATGGCTTGGACCACAGTGGTATCACCGTGCAGGTCATATTTGCCTGGTTTGCCGACTTCGCCGTAAGCGACGAAGGAGGGAGTCACGAAACTCTGAAGAGTGACCGTGACCACTGGTTCATGAAGGATCTTGGTGTAGGCCTTGCGTAGTGAGTCCTGCATCTGGGGAGTGGTCATGCCCTCCACATGCATGTCGTCCAATCCTCGCAAGCTGACAAACCCATCCGGCTGTACCGTGACGGTCTCATTGAATTCTGGCGTGAAGGGAAAATCGAGAACGATGACGTCGCCCTTCTGAATCTGATACCGCGGATTGCGCTGTTGCAGGGGAGGCACATTCGGCGCCGGTTGAGCGCCGCTGCTGTCTGCCTTGGCCATTTCGGCGGCAGAATTTGGGGTTGCCGTTCCATCCTGATCGTGGCCATTTCCCGCGTACGTCATGCCCGCGGCCAGCAAAACCAAGCTCAAAATCTTCGCCACTCTGCTAATCATCAGTATTTCTCCTCGATCACTTCTTCAGGCCTGCCGACAAACGGCCACTGTCGAAAATTCTTTCATCCACAACACGAATAGCGCTGCCCACACCTGCATCTTGCAGCGCATGTCACATAGAATTATTTTTTATGACTGATTCCCACGGTTCAGAAATGTCCCACGAATCACTAGCGTCCTAACCACAACTTTCGCAAAGGGCGCTACTCAATGCCGGTTGCCTTCCGACCACAACGTCAACTGGCTCTTTTATGCAACACGAACCGCCGCTGGGGGATTGCTGACGTGTACGTTGTGAAGCAACCACTGTGCCATCCGCAGTTCGTTCGCATTGCTTTGACGATAAACTGCAAACCGTTGCCATCATTCAGCTTCCACACTTTTTTGCGGGTTCCAGGTATCCACAAGACGAAGTGCAACAGCATCAATGTTCAAAGTTTTGCATAACCTGAAAGATTGTTTTCGACCAAGCTGCAATACGAGTTCGTGCCCAAACTCCATCAGTTAAGCTTTCTCTCGGAATGAGGCCAAACTCTTCGCATCCAGAAATTTAAGGCGGGAAGCTTAAACCGAGACGCTATGCGCCGTCTATCGTGGACGAAAGTCTTTGCGTCTAGAGTGAGACGAAAGTCTTCTTGCGAATTCACGCCAAATTGAATGAAAAGAACGCCGAGCACCTAACGCGACGAGGAGGAACCGGCACGGGCGAAAGCCGGCTAGATTGGTTGAAGCATCAGGACTCTTAGGCCAGTCGTTGGCCGAATCTCCGACCGCCGGGCCGGGTGCCAAATGTTTTCCCTGCTGAGTGCAAACTCTTGGCTCTTGACAGATTAGAAGTTTTGGTCAAAGAATGACTACCTTGGTCAAATCGCGCTTGGCGTGCGGCTTTGCCAAGGACTTCCTTCCCCGGATCTGGCCTGCTATCTGCTTCACCCATAATTGGAAGTGAAAAGCCGAAGGCTGAAGGACTCACATGTTTGATAACCTGCGCGTTGATTTTGCGAGAGTCAGATGGGATCGAAGGCGCATGATCGAGGAGACGGGATGGGGACGGTTCGTCTTCCTTCAGAACATCCGCGTGCTGCTCTCGCTGACCATCTGGTCCGTGATTTCCTATCGGTTTTCTCATTGGGTATACAAACTTCGTGTGCCGGTCATTAAGCCGATCTTGAATGTGATTGCACTTGTGTTTCAGCGCTGGGTGGAACTGTGGACGGCTTGTCATCTTTGCCGTGAGGCTGAAATCGGACCCGGGTTGCTGATACATAGTCCCTATTCGTCTGGTATCGGGCCTACACGAGTCGGAAAGAATTGCACGATCGGGATGGGTGTGTTGATTACGGGCGGCGCAAAGGGAATTGGTGACAACGTTTATTTTGGTCCAGGCGCGAAAGTGATTGGCGATACCAGAATTGGAAACAACGTAGTGGTCGCTGCTAACAGCCTGGTCATTACCGACGTCCCCGACAATTGCACGGTGATCGGAGTGCCTGCAAGAATCACCGTCGGCGCGGGTATACCTAGGCGTTTTCCGACGGAGATACCAGCTTAAATTTGCCCTTAGTTTGGGCTTAGGGAGAGGGTCGCTCTTGGAGTTTGCTTGGACTGAAGAACAGGCAGCCTTTCGGCGGGAAGTCATACGCTTCGCTCAACAGGAGCTGAACGAAAGGCTGATTGAACGCGACCTCGAAGAGGAATTTTCCTGGGACGCTTGGAAGAAGTGTGCCAAGTTCGGCATCCAGGGACTACCGATTCCTGAGGAATATGGGGGGGGCGACGCCGATATTCTCACCACGGTATGCGGTCTGGAGGCTCTGGGTTATGGATGTCGTGACAATGGCTTGATCTTCGCTCTAAATGCGCACATGTGGAGTTCAGAAATTCCACTGCTGACTTTCGGAAGTCCAGCTCAGAAAAAAAAATACTTAGCGAAGTTGGTGAATGGTGAATGGATCGGCATCCACGCCATGACCGAGCCGATGTCCGGCTCCGACGCTTTCAGTCTGCGAACCCGCGCTGAGCGCAAAGGCGATTGTTACGTGATCAACGGGTCGAAAACATTTATCAGCAATGCCCAAGTGGCAGAGATGGTAATTGTGTTCGCTAATCTGGATCCGTCGAAGGGTGCGGCAGGCATCAGCGCATTCATCGTCGATAAAGATACACCCGGTTTCACCATCAGCAAGAAGTTGCACAAAATGGGACTGCGCACCGCTCCCATGGCCGAATTGGCGTTTGGGGACTGCGAGATTCCTCTAGAAAACCTGCTGGGTAAGGAAGGCGACGGACAGTTGATCTTCACCTCGTCCATGGAGTGGGAGCGTATTTGCATCCTTGCCGGACATCTGGGCGCCATGCAGCGCGTGTTGGAAACTTCGATTCGATATGCCAGAGAGCGCCACCAGTTTGGCAAACCCATTGGAGATTTTCCGGCGGTATCGGACAAGATCGCGGACATGGACATTCGCCTGGAGGCCGCACGTTTGTTGCTTTACAAGGCGGCATGGCTCAAAAGCAAGGGCCGGCACCCGTTACGCGAAGCAGCCATTGCCAAGGCCTATGTAGCGGAAGCCTGCGTGCAGAGCTGTCTGGAAGCAATTCAGATTCACGGCGGATACGGTTATATGACGGAGTATCAGATCGAACGCGAACTGCGGGATGCGATCTCGGGGAAAATTTATTCCGGCACTACCGAGATCCAGAAACACATCATCGCGCGGTTTCATGGACTGTAGCCAGGCGAAAGCAAAGGAAGTTAGTGAATGCCCTACATTCTTCAGCAACTGCTGACCGAGAGCGCCGGGCGGCACGGCGGCCGCACCGCGGTCTGGGCTCGGGGACGCACTCTGAGCTATCGCGAGCTCGATGAACGCTCCAATCAACTGGCTCATTTCTTGCGGCAGCGCGGCATTAGAAAGGGCGATCGCGTTGGACTATTTTTCCCCAAGGCGGTGGAGTCCGTGATTGCCATGTTTGGCGCCTTAAAGGCAGGGGCAGTCTATGTACCTCTGGATCCAAACCAACCGGCCGAGCGCATCACTTACATCATCAATAACTGCGGGATTAAAGGGCTGATCACAAGTGCAGATCGGCTCCGACTGCTTGAACATTCGTCCACGCCTTCTGTGGAATTCACGCTGTTGACCCACGAATTGTCCAACGGCTCAGTTCGTCCGAATACCTTTGCCTGGAGTGCTCTCGCCAATTTCCCTGCCGAAAATTCTCCTGAGCTCCAAGCCACCACGACGGATCTGGCATACATTCTTTACACCTCAGGTTCGACGGGAAGGCCCAAAGGTGTAATGCTGTCGCACCAGAACGCGCTGACGTTCGTAGAGTGGTGTGCCGAAATGTTCGAAATTGGGGCGTCTGATCGTGTTTCCAACCATGCGCCATTGCATTTTGATCTATCGGTTTTCGATGTGTACAACTCGATCAAGGCCGCTGCGACACTGTATATGGTGCCGGACGAACTAGCTGTTTTTCCCGCCAGTCTCGCGAACTGGATCGAGGAGAAGCAAATTACAGTGTGGTATTCGGTGCCTTCGGCTTTGGTTCACTTGGTTCTGCATGGCAACGTGAATGGCGACAGGTTCCGCAATTTGCGCCTGATTCTGTTCGCGGGTGAAGTTTTTCCCCAGAAGTATCTGAAGCAGTTGGTTGAACTTCTGCCGGTCGTGGAATTCTACAATCTGTACGGACCCACCGAAACCAACGTGTGCACATACTATCGGGTAGATCGGTCGCTGCTGCGCGCCATGGATCGATTGCCCATTGGAAGAGCATGCGCAAACACCGAGGTTTTTGCGGTTGACGAGCACGATCGAATCGCAGGAATAGGCGAAGTAGGAGAGCTTTACGTTCGTGGACCAGCGGTAACGCCAGGCTACTGGGGCGATCCTGAAAAGACCGCCAGAATGTGCGTGTCGAATCGCTTTCAGCCCAACTTTGAGGAGAAACTTTACCGAACCGGCGACCTGGTTTCACCCGACGAAAACGGTGACTACTATTTTCTTGGCCGGCGTGATAGTCAGATCAAGAGTCGCGGCTATCGAATCGAGCTGGGTGAAATCGAAGCCGCGTTGCTTAGCCATGCCGGTGTCTGTGAGGCCGCAGCAGTCGCAATCCCGGACGAAGAGATTGGAAATCGCATTAAGGCTTTTGTCGCACCGCACGATCCCGGATCCCTAACGGCAGTCGAACTGCAGCGCCACTGTGCAACCCGGGTTCCCAGATATATGATTCCGGAGTTAATTGAGTTGTGTGAAGGCCTGCCCAAGACTTCGACGGGCAAAATAGACCGTGTGCGGCTGGCACAGACTAAGTCCCAGGCCGCGGATTGAAATGGCCTGGTCGCTGAGACGCGAGCAGGATTAGACGTGTTGTGATTTCCCGGCGAAAGCCGAATACGAGGAGCCAATGAGCACTGGACTGGATCTTAAAGCTGAGATTAGAAGATTTGTGGTCGAAAACGCCCAGATGAAGGGTGTCACCGAAGTGCCTGACGATATGTCCCTGACGGACAGCGGGATTGTTGATTCACTAGGCATCTTTCGGCTGGTTTCGTTTTTGGAAGAGAACGTCGGCGTGCATATCGGCGACGACGAAATTATTCTGGATAATTTTCAGACCATCGCGGACATTGAGCGTTTTGTCAGCAGCAAGCTAAACGGTAAGGGCGAAAAAGCGGCCTCAATGTAGGACTTCGGGCACACTGGGACTTATCCACCGACCGCTTCCGATGTCCGAACTCACTGCTGCTGGAATCTGGCTCTCATCCAGCGTCCAAATCTACGCGACACTTTCGAGGCCGTATTTTCCGCATTCCTAGACACCCCGAAAACTCGTTCAGGGAAAATTGGGATGGGAAATCTTTTGCCCTTTTGATAGCACTCTTTCCTTCTCACAAACCGCCGCGTCCGCGGCGTTATCTATAATTCTGCTCCAAAACACCTTATTTATCAGCGGCGTAGGAGAGCACATAAGAGCTTTACCAGGTACGAAGTTGGAACACAAATTGCCCTCACTATTTTACTAACCAGTGTGGCGCTCCCCTGAGGCAAAAGGCCCACAACTTTGCAGAGCCAAAAGTTATGAGAAGAAAGACTGTGACGCTCCAACTTATCGGAATTTCTCTGATCACGCTGCTGATAGCTGGACTGGCGGGCTGCTCCGTCAACTTTGGTGGTAGCAGCAGTTCCGGTGGAGGCCCGAAGCTTGATCAGATTGCCGTGACCCCATCCGGTGCCGGCCTACCCGTCGGAGCGACAGAGCAGTTTGTAGCAACCGGGACATACAGTAACGGCGGCCAAAAGAACATCAGTTCCACCGTGACTTGGAGTTCTACGCCCGCCGGACTGGTCACCATCGATAGCACGGGGAAGGGGACGGCAGCTGCGACGGGGCAGGTAACGATCACGGCGACATTGGGCTCGGTCAGCGGCTCGGCGCCGCTTACGGTAAATTCCGCTACGCTGGTTTCCGTGACGGTGAATCCGATTGGCCCTGCCGTGGAGACTGCCAAGACTCAACAGTTCGCCGCTACTGCGAATTACAGTGACAACAGCCATTTCGATGTCACCAGTGACTCCAAAACTCTGTGGACGGCCACGCCGTCCACTGTTGCAAGTATCAGTAGCGGTGGTCTTGCCACTGGCTTGGCGGCGGGACAAACTACGATCACAGCTGCCTACAATAATTCTTTCAGCAACTCGACTGCGTTGAACGTCGTGGCTCCTCCGGCGTCGGCGATGGCGTTGAACGGCGATTATGCATTCAGCATCGCTGCCGTGGATTCAAGCGGAGCCGCGTATTACGCCGGCAGCTTCCATGCTAACCCGCCCGACGCCAATGGAAATGGAACCATTGCCAGCGGAACGGAAGATGCGAATACTTCGGCGGGAGTGCAGCAGGCAGTGGCGCTGGCGGGCTCGTACCTCATTTATCCCGATGGCCGGGGCACCATTACTTTCAATTCCAATTCCATCCACCCTTCGGGAATTGCTTTAAGGTTTATTCTGGCTTCGAAGGCAACCTCAGGAACCCTAATTGAGTTTGACGGAAACGGAACTGCCGCGGGATCCTTCGAGTTGCAAGACTCCAGCGCATTCAATAATGCCAGTCTCACCGGGAACTACATATTCCAATTTGGCGGCATGGATAGCAGTGCCAACCCCATGGGCAAAATTGGCCTGTTTACTTCGGATGGGGCGGGAAACATCACTGGGGGTAGCGAAGATGAAAGCGATTTTGGAGTCACCAGTTTCAATCCTGCTTTGACCGGGAGTTACTCCATTTCCTCAACCGGCAGAGGCACTCTGGCATTGAGCGATCCGACGGGCACTTCGAACTTTATTGTTTATGTGATTTCAGCGAGCAAGATCAATTTAATCGAAGTCGATCCCACCCCAAGTTCAGTATTGTCTGGCGTTGCCGAACAACAAGCCAGCCAGGCATTTTCCAATAGCACTCTCCTCGGTGGATATGCCTATCTCCTGAATCGTGCTCCCTCTTCGACTCTAGGTGTTTTTGATGTCATCGGACGTGCGGTCTTCGACGGGAAAGGCAATGTTTCGGGCGGCACAGAGGATGAAGTTGGCAGCGGAGTTCAAAACACGATTACCGGCGGGACCTACAGCGTCGGGGGCGACGGGCGGGGCACCGTGCAGGCAACCTCAAACAACGGCGCCAGGGGTTACATCTTTTACATGGTTAGCCCAAGCCGGCTATACATGCTGGACGAGTTCACAACTTGGGCGGGAACGGGTGCGGCCGACTTGCAGTTCTTAACCCTCAACAGTTCCATTCTGTCCGGCACTTATGCTCTCAGCGGAGCGTCCATTGGACAGAATGATACAGAGGTTTCGATCTGGCTGACGGCTGACGGCGCCGGCAATTTCCACGGTATCGCTGATGTGATGACAAACGGCGTACTGTCCAGCATCATCGTGAACGCTACTTATTCGGTCACTCCCAATGGTCGCACCTTCGTCCAACTCTTGCCACCCCCTGTGGGAGCACAGAGTTTTATTCTCTACGTGGTTTCCAGCGGCGAAGCGAAGGTACTCGGTTCGCAACCCACACTGGATGGCAATATGCTCGCGCAGTAATTCGCATGCACATGGGGTTATTTCTTCTCCGCATCCTCTATCGCTGAGCTCTTCTCCGGCCGGAGTAAGGGAAAGAGTATAACGTCACGAATGGTGTGCGAATCGGTTAGCAGCATCGCCAGACGATCCACTCCCACGCCGACACCTCCTGCTGGTGGCATTCCGTAAGACAACGCGCGGATGTAGTCCTCGTCCATCTGGTGAGCTTCTTCATCGCCGCGTTCGCGTTCCTTTAATTGCTGTTCGAAGCGGCGGCGCTGCTCTTCGGGATCGTTGAGCTCACTGAATCCGTTGGCAATTTCCATTTTGCCGGCGAAGACTTCGAAGCGCTCAACCCAATCCGGTTCGTCGGCCTTATTTTTTGACAGTGGTGAGACAGCGGCAGGGAACTCGTAAATGATCGTCGGCCGGACCAGGTGTTCTTCCGCTGTTGCCTCGAAAAGGTTCGCGATAGTTTTCCCTGGCGGTTCATTGGGATCGTAGGCGATGTGCGCGTGAGCGGTGTTGAAACGCTGTACCAGAGTTTTCACCGAATCTGGAGAGGCAAAATCGGACATCCCAGGTTTTGCGCCGGCCACATCCGGCCAATATCGAATAATTGCCTCGCGCATCGTCAAGCGTTGCCAGTTCGAGCCCGTCCAGTCGATTTCATGTTCTCCCCACTTGGTTTTCGTTCCTCCGGTGACGTCCTTCGCGGCCTGTTCGATTAAATGTTGTGTGAGGTCCATCACGCCGCGAAAATCGGTGTAGGACTGATAAAACTCGAGCATGGTGAACTCGGGATTCCATCGCCATCCCAGGCCTTCATTGCGAAAGTTACGATTGATCTCGTACACGCGATCAAGCCCACCGACAGTCAGCCGCTTAAGGTAGAGCTCGGGGGCGATGCGGAGGTACAAATCCATGTCGAGCGTATTGTGATGAGTGACAAACGGGCGGGCTACCGCGCCCCCGGCAATCGGCTGCATCATGGGCGTTTCAACTTCGATGAATCCTTGCGCGTCGAGCGATCGCCGCAGCGACTGCACCAGTTTGCTGCGTTTTAAGAAAACTTCGCGGACCTCCGGATTCATAATCATGTCGAGGTAACGTTGACGATAGCGTAATTCGACGTCAGTCAGCCCGTGCCATTTTTCCGGCAAGGGCAGCAAATC
>Ga0193735_1000540_pt1 | contig 12048 bp, 9 predicted proteins | sample U1m2metaG_FD_145080 | JGI IMG/M metagenome (GOLD analysis project Ga0193735, IMG submission 145080) | Soil microbial communities from a riparian zone of the East river system, Colorado, United States - U1m2 | ecosystem: Environmental > Terrestrial > Soil > Riparian zone | place: USA: East River... | reverse complement strand
AATGCCATGACGACTTGGTTTCGCAGCGGCATGGCATTTCAGCGCTGCGCTCTTCGCTGGCCGTTGCACACGCCCTCGTGGGTACGGGAGGATCCATCAGCAAGGGCACTCCTCAGGAGCTTACGTTGGTGCCTGCTTACCTGGAATATCGGCTTCATTAGTTTAGTGGTTTTCATCCGGCCGCATGTTGCTGCAACGCCCCGCGTCTAACCATACATCTGAGGTGATCCGTCAAGGATTCGGGTAGGAGTTATTGGTAAGGTTTTCAGGCGCCTTTGAAAAGCTGTTGATCCAGTTTTGTTGGCGAGATGCGAGCCTCTGCGTTGGAGACTCTGGAGGTGGATTGTTTCATCGTAGGGGACACGGTCGCGCCAGCACACAAAGATGATTAGCGCCGCAGAGAAGCAGCGTTTCTACAAGTGCCAAAAGTGCGGGGAGATGGTGGATAAGCGGCGACTTGACGACGTTTTATTCCACGAAGATCACAAGCGACGCCCAGATATTCAATATGAAGGGGTCAAAGCGCCTTGGCTGAAACGATTTGTCGAGAGTTGCATCGCGCTGCTTTTCGCTGGAGCGATTCGCGTCGTCACCCGCTCCAGCTACACGAGGCATTGAAACTCGAGACCAGCAACATTACTCTTGTCCACGTACCCGCGCATGTGAAAACTTGAGGTGAGAAGATGGTCGCTCCTTGCAAAAGCAATATGCGGCGAGTTGTCGTCCATTATCATATCTTCAAGAATGCCGGTTCATCGGTTGACCGGTTCCTCCAGCAAAATTTCGGAGCCTCGTGGACGGTATTTGAAGGAGCCCACGCGACGGACATCCAACCCTCCGAGAATCTCGAGGCATTCTTGTACCAACACCCTGAGATCCGGGCCGTCTCTTCGCACCTCGTAAGACCTCCGCTCCCGCGTGGTTTCCACGTGGTGCCAATCGTCTTTATCCGTCATCCTCTCGACCGGGTGGAATCCGTTTACCAGTTCCTAAAGCGCGACCCAAACCAGCGGCTGCACGAGTTCGTCAAGGCGGCGTCATTAGCGGACTTTGTTAAATGGGCGCTTGATCAAAAGTCTTGCGTCGTCGTCATCCGAAACTATCAGACAATTCATCTCTCAGGCGCATCCTTTCGTGGACCCCACATCTACGATGTTGAAGCTACATCCGAGGATCTTCGGGAGGCGCTTGATTTCCTTGAATCTATTCCTGCTGTAGGGGTCGTCGACAAATACGCTATCTCCTTTGAGAGTGTTTACAAGCTCATCGGTGAACAAGTCGCGCCGGTCATGTACAACGAATATCGAGAGAATGTCTCGCCTGGGAGCGCGTCGTCCCTTGAGGCGAGACTCGAGAAGCTCCGCCTTTCGCTTCCGGCGGATCTTTGGAAGAGGTTAACTGAGGAAAACTCTCTCGACATGGAGCTCTATGACTTCGCGTGTCATCAGCTCGCGCGGCGATCCTGAAAGACTCGAGCCAAAAAGGCCAAGCCATACAGGCGGCGGCTCAATTCTCCAAGCTGCCGATTCGTCACTTGCCGCGAGTCGCAAACAGCAGAGGTCGCAATCTGATCGGCAATCTTCGCAATGCTCCAGCAACCCTTGTTTTGGCGTTTGGGATGTACGGCGCCATCCAGGAATCAAACGACAGGGCAGAGGTGCGGACGCCCCGCGCGCTAATTCAACTTGTAAACTTCCACCAAGGCCACACCGGTTGCTCCATTAACCCCGCGCACGATGGCGGTGTAGTTACCGGGAGGCAGAGTCGCCACGATGGCGCTTTCGTGGTCGTCGGTGGGCGCAAGGTGTGTGGCTATGATTTCCGTTCGCTGACTGTCCTTCCAGTTGTCGTCGAAGGCTATCAGGTTGCCGGCGCCGTCGTGCAATTCGAGGGTTGGGTTTTGCAGTGCACCGGGCACTCCGCGTGCGGTGAGTTCCGGACCAATGGCGCGAACGATCACCTTCTCCGGGGTCGAGCCGAGGATGATCAAGCCGCCGATCATCACGCTATCGCCTGTTCCAACCAAGCCGCGCGTGGAGATGTTCGCGAGGTTGGCGTCGGCTGTCGCATCCAAATCGTAAACCTCAATCAGCGCGATGCCGGTGGTGTTGTTCACGCCGTGGACGATGGCGGTGTAATTGCCCGGCTGTAGTGTCGATATGATGGCAGATTCATGGCTGTCGCCAGGCGCAAACCCGCTCGCTTGGATTTCAGCGACTTGATCGCTCGTAATGACGCCGCCTCGTATGGTCGTGCCCCAATTATCATTCCGACCGATGATCGCGCCGGCGCCGTTATGAAGTTCCATAGTGGGATCTTGTAACGCGCCGGGCACACCGCGTTGCGTCAGCTCCGGCCCGATCGCCCGGATGATCACCTTCTTCGGCACATTTCCTTGAATAATGATGCCGCCGATGAGCACGTCGTCGCTCGTGCCCACGTTCATACGCGTAGAGATGTTGCCTAGCTCGGTGGGCGTGGGCGGCGCGGTCGTGAACTCATAGGCTCCGATATCGACGGTGGTATTGATGATGCGTGCGTTAGCGTCCAAATCCTGCGCGCCGGTCATCCAGGCCTGGTTCACGCCGGCATCAATGCAAGGGGAATTCGGGCTCAAGTGAAAGTCGCTGGCCGAGGCGTTGACAAAGAGCGGGTCGGCGGAAATCCAGCAATGCACATATTGCGGATACGAGAGTGCATTCACATCGGAGTTGTCGGCGTTCACAGGTGCGCTGTTGAAAGTGATGATGTTGTTGACGCAGGTGTCGCTGTAGCCCCACATCATCCCGCCTCCCTGGGCTTGGGAAGTGTTTGACGGGGCATTGACGGAATTGCCCGTGATGGTGCAATTGCGGACCGTCGATCCACTGGACCAACCGCCGCCGCCAGCGGCGAAGCCGTAGGGGGCGTTGGCGCCGTTTGCGAAGACGAGGGTGTTTTGCACAATCGTGCCATTGCCAATGTGGAAGCCGCCGCCGTTTGCGCTACACGCGGTGTATGCGCCCGTCTCCGTGGCCGTGACGTTATTTGAACTCACGATGCAGCCATCGATGGTGGCGCCGGGGCTGGCATAAATTCCGCCGCCGGATGGATAATAAAGCGCGGTCGCCGAGTTTTCGGTCACGTGGCATTTCGTCAGCGTGCCGCCATTAAGATTGACGCCGCCGCCGTTTGCGTAATTGGCCGTGCAAAGGTTGTCGGAGATCGTCGAGCTTACGATCGCGCCATCCACGGAGTAGATACCTCCGCCCGAGGCGGAGTTGAAGTATTGATCGGCGACAACGGAATTGGCGGTGTTGTTGTGGACGTTGCAGAAGCGCACGTTGCCGTTGTTTACGTAAATGCCCCCGCCTTGGCCGTCGCCATTATCGTTGCCCGTGGCGATATTATTAATGACGGTGCAATTCTCGATGGTCGCGTTGCTGCAATAAACTCCGCCGCCCGTACGCGCGCGTCCGTTTTGCACGGTGAAGCCGTTCACAATCGCGCCGGCGCCGGTGATGGAAATGCATTGCACGTTTTGCTGGCCATCCAGAACGGTCGCGCTCGCGCCGTTGACGCTGCTGAGGACGATGGCGCTGGAAATGGTGATGGGATTTTTCAAGGCGTACGTGCCGTCGTTTACGATCACGGTGTCGCCCGCGCTTGCGGCATCAATGGCGGACTGGATGGTCTGCTTGGCCGCAGACCAGGTTGTGCCCGAGTTCGCATCACTTCCAGTGGGACGCACATAGAAGATCGAGCCAAAGGAAGACGTTGCCCATCCGAGGCAAACGAGAAAGAGAAGCGGAGCGGTGTTTTTAATGTTCATAGTCAGTGTTATTTTCGGGCAGCATCGAGTGGAGCGCCATAATCGGCTGCGTCGCGATGCAGGCAACACGCAATCGCTGGTGCAAGAATTATGCCGCCGCGCGATCCACTTTGCCGAACGTGCACGCGTCCATTTTCGCCTGAGGAACAGCGTTTTATACTGCCTCGCCCCTACTCGGCTGAAGCTTCGCGGGATTCCTTATCTAGACGATCGAACCGGCTGGTGCCGTTTGAACAAAGCCAGATGGTACTGGAACACTTTGGAATCGTTGGCCGAGATTCCTTTCGTAGCTAGAGCTCTCTCCTCATAACTCACAGCGGAATCGAAGTCCCCGGATTCAGCGTACGCCGCCGCAAGCGTGTCGATCATGTCCTCGTCGTCCCAGCTCATGATCTTGCACGCGGCCGTCGCGTCCTTAATTGCCTGCCGGCCATTGCGAAACGACGGATCCGGGCAGACGGCACGGATCCACGCGCGGTCACTCAGCGCTCTGGCCAAGCCAGTAGTGCGCGGCCGAATCCTAATAACGTGCTCTATTTCCTTTAGACTCTCGGCGTACCTTCCGAGGGCCGCGTTGGCGGATGCACGCAGTAAGGCGGCTTCAAAAAACGCCGGATACTGCCGCAATGCTTCGCCGCAATCTTGAATAGCCAGCTCCGGTTTGCCCTGTCTCAGGAACACTTTCGCGCGGGTGTAGAGTGCAGGCCAAAATTTCGGATCACTTCGGAGAGCCGCGTCCACGTTTCGTCGGGCGTTCTCCACGTCGCCCGTCTTCAACTCCGCTTCCGCGTCCTCCCAGAATTTCCTTGCAATCATATTGGTCCCGGGGCCGTACTCGATTATGATTGGCAAGCTGCCCCGCGCGTCCATCGCCGCGAAAATCGCGAGGAGAATGCAGACTGGGGCAATTGTCATGCGAGCGGTGACGCACACTCCGGCATTATGCTTTTGCACAGATTCTTTTCTAGAACGCTTTCCCTCGCTTGTTCAATCCAAATAATCGTTTTCAGAGCGTTTGGATTGGATACTCACAATCTTCGCTTCAGAAGAAAAGTTCGTTTCGGCGAGACACCGAAAATCAGGTCGCCGCGGCGACCGCTCCCCACAGGAACGCCTCGACAGAGCGAGGCGGCTACAGGATGACGTCTTCGCGTAAGCTTCAGCGGCTTTTTCGACAAACTCTTTCGCCTTCACTGATCCCCTGCTCCTGCCTTTGGTCGCGCGGCGACCTTCGGCGCGACAAACCGCCGCTAATCAAGGTTCGGGCGAAGAGGAACTGGGGCCGCGCATCGCGGTGACTTATTGTTTCGAAAGTCTTGCCTCCTCCAGCAGCAACGTCTTCACGTCGGCGAGGACGAGGCGAGGGTCCAGCGTGGCGGAACTGTAGATATTACGGATGCGGCCTTCGCGATCGATGAGGAAGACGCGCAAGATATGGTAAAGCGGGCCCTGCGGATCGGCGGAGTTGCTTCTCTTATCCACGGCTTGGCCGTAGGCGTTGAGAATCGATTCTAATTCGGCGGGCGATTTCGCTGTGGTGAACCGCCATTCGCACCCGGATTTGGTTTCGCGCACGTTTTCCGAATATTCAGCGAGATGCTGCGGCGTGTCATACTCAGGATCAAAACTCAAGCTGACCAGCTGCATGTTTTTGGCGAGGGCTTTGTCATTTGCGCTCACCAACTGAAGCTGCCCAAATACGTTCGTGGCGTATGGACACGCTTTCGGTGCGGCGCACCGAGTATAGGTGAAGCTCAGGACTGTGATACGACCGTGGGTCAGGTCACGGAGGTTTAATGATTTGCCGTCAGAATCGAGTAGCGCGCCATCGGCCGCGGCCTTCACAACCGGCAAGCTGTAACTGCCCGGCACTGGTGGATCGTAATCGTAGTCGCTGTCGCGAGGCGGAACGCTCTCGGCTGGGACGGTTATTCCTGCGGTCGATAAAATGAAAATGAAGGGGACTATTCTTAGCATCGCGCGCGGCCGCCTCCGCGTAAGGCTCCGGCGCGCCAGGAGAGCGCACGATCCACCTTGGTCGCAGCGCTTAAGTCCCTACACATTGAGTGGTCACGGCGCTAAGGCACCTCCACATTACTTACTCGCGACCGTGCGTGGTGAGCCGATTTTCGTCGCGCCAAAGAGCATGTGATGAGGGCGGCCCAGCTTGAGCGCGGTGAAATCGAGATCGAACTGTGGCTTCAGTTCCTTGCCATCCCACGCATAACCGCGAACAAACTGCTCGTTGTCGGCGCCTTGTTTGTCCCATCGCGCCAGGAGCGAGCTGGTGAAGTAGAGCCGCTTCCCGTCCCAGCTCTGCGACACCATATTTACCTGACGGCCAATCTGTTTCTCGTAAACCTGTTTCGGCTTTTGTGGATCGGAAACATCGAACACGCGGCACTTGCCGTCACCGAAACAATCTACAAACAACGTCTTGTCATTGGCGCTCAGGCTAATGTCGACCGGAAGCACACCGCCCTTAACGTCACTGATCGGCGCAACATCCTTCGCCTGCCATTCGCCGCGTTCGTCCTGGTAGACCAACCAAAGCTTTGATGTCAATGCGGTCGCGGTAAAAGCGTAGTTGTGCGTAGGCCCCCAAGCCCAGCGGATTTCGAGCGGCGCACCCGGCACTTGGAAGACTTTCTTGGGCTGGCGGGTGTGGAAATCCCACATCACCATGGTTGAACCGAAATGCTTCATCGCTTCGGGATCGCCGGTCACTTTGCTGAAGTCCGCGGTGTAGTTGTTCCAACCTGTGAACGACGAAGTGAGCAGCGCATTCTTGCGTGGCAGCACGCGCGCGTCGTAGCCGTAGCCATCGGCAAACTTTGCGTCAGCCGCGCCACGCGCGTCATCCTTTGTCGGCAGCCAATGTGTAGCGATGTAGTTGCCGTCATTCCCGTATTCGACCAACGCAGTCCGCCCGCCTTTGTCTTTTGCGTTCGAGAGACATGGAATGAGCACGCGTCCGGGTAAGGCGTACGCGCCGTGCGGTCCAATGGCGCCACCGGTGGCCTCGGCAAAGTTGTCGATGGTTTTCACATACTTCGGCTTTGCCGGATCGCTGTGCACGTCGAAGATAAAAACGCGGCTGCTGTCGAGACCGGCGAGCCAGAGTTGACGCCGGTCATCGGTGAACCCGCCGTGGTGCGCTTCATTGCGTCCCTCGACGGAATAGCTGCTGATGACTTTGCCGTAGTCAGGCGAGTTAGGCTTTACATCCACGGTGACAAGTTTGTCGAAGCCATCGCCAAGGCCTTCCACGCCAAGCGTCCAAACATAGACAAATTCCTCCTGCCCATCGATGCGGGCAAGGTAAGGTGAAGAGCAGGTTTCATCAGCCCGAGTAACGCCCGGGCTGACGGTGAGAGTGAGCGCGAGCGCAGCGACGAAGACGCCACGTCCAATCGCGGCGGTGTGTAATTTAGTAAGAATAGCTGTTTTCATGTTTGATGGGGTTTGATGCTTGAACAGTCAGACCCGATCCTACGCACCGACGCTTTTCTCGGCAATCTCTTTGTCGATCTCAACTAAAGTTCGTCTTTGGCGAATCGCCGAAAGTCCGAGCCGGACCGGCACCAGTTTGCTGCGACGTACCGCTGAACAGGCAGGTTTCTCCCTATTCTGGTCAAACGCTGGTCCTCTCGGTATCAGCATATTCGCGTTTTAATCGGGCATTTCAGCGCGTAAGGTGCGCAAGATGACGCCGGACGAACAAAAGGACGAACAGTTCTATCGCGACACGGAAAGCATCGCCTTTCCGAAGCTGGACGATCACCAGCTTTCCTTGCTTGAACCATTGGGAAAACGACGCGTTCTGTCGCGTGGCGAGCTGGTTTTCAAAGCCGGACAGCGCGATCTCGGCCTAACGATCGTGTTGCGCGGTGAGATTGAAGTTTTCGAGTTGCGCGATGGCACGGAACAAATTCTCGCCACCGCACACGAGCGCGGTTTTATTGGCGACGTCGCGATGTTGCAAGGCACATCCGCCTTAGCCAATTCCCGCGTCTCTTCTCCGGAAGCGGAGATACTCGAAGTGCCCGCAGCCGAACTCCGGCGCGCGCTCGCCGAACTGCCGGGCGTGAGCGCCACCATCGTAAACGCACTCATCATGCGTCGGCGCCGGCTCGGACGCGATCGGGAATTTGCAGGGTTGCGCGTTCTCGCGACGCGCGGCGCGCGCGAAGGACGTCAGCTCGATGATTTCCTCGATAAAAATCACATCCCGCATCGGCTCGTCGAATTTGAAAGCGAGCAGGGACAGGCGCTCAGCCAGCGGCTGCACCTGACGACGCGCGATTTGCCGACGCTGATTACGGCAGCGGGCGCTCCCTTGCGCCGACCTTCATTGCGCGAAGTAGCAAAAGAGGCAGGTCTGCTTCGTCCGCTCGCGCTCGAGAACGAAACCGAAATTACGTCGGACCTGACAATTGTCGGCGCCGGGCCGGCCGGCCTTGCCGCGGCCGTTTATGCCGCGTCCGAAGGATTAAAAACAGTTGTGTTAGAAAGTTACGCCCCTGGCGGACAGGCGGGTTCGTCGTCGTTGATCGAAAACTTTTTTGGTTTCCCGACAGGGATTAGTGGCGGTGATTTAACCTGGCTCGCTCAGCTACAGGCATATCGATTCGGTGCGAAATTTTCGACGCCATCGCAAGCCCTGTCGCTTCAATACGGTGACGGCGCAGCGGAATACCGCGCCTGTCTCCAAATCGAAGGTTGCTCTGCCGTACTGAGAGCAAAGAGCGTTCTGATTGCTACCGGCGCCGATTACCGGCGACTGGATGCGGAAGGTCGCGAACAATTTGAGGGCATGGGCCTCTACTACGCAGCCACCGCGCTGGAAGGTCAGATTTGCCGTGGCGAAACGGTCGTCGTAGCTGGGAGCGGCAATTCAGCGGGCCAGGCCGCGATGTTCCTTTCCGATGGCGCGGCCAAAGTGTTGCTTGTGATTCGCGGTGACGATCTTTTCAAAAACATGTCGAGCTATCTTGCCAAGCGGGTGGAATCGAAAGCAAACATCGAGATTCTCTTTCACACTCAGATCCGGAAAATGGCCGGGAATAAATTGCTCGAAGAAATCGAGCTGGAAAATACCCGGACGGGCGAGCGGCGCGCGGTCCGAACGACCGCGGTCTTTTCCATGATCGGCGCCGTCCCATGCACCGATTGGCTGCCGCCCGAGATCGAGCGGGACGAAAAAGGTTTTATCAAAACCGGATCGCTCGTAACCGAGGCGCCGGCCTGGAAAGAGAGCAACCGCGCGCCCGCTCCACTCGAGACCAGTCTTCCCGGGATTTTTGCTGCCGGCGACGTCCGCTCCGGCTCGGTCAAACGTTGTGCCGCTGCCGTGGGCGAAGGCGGCATGGCGATCGCCGGCGTGCAAATGGCGATCGCCGCGTCGGCTGATCGCGGCTCTTAGGCTGGATGCTGGATCCTTTCTTCTCTGCTACTCTCAACTAGAGCGACCTGAGTTGGAGCGTTCTCTCAACGATCAACTAATTCCCCATGGCCATCCGAATTCTCGTCACCGGCGGCACCTTCGATAAGGAATACAACGAACACACCGGACTGCTCTACTTTAAGGACACGCATCTCACGGAGATGCTTCGGCTGGGCCGATCGCGAGTGGAAGTGACCATTCGCACAGTGATGATGGTCGACAGCCTTGAAATCAGTGACGCCGATCGAGCCCTCATCGTGCAGAACTGCCTTCAGGCGGGCGAGGATCGCATCGTCATCACTCACGGCACCGACACGATGGCGGAAACGGCCGCCGCGATCGCTCGCGCCGTTGCGGGAAAAACGGTCGTGCTCACCGGGGCGATGATCCCCTATGCGTTTGGTAGTTCCGACGGTCTTTTTAATCTCGGCAGCGCGCTATCATTCGTGCAAGTACTGTCTCCCGGGGTCTACATCGCCATGAATGGCAAATGCTTTCCGTGGGATAGCGTCCGGAAAAATCGCGAGCGCGGCGAGTTTGAGGAAATTCCACCGAGTTAGGCGCCGGTCGATTCGTCGAAACTACTGAGGACAAGGTTCCGATCTCTGATCCCTAATTGCTGGCCTCTGACCTCTGATCTCAACTTGTGACATCTTCCGCATAGTTCAGTTCGATTTCATCGTAGATCGTACGTGCTTCGAAGCCACATCCCTTGCCCTCCCCAATCTGCGGACGAGTTCGGATTTGTTTTCCGTCCAATGATACTCCGGATCCGTGGCGACTTGTGTCCAAACGAGATGTCCCGAGTAACGCCAGTTGTCGAGTAGAATCCCCTCTTCGAATGCTTGGCCTCTGGCCGTAACTACGATGACGTTATGCTCGCCACTGGTGTTGGCAAAAGACTCGGCCCAGTGGAGCTCGAGCGTTTGCAGCTTTAGTGCATCCAATCGGACCAGAAGCTCCGTTGCCCACTGAAAACAGAGTCCCCCTTTTCTCGCTCCCATATTGACGAGCAAGTTCTGAAGGCCGGGTAGCCATACCACATGCCACTCGCGGCGCAGTTCCAGTCCGGTCATGTATGCAGCGTATGCGACTCGCCGAGCGTCATCCGGACTGACGGTTGGCGAGAGTGCCGCGATTCGCGTTCTCAAGGAAGCGTCATCAGCGGACCCCGCCACGAACAGTTCTCCATGTCGGCGTCCGCTCTCCCAGGGTGGAGAAACCGCGAGCACCAGTAACGGCACCATCGCGAACGTACTAGCCCCCAAAACGAGAGAGCGATGGAAAAACATTTTTAGGTCCCATACTTAACGCCCTGAGTAGCGCAATCGATTTATTAGACTTCCCGTTGAGCAGCCTGCCCTGAGCAAGGTCGAATCGGTTCGGCGTTTCTGCTGAATACATCCTTGATGTTGGATGCTTGATCCTCAAATCAGTTGAGAGTTGAGAGAACGCTCCGACTCAGGTCGCTTTAGTTGAGAGTAGCGGAGAAGAAAGGCTCACGCCGGCCAAGCTTGCAATGCGGTCTGCATGACCCGCAACAATTGCTGGCGAGTTGCGCTGCCAGCGCCTTTCACCGCCATTCCATGCACGACTCAACATCAGTTCGGCCATCACTTCGATAACGCCGCCGCATTGTTTCGATCGACGTGCCAGACAGTCACGCGCTTCGGTCCGTGCTGACAATTTTCTTTAACGCCTGAATCATTCCTTAGAATCTTTGCAATAGTCTGAGCGTGGTCGGTCAATCATGGCGTGGACCTGACCGCGCTGAAAACGTAGTCTCGCACTCCGCTTGTGACCAGACGGACGGCGGATTTCCTTCTGCCGTTGCCTGCAGAATCGTTTGCGTCGTTGGATCAATCGCCTCCGGTCGTGCATTGGCCAGGAGCATTTGCGCAAAGACCGGCAAGCCCATGAGCATTACAGAGATGCGAACCACCGTGCCCGATTGCGATTCCAGCCGGAACCATTTCATACCAGAGCTGAATCGGACGCTTCTGAGTTGATCCCAGCGAAGAAATCCGCCCGCACCGATTAACCGGCCGTAGCGCAGACCCTCCCGTGCGACTCCATGCCGGGCAGCGAAGCAATCGCCCACCACAGGCAGGGCGAGGAGCGCGAAGCCGACAAAAATTGCCGTCGTCCACCACGAAGTTGTCTTGTTAGCGAAGACATTTGAGACCACGGCGATAGCGGCAAACAACAGAAAACCCGCGAGTCCGATGATGAGCGTGCTGACCGGATGTCGCAGTTGCTGATCGCAACAGGCCGGCCGTGGCCGCATCCGGCTCCGCGCCACCCAGCCCATGATCAAACTCATGATCAATGCCCAGAGTATCCACTGCAGCCTATTCGCCTGTGAGGCAAATGCCACCGTGATGGCGATGAAATTGGATGGATTCATGCCCGCCTACGGAGCATTTTTCCGACCAGTAACGAAATTCGCCGCGCTACTTCATGAAGCCCCGAACGAGCTGCGCAATCTGATCCGCTGCGGTATCGAGCGCGAAATGGCCCGCCTCGAGGACGTGGACTTCGGCCTTCGATACGTCCTTGCGGTAGCGTTCCGGCTCCCCAAGATCGAACGAGAGATCATACTTACCCCAAATCACCAGCAGCCGGGGCTGTTTCTCGCGCATCCAAGCCTGCCACTTGGGGTACGATTCGACGTTCGTGCGGTAGTCGTAGAAGAGGTCGCTTTGAATGTCGGCCTGGCCGGGCTGATTGAGGAACGCGAACTCGTCCGTCCACAAATCGGGGTCGTAGCGATCCACGTTCGGATCGTTCC
>Ga0193735_1000539_pt1 | contig 12050 bp, 9 predicted proteins | sample U1m2metaG_FD_145080 | JGI IMG/M metagenome (GOLD analysis project Ga0193735, IMG submission 145080) | Soil microbial communities from a riparian zone of the East river system, Colorado, United States - U1m2 | ecosystem: Environmental > Terrestrial > Soil > Riparian zone | place: USA: East River... | reverse complement strand
CACGCCCGGAGTGGAGCAAGTGTGCCGAACGCTATGAGCAAACAATCCCATTTTATCATTTTCGGCACCTTGTGAAACCGGGCATCACGGGCTGGGCGCAAGTGAATTACCCGTACGGTGAGAGTAGCGAGGACGCGGTGGAGAAGCTAAAGTACGACCTCTACTACATTCGGCATTACTCGCTGAAGCTGGATGCCATGATCGTGTTGAAAACGTTGTACACGATGCTATTCGGCAAAGGGCGGTGAGGGACAACTGGCGCCTCGTTCCGTGAAGCGTGCCCCTTCGGTTGCCGACTGAATAACCAGGCTTGCGGTTTTTGAGTGTGATCTCCCATTTCCTTCGCAGTGCATCACGCTGGATTTTCTTCGCAGCCCTCGTGTACGCGCCGTGGGCGTACGGCGCCACAACATCGGAAAGTATCCAAATAACCAACTGGGTGTTACTGGCTGCACTTGTTCTTTGGGCCATTGAGTTGCTTGTTAGTAGGCGAACGCCGCGATTTCCACGGCTTCTGTTGTTCTTAACCGCGGCCTTGATCTGCGTGGGCGGTTGGATGGTCTTCAACGCGAAATCGATCTACGACTCGGATTTCTCTGTTTTTGTACCGTTACGCAACTTCGTGCCCCCTGTGGCCGGCTCCGTTGATTACCCGACCAGCGCTGCGTGGATGGTCCGAGGCGCCTTGCTCCTGGGAATAATCTTGTTTGTCGCAGATCTTTCTCAGAGCAACCGATGGTTGCTTCGGTTGTGGTATGTGATTGGTGTTGCCGGCGGGTCAATAGCTTTCCTGGGTTTGCTTCAGAAAGCCACTGGAGCGCAGATGATTTTTTGGCAACCGCCTCACCCGAATGAGTACTTGCGAGTCAGTACTTTTTTTGCGACGTATTTTTACCACGGCAACGCTGGCGCATTTTTGAACCTGGTGTGGCCATTGACTGCCGGTCTTGTTATCCGGGCCTTTAGCAGCCGTCGCCGTTCCGGCATGCGCGCAGTTTGGATAAGCCTTTTCATTGTGACGATCGCGGGTGTGCTGGCAAATACCTCGCGTATGTCGCAAGTCCTCGCGCTCGTATTGCTGTTTGCGATTTGCGCGCAGTTTGGGCTCGCTCTTCTGCGAACGCTGTCGGGCTCAGAAAAGAGCATCGCGCTGGCAGGTGGTCTGGCGATTCTTTTAGCGCTGATGGCGCTCGTTCAGGCGGTACATCTCGAGCAACCGCTAAAGCGTTGGCAGACGGAGAGCCAACGAATTTCCACGGATGCCCGGTGGCGCGCTGTCCGTGTAGCAATGGGCGCTGTGCCCGACGCTCGGCTTTGCGGATTCGGACCGGGAACATTTCGTGTTGCGTTTCCAACCTACAACATTGCATCGGCTAACCAGGCCCCGGGTACCTGGAGATTTTTACACGACGACTACCTACAGACCCTGCTCGAATGGGGCTGGATCGGAGGAATCCTTTGGGCGCTGCTCCTCTTCGGAGGCATCGCAATTGGGATTCACAGTTATCATCGGCGTCAGCGAGTGTGGATGCCGCGGAGAGTTGTGCTACAGCCGTTGGTGGTCATAGCGCTATTCGGCGTAGCGATGCACGCGCTGGTCGATTTCCCACTTCAGATCGAATCGATCCAGCTGTACGTTGCAACGTATCTGGGTATTTGCTGGGGAAGTGCCCTGTGGCGCGACGGCAGGTCAGCGTTCGAGAGCCAGAGTTCGTTCGTTAGAAGTGAAACATCGAAAGCCGAAATAAGATGATTTCTCGCTCCTGACGACCATTTTGCCGGAGTAGCGAATCCTCGAACTACGCTCCGTTACCTTCGTGGTCCGGCTTGGATCGGCGATGGTAGCTGTATCCGCGAGAATACGATCCCTCTTCTTTGCCATAACCATGCGAAGCGTAATAGTAATAATAGCCGACTCCGCGAGTGCGCCGCAATCGATTCAAGACCAGACCGGCCGGGCGAATTCCTGACTTTGCCAGCAAGGTAATCGCGCGGCGGACTGCTAGACGCGGTGTTTTTGACGCCCGAATAACAATGCACACAGTTTGGACATGTGGCATCATGAGGAGAGTGTCACTGACTGCAAGAATCGGTGCGCTATCGATGACGACGCGATCAAACAGGGTTGTAGCCTTAGCAACCAGCTGTCCGAAGAACGGGCCGGCAAGAATCTCAGCGGGATTGGGCGCGCGTCGTCCGCCTGCGAGGACAAATAGCTGGCCCCCCGTCGCGGCGAGAATGTTTTCCGTCAGTTCACTGCTCTCATCGACGAGCTGGATTTCTCCGGCCGGAATCTGACGCGCTGCCGAGGCTACTTCCGCTTCACCCACCAGGCAATCCGTCACTCCCGGCGCGCTGACTTCATCGGAATTATTTCTCGCATTCGGGAACCGGAAAATCTTGTGCATGTTTGGCCGGCGGAGGTCGCCGTCGATCAGGAGCACGCGATACCCCTGCTGGGCCAGTGCAAGCGAATAGTTGGCGCTTGTGAAACTTTTGCCTTCGTTGGGCACAGCACTGGTGAAAAGCGAAACTTTGCGCTCGGCTTCCGGACCCAGGAGAGAAAGTGCGGCGCGCAAATTGCGGAACGCTTCCGCCGCCGGACTTTCGGGAGTTTCCACCACCACGCGATAGTTCGAAGTTCCGAGAGCTATCCTTCGGCGTTTCAGTCGGTTAACGGGCCCCTCATCACTGGTATCGGGAACAGCTGCAAAAACAGGCAGACCGAGCATACTTTCTGCCCCGTCCACAGTTTTGATGGAACGATCCAGCGCGTCGAGTCCAAAAACGAAGAGCAAACCGACAGCGAGGCCACTAATCAGGCCCAGCATGATCGTTCTCGTGCGCCGAGGACTAACAGGAGAGGTCGGAAGCGAGGCATGCTCAATCACGCTGATCGCAGTCGCTTTGACGTCTTTTGCCAAGTTCGTGTCTTTTATCTGGCGAAGGACGCTTTCGTACAAAGCACGATCGGTTTCGGCTTGCCGCGCCAATTCCTGGTAGCCGATCGCGGCGCGGTTGAGGTTGACCGCGACGCCCCGCTGAGCTTGCAAAGCTTGTTGCAAGCTGGCCTCTGTCGCTTTGCTTTGATCGAGGGTATTGCGCAGAATCGGAGGTTGCGCCAAGACCGCTTGACGGAGCTTGTCTTTCGCCTCGGCCAGCGAGGCCTTGGCTGCCATCATTCTGGGGTGCTTGTCCTTGTATCGTAAGGCGAGGGTGGCGATCCCCGCTTCGATCTGTATAATACTGCCGCGCGCGGCAGCCACCATTGGGGCGGCAGAGATACTCGAAATCGCGAGCAACGCGTCGATATTATTGCCAATCTGATCGACTTGGCGGAGCTGACCTTCCAGACGAATCCGTTCGTCCCTCGCTGCGGCCAATTTCGTGTTTATGTCTTGCAGGTTGTCCTCTACCAAGCCGCCCCGACCTTCGCCAGCCCCCTGTCCCTGTGAGCCCGTCGCGGCTGCGCCGCCGCCGAGTTGGAGAGCATCTGGATTTTTTGCCTTGTATTCGGCAGCGGCCGCCTCACTTTTTTGGAGGTTCCTCTTCAATCGCTCTTCTTCTTGCAACAAATAACGCAATGCCTCCTCGCTCGACGACGCGCGGCGCTCGATTGAGTTGCGGATGTACTCTCGGCCGACTGCTTCGGCGAGACGCTGTGCCATGGCTGGATCGGGGTGCGTCACGTACAAATCGATCAAGCGCGTGCCGCGGCGGATCGCCGGATGCACCAGGCCGACCAGTCCTCGTCCCAACGCTTCTTCGCTCGGCGTAAACGTCGTGACGCCGCTGGTGTTCTGTGTCTTGTTGGCGGCCTGCGACGGCTCCTGCGCCAAACCTTCGGAGCGTACCACCCGCGCAAGAATTGTTGGGTTCGTGAGATTCTGTTCGATCGTTCGCAGCGCCTCCCCGCTGGCCAGAAACATCGAGCGCGTCCGCGTCGCGTAATCCCCGGTTGGGACGAAACTCGGCTCCTCAAATTCCACATCCAAAACTGTGTGGGCTTGGTAAAGCTTCGGCGTCCGCGCAAGGTTACCCAACGCAAGAAAAAGGCCGCCCAAAACGCAAATCGCTACGATCCAAATACGTTCGAGGAAAGAATGCCAATACCGGCGAAAATCGAAACCGTGCAGTCCACCGAGGAACTCCGCTGTCAAAGGCGCGCCTGGTTTGTCGGAATTGGGCGCAACGGTCGCACCCCTGAAAGATTGGGCAGGGTCAATCACGGCAAAATATCGACTGCAACCTTACACCAAGAAGTGCATTCGCAAAGGCGAACGCGGAAAAAATTTCGGTTAAAAAATACTTTCGCCCACGGTGATGGTATCACCCGGCTCAACCAGAAAACTTCCGCCCTTTCCCTTGGTGAAGCGCTTCGCATTAACCTTGAAAATGCGATCCCCGCTGGCGTCATGTCGTCGCACGGTTATTCGTTCCGGCGAGGCGATGCGCGTATATCCGCCAGCCATAGCGATCGCCTCCAGTAGATCGATACCGCTAGGAGACATTTCGAACATGCCGGGGTGATTTATCTGGCCCAAAACCACAAAGTGCCGGGTTCCGTAGCTGAGCAGCGTAACGTTGATCTTCGGGTTGACCAGATAATCGCGGCTGTACAGCTCTGTGACTCTTGAAGCTGCCTGCGTCGGAGTCAGTCCTGCCAAATGGATCGACCCCAGCAGTGGCACGGTCAAGTTGCCGTCGGAGTTCAACCGTCCATTTGCGCGCAAATCGTCTTCACCAAAAACGTCGACCGCTACCTGGTCGCCAGGATTCAAAGTGTAACCCGCCGGCGCGCTCACTCCGCCGATTGATGCGGGCACCGAGGCGGCCGCTCGCGATGTAGAAGTGGCGGGAGGCTGGGACGCGGCCGTCCCCGGCATGGTTTGGGCCAACATGAACCCTGGCAGCGACAATGCGAGCGCAATCGCCAACCATCCCTTTGTCCCAGCTCGCAAACGGTTCAAACCCTGTTTAGAACCTGAGCGTCGCCCTAACGCCCACCTGATTATCCTCCCAATCGAAGAAATCCTGGTTGCTGCTGTCCTGGCGGTGCAGGTAATAGACCCCGGCGCTCAGCCACCTGGTAATTAGCACGTCAACCGACGGTTCGATAAACCAGTAGTCGTCATTCCGTGTCGCACTGACGTCCCGGTCAGTGGAGATGTAATCCGAGTTTTCATAGCCGGCGCCCAAGCCCAAATAAACGCGGTGAAATAAACGCTGCTGAAACCGGCCCACAACGTATGTGCTCCCAAAATCTTGGTTGGAAAGGTACCCGGAAGGGTAAATCCGCCGGCCGGCCGCAAACGAGATAAAGGTTCCGCTGAACGGATTATAACTCAGCCCGATTTCGAACACCGGTGAGTCGTATGTATCGCGGTTGCCGTCAAACTGGCGGAACTCAACGCCTGCGGAAGCATACAAAATTACTTTGGATGTCCACTGATAATTAAGGCGCAAGTTTATCTGCTCGAAAGTTTGGTTCGTGCTTGGCTCATCCACCCAAGTGTAACCGAAGGTGCCGCCAATGCCCACCGATAGCTTTGGCCGAAAATTGTAGTAAACGTAAAGGCCGCCAGCAATTGTGTAGTCACTAATGTTACCGGGATAGGCGTAGGAGGGGGAATAAAACTCGCCCTGTAGGGATATTTTCGGGGTCAGTTCATAATTTGCAATGAAGCTCGTGTAGAAGATATTCATCCGCGTGGGCGCGCTTGCGTCGGTGTTTGCCCACAGGCCCGTCGTATCGAAGAAGCTGTTGAGGTTTGCCGATTCGAGTAACGCTATGCTCTCGTTGAAGGTCAATGTCAGCCGGCCAGAGCTATATCCCGCCGAGAGTTGAATCAGCTGATTAAATGAGTCTTGATCCGAGTGATCGACGAACAGAATGGCGCTCGGCATGTAGTCCAATCGCAGATAGCTTCTGTTGCGCCCCTCGATGTCGCCGACTCCAATGGTGATCTGCGGCTCAATCGCGAAATAATAATCCGAGACCTTGTTCGTATGACTGAGAAAGATGTTGTCATCCCACACACCGCGCACTGTCAGACTTAGTGCGTAGTGAAAGATACGCCCACTTGGAGAAATCCCTTCGCCGGCTGGGAATACGTTATAAGTGCCGCCCCCATAAGGCCCTGTTGCTACTGGCTGCGGAACAACGGTTGTTTGCGCAGTAGTGTAGTTCCTTGAAGGCGATAATGGCAGGGACGAAGACGGAAACGCCTGCTCGGACGAAGGCAGCGGCTCTGGTGCAGAAGGCAAAGGCTCCGCAGCAGAAGGCACAGACTCCGCTCCGGTAGAGGGCAATGATTGAGGTAAGGCAGGCAACGGCTCTGTTGACACGGAGGACTCTGTTGACACGGAGGGCGGGGCTTCCGCTGGAGCGGCTGGCGGCTCCGCCAACGAGGGCAAGACGTCGGGCTCAACCGACTCCTGCGCCTGCGCAGCAAGAATAGCCGCAAAGAAAATTCCCGCCACCAAACTAACGATTCGCGATCGTAGGGCTGGGCGGGTGATCCCTTCGGCGGCACGGTGCCGAAATGCAGCGAAACGGTACATGATTAAGGCAATGCCGGAGCACATGGCCGCGAGACTAGATGGGCGTCTTAAGCCCGTCAATAAAAAAATGTTATTAAAAATTGGCCAAAAAAAAGCCAGGATTTAGGTGCCGTCTGGTCGCCATTTGCATCAGCCAAAGCGTGCGCATTTTTGTGGGAAACTTGCTTTGCGGCAGTTCGCATAAGACTTTTAACGACTTGGCGAATCAACGATTGAATCTTCCAACGGTATGCCAGAGCCCGGAAAGACACTGACAATCAACGAAATTTATCACTCGATGCAGGGCGAGAGCACCTGGATGGGGCGACCATGCGTGTTTGTGCGGCTGACCTTCTGCGATCTTCGATGCAATTATTGCGATACTGAGTACGCGTTTTACGAAGGAAGAAAACAAACATTGAAAGAGATTCTCGACGCAGTGGCGGCGTTTCGATGTCCGTTGGTCGAGATCACAGGCGGCGAGCCGTTGTTGCAGAAGAATGTGCTGCCGTTGATGTCGATCTTGTGCGACGCCGGTTACACCGTGCTTCTGGAAACCAGCGGCGCACACGATATCTCAAAAGTCGATCTGCGGGTCCATCGGATCATGGATTTAAAGACGCCGGGCAGCGGCGAAGTGGACAGGAATCTTTGGTCGAATATTGAGCATCTTACCCACCGTGATGAAGTGAAATTCGTAATGGGGTCCCGCGAAGATTACGAGTGGTCGCGCGAAAAAGTGCAGCGATACAATCTACCGTCCCGCTGTCACGCGGTGCTGTTCTCGCCGATTTTCGGAAGAATTGATCCGCGCGAAATCGTGGAATGGATCCTGGCCGATAAGCTCGATGTGCGGTTTCAACTTCAGATGCACAAGTTCATCTGGAGCCCGACCCAGCGCGGAGTCTGAACGGCCATTTTTGCAGGGCGGCTGTTTCAGCCGCCGTTTTGTTTAGGATCGGCGTCTCACAGAGACGCCCTACAGTTTCTGTCGCCGGTCTGAGAGGTCTCTCACTTTGTTCGGGATGACAACGCACCTGATGCAGTGCAGTTTTTCCCATCATGCGCGCGCGGTTGACGAAGGATTTCACTTTCGAAGCGGCCCAGACTTTGCCTCATGCGCCGGAGGGCCATAAATGCCGACGCGTGCACGGCCACAGCTTCAAAGTTGAGGTTTCCGTTGAAGGCGATGTCGATCCAAAAGTCGGCTGGATATACGATCACGCTAACATTAGCGCAGCAATGAAACCGCTCTTGAGAATACTAGATCACGAATATCTCAATGAAATCGAAGGCTTGGAGAACCCCACGATAGAAAAAATGGCAGAATGGTTTTGGAAAAAATTGGAGTCACAATGCCCTGGGCTTTGCCAGATCGTTGTGCACGAAACACCTACCGCGCGCTGCGTTTACCGGGGAGAATAGTCTCGCACGAACATCCCGAAACAATTCGGGTTTACGTCTCAGCTTCTCTATCACTTTTCCCCGGTGCGCTTTCTTACAACTCGATGGCGTAGCGCTTCATCTTGTTGTAGAGGGTGGGGCGCTGGATGCCGAGAAGTTCGGCAGCTTTTTTCTTGTTGCCGCGGCACTCTGCGAGTGCCTGGAGAATGGCGTTTCTCTCGACGTCATCGAGACTTTGTACGCCGCTGCGCGGTAACGCGCCGAGCTCGGTCTGTTGCAGGGCAGTGGGCAACTGTATTTCCGCGGGGAGCTCTTTTACGTCGATCAAGCCCTGTCGCGCCAGCACGACGGCGTATTCAATTGCGTTTTGCAATTCGCGAACATTTCCTGGCCATGAATAATCAAGCAGCTTTTGAAATGCGTCCGGTGAAATGTTCGGCTCCGGTTTGCCTAGTTGCTGAGAAAATTGTTTCAAGAATTGCGCGATCAGTGGGGGGATGTCCTCTTTACGTTTCCGAAGCGGCGGCACTTCAATTTGGAAGGTGTTTAGTCGGTAGTACAAATCGGAGCGCATCCGGTTCTCTGCGAGCGCCTGGGCGATTGGCCGATTGGTTGACGCGATCGCGCGGAAGTCTGCTTTCATCGTTTGCGTACTGCCAAGCGGCCGATATTCGCGCTCCTGGAGAACGCGCAAGAAGCGCGTCTGCAGATCTGTCGGCATATCTGATATCTCGTCGAGGAAAAGCGTGCCGCCATTTGCCGCTGCGATCATTCCGGGAAAATCGTGCATCGCCCCGGTAAACGCACCTTTCACATAACCGAAAAGTTCTCCTTCAATCATGGTTTGCGGGAACGCCGCACAATTGAGCTTCACCACCGGCTGTCCTGCGCGACGGCTCCGCGCGTGGATCGTATTTGCTATCACTTCCTTGCCCACACCGCTCTCGCCCACGATGAGGACGTTGGCATCCGATGGCGCCATCGCATCGATCAATTCCTCGATCTCCTGCATCGGTTTGCTCTTGAAAATGGGCGTGGGCCTCGCTTCCGCGATCTCCAGCCGTTTTTCGAGTCGCTCTGTTTTTTCCCGGAGTTCTACCGCTTCTCGCAACAGGAATTGTGTTTCCAATGCCTTCTCCACGAGGCTAAGCAGCTCCTCGGGTGCGTACGGCTTGCTAATGAAATGGTAGGCACCGCGTTTGATGGACTCGATGGCATTGTGCAGAGAGTCGTGTGCGGTCAGGATAATCACCTGCACTTTGGGTAGCTCGGTCTTGATACGATCAAGCATTTCTAATCCATCCGCGTCAGGCAATCGGAGATCGAGGAGTACGATTTTTGGCGGTTTTGATTTTACCAACTTGAGTCCTTGGGTCGCGGTGGGCGCAGTGTCCACTTGATAGCCGTGCCGCTTCAGCAACGCCTCGAGCGTCATGAGCACGGGCCGTTCGTCATCAATGATCAGGACGTGACGGTTATCTGTTTTCATTCAATTGCGCCGCTCGTATTACGCACGAGCCGCAGGCCCCAGTTGCTTAAACGGTGATAAATGACCGACGTTTCAAGCTTCTTCCGAAGACATTCCTGACAGGGGAAGCCTAACCGTCGTGGTGAGCGCCGAAACTTTCGGATCATATTGCGCATTCAGTTCGCCGCCGTGAGCCTCTACGATACCGCGGACGCGATTCAGACCAAGACCATAATGGCGCTGGCTCATTTTCCGAAGCGGTTCGCGCCCCCAATTTTGGGTCGGCAAGTCAAAACGAACCTTGGGTTCACACAGGGCGAAGAGGAATTTCTTGTCATCGATTTTCGCTCTCGCAACAAGCGGACCTTTACCACGATCGTGCTGGAAGGCATTGGCGAAAATCTCAGTAAATGCTTCTTCGAAAAACTGAGGATCAACATTCAGCATCGCGTCACCAAGCTGAATTTCCCAGGAGATCTCCTTGCTCTCCTCTGGGAAATCGTGGTCGATCTTTCCGCGCAAGTCTTGCATAAAATCAGCGGCCGGATACGGGATCACGTTAGGTCTGACCTCTCCCACTGCTCTGGAAAGCCGTTGTAAGGTCGAGGCCAGTCGAGAGACCATTTCGCGCAAACGTTTGATCTCGTTTTTGAGTTCTTCGCTTTTCCCCAATTCCTCGATGTAAGCGGACTGCAGTTCGATGGCATTTAGATCATTGCGCAGATCATGACTTAATTGCCGGATAAAACGGACTGCGTCACTCCACGGGACGCTCTGGGAATCTTTTTCGTTCTCAACGGGCTTATCTGCCATAAATCGGGCACATTAGCGCTCTTGTTCGATTGAAAAGCGGTCTTCCGATGGTTCCTCACCAGGCGCGACCCTGATGTGTGGATCATTGCTCGCCAAATGTCGCAGCACGTGAAACACGTCTTCCGGGTCGGCGTCGATGGAGCGCGCAATTTCTTCCGCGGTTTTTCTCTCAGCGACAACCAGTTTCTCGCTCACCTGTTTTTGAAGCTGCAACAGTCGCGTCGCCGCTTTCTTTCCAGCCTCAACGCCGGGTTGGTCGTAGGCGTTGACATTAATTAGCGAGCCGTAAAAACCTACTGCACGCTCGTAAAGCGCGATCAACGCTCCGAGATTAAACGCGTTCACGTCTGGAATGCTTATCGTGATGGATTCGCGGCCATTCTCGTAAAGCGCGCTTCGCGTCCCACGCAAAAAACCGTGAAGATAATCGCCGCTGGTGATGCCGTCTTCCACTTCGAGCCGCTTACCGTTCCGATCTTTTTGCACTTCGACGAACGTCACGAAGAAATTCAAGACGCCGTCACGCAATTGTTGAACGTAGGCGTGCTGATCGGTCGAACCTTTGTTGCCGTAAACAGCGACGCCTTGATGCACGATGTTTCCGTCGAGATCCTTTTCTTTTCCTAACGATTCCATTACGAGTTGCTGCAGGTATTTTGCGAACAAGGCGAGCCTGTCCTTGTACGGAAGGATCACCATATCTTTATCGCCTTTGCCGTTGCCGGCGTAGTACCACATGAGCGCCAGAAGCATTGCAGCATTTTGTGTCACATCAGCGACGCGGGTCCGCTCGTCCATCGCGGTCGCGCCAGCGAGAAACCTATCGATATCGAAGCCTTCCAGCGCCATGGGGAGAAGCCCGACCGCGCTCATCACCGAGGTACGCCCGCCGATCCAATCGTACATCGGGAATCGAGTCAGCCATTGGTTCTCTTCGGCATATTTATCCAGGTCGCTCCCCACACCCGTGACGGCCACGGCATGCGTGTTGAAGTGCAGTCCCTTTTCTTTGAATCGTGCTTCCGTCTCCAGCATCCCGTTTCGTGTCTCTTTTGTTCCGCCGGATTTTGAAACCACAATGACGAGTGTTTGAGGGAGCAGATCGTCAATCCTGTCGAAGACACGATCGAATCCGTTCGGGTCCGTATTATCGAAGAAAAAGATGTCCATTGGATCACCCGCCGACCCAAGCGCGTCTGCCATCAATTGCGGCCCAAGCGCGGAGCCGCCGATCCCGATCAGGAGCACATGCTCGAAGCGTTTTCCATTTTCGGCCGTGATTTTTCCGGCGTGAATATCGGCGGCGAATTTTTTAATGCGGTTGATGGTCTGTTCAATTTCCGTGCGAAGTTCGGGAGTTGGCGCAAGCACAGGACTCCGGAGCCAGTAATGACCGACCATCCGTTTTTCCGTTGGATTAGCGATTGCTCCCGCTTCCAATTCTCGCATGGCCGCAAACGCCTTACCGATCTTCGGCTGCATTTTCTCGAAGAAATCCGCCGGAAATTTCAGCCGGCTGATGTCGAGAGAAAAATCAAGATCGCGGTAGTACAAAAAACATCGTTGGAAGCGCTGCCACAGTGATGAAGAAGGCATTTTTTAGAAATGCAATGATTGGCCAATACTAAACGACATAAGTGAATTAACTCCAATGTGAGTCTTCGAATTCGTCAAACGCAGTTTTCTAACAAACTCCAGAGAGAGAGCATCCACGAAATTCACATTGCAGCCTTGAGTCGCGCCAATAACTTCGCGGCATCATGGTGCGCGAACAAGGAAAGGCAGGGTGGTCCCATTTGTTTGCAGGGCTGATCGCGCTGGG
>Ga0193735_1000538_pt1 | contig 12053 bp, 10 predicted proteins | sample U1m2metaG_FD_145080 | JGI IMG/M metagenome (GOLD analysis project Ga0193735, IMG submission 145080) | Soil microbial communities from a riparian zone of the East river system, Colorado, United States - U1m2 | ecosystem: Environmental > Terrestrial > Soil > Riparian zone | place: USA: East River... | reverse complement strand
CGCAAATGCAGATCCGACGCCTTGTTTCCAACCAGCGTTCTCAGGAGCCCTTCGATCTTATCGAGTGCGCGGTTGCCCGTCGCGGTGACGCGTGTCGTTGGCATTGGTGTTGGTTCGGGACGTGCGGGTTCGACGCGCGGCGCGGGGGGCGCGCTCTGCGGTACGGGCGGTGGAGCAACAGCTTCGGGGGCCGCCGTCTGCGACGGCGCCGCACCCGGCTTGACGCCGTTCTTCGGTAGGCCCTTCGGCTTGATCTGCGCGACGATCTTTCCGTTCTGCGTGAGTGACACCTCGAACGCCCCGTCCGCGGACGAGTAGTCGAACATCACGCCGCCCTTTGCATCGAGGGCATGCGGTTGACCACTCGGTGCGATCTCGCGCACCAATGTGAGTATCTGCGCGCTCGTGAGCGGCTGCTTCATCACTGGGCGAGCAGAATCCTTGATAGTGACCTTTGCAACGTCACCCTCGGCGAGCACGAGTCCGGTGCCGTTGTTGGTTACAAGGAGGTTGAGAAAGCGATCGAGCTGGGCCATTTCAGTCCAATGGACGAACGCGGTCGATCAACGAACGATTGATCAGACGCGCTTCGTTTGAGGTATAGAGCGTGAGAAACCGCGATGTCAGCGCGTTGAGATAGTCGAGCACCCGCGCCCGGTCAGGTGGCGCGTCGAGTCGAATGGACCCGAGGCGTACTTCGCCCCCAACGAGAACGATCTGGAGGAGAGCGGTGGGTGTTGGCGCTTCGCGGGGAGCCAGGTCTGGCACATCGTCGCCGCGGTCAGCAGCAGCTTCGGCGACGCGTTCCTTCGAGACCAGGATCACTTCCTCATTGGCGAGCTCCAATGGGAAGAATGGCGTGTCGGCATTCAGTAGCTCCGACACGTCCTCCAGCTCGAATGGCCGGTACGAGGAGAAATGGATGAACACGTTTCCCCGGAGCTCTTCACCGCCCAACATGGTGAGAATGACCGCCTTTCGAGTGGTCTCGATCCGGTAGAGATTCGCGCTGTCACTTGTATAGGGCTGGGGCACGCGCGAACGGGGTTGGGCGTGAGTACTTCGCTCGGTAGAAAGACTGTCACCCGCACCGTTCCGTCACGTTTCTGACGTCCGCGAAGCCCTTGACATCGTCCGTAAAACCACCCATCCCCGCATCACAAATCTGATATCGCCGAGCCCTAGTGCGAGGCCATGGCGGGTCGTAGTTTCCCGTGTCCTCAACCGCGGATTTGCGATGACCCTGGGTTTCTCCTCGCTCCCATTGCCACAGCGGAAGACGTACGACGTCTGTATCGTCGGGTCAGGCGCGGGCGGTGGAATGGCTGCTTACATGCTGACGCGCGCCGGCGCGAACGTGCTCCTGCTCGAGGCCGGCGGCCCTTGGGACAACCTGAAAGATTCGGTCATGCTCAAATGGCCGTACGAGTCTCCGCGCCGCGGAGCGTCGACGCCCGATCATCCATTCGGCGAATTCGACGGTTGCATCGGCGGGTGGGATCTCCCGGGCGAGCCGTTCACCAACGCCGAAGGCACCGACTTCAGATGGTGGCGCGCACGAATGGTTGGTGGTCGCACGAACCACTGGGGGCGCATCTCACTTCGTTTTGGCCCTGAGGATTTCCGGGCAAAGAGCCGCGATGGTCTGGGCGACGATTGGCCGATCGGATACACGGATCTCGCTCCGTACTATGATCGCATCGACAAGCTGATCGGCGTTTTCGGTAACAACGACAACCTGCCGAATCATCCTGGCGGCTATTTTCTGCCGCCTCCTCCACCGCGCTGCTACGAGCTGATGGTGAAGGATGCGGCCGACAAGCTCAATATCTGGTGCACCGCCGCGCGGCTCTCTGTGATCACCAAGCCGCATAACGGCCGGATGGCATGTCACTACTGCGGACAGTGCGGACGCGGATGCCGGACGAACTCGAACTTTTCGTCCACAAATGTCTTGATAGCGCCTGCGCTGCAAACGGGGCGACTGACGCTCGTCACCAATGCGATGGCCCGCGAGGTCACACTGAACAATCGTGGGCTGGCCAGCGGAGTGACGTACATCGATACGAAGAGCGGCGCCGAGAGACACGCGGCCGCGAGCGTTGTCGTGCTTGCCGCGAGCGCGTGCGAGACCGCTCGGCTGATGCTCAACTCGAAGTCTCCACAGTTTCCGAATGGCCTCGCAAACTCCAGTGGTGTGGTCGGCAAGTATCTCACGGACACCACCGGGACCGACGTCGGGGGCTTCATTCCCAAAATGGTGGACCACGTTCCTCACAACGAGGACGGGGTTGGCGGCAACCACATCTACATGCCGTGGTGGATCGACAACAAAAAGCTCGACTTTCCCCGCGGCTACCACATCGAGGTCGGCGGCGGTTTGAATCCACCCAGTTACGGTTTCATGGGTGGAATCCAGCGATATCCCGGAGGCGGCGGATATGGGAAGGCCCTCAAGGAAGATTACCGCCGCTATTATGGCGCTCAGGTCTATTTCGCGGGGCGTGGAGAGATGATCCCGAACAACAAGAGCTATTGCGAGATCGATCCGGTCGTGAAGGACAAGTATGGGATTCCTGTGCTGCGCTTCCACTGGCAGTGGACCGATTACGAGTACAACCAGGTTAGGCACATGCAACAGACCTTCCGTGCCCTGGTCGACGAGATGGGCGGCCAGGTGTACGACAAGATGCCGGAGCAGCTGAGAGGGTACGGGATCGCGCGTGGTGGCGAGATCATCCACGAGTTGGGAACAGTCCGTATGGGCGCCGATCCATCGAAGTCCGTGCTCGACCCGAATTGCCGTGCGCATGACGTCAAGAACCTTTTCGTCACCGATGGCGGGCCGTTCGTCTCGCAGGCCGACAAGAATCCAACCTGGACCATACTCGCGCTCTCAATGCGGACCAGCGAATTCATCGCACAAGAGCGAAAGCGGGGGGCACTCTGATGTCGCAAGAGAACAAGAATCCAGCGGGGGACGCGTCGCAGGCTGACGAAAGCGGGAATTCGATGTCGGAAACCCCCCAGCCTGAGGCCGGACTGTCCGGAAAGGAGATCAGTCGCCGCGACGCGGTTCAACTTCTCGCGGCGTTTCCAGTCGCCGCGTTTCTGAGCTGGCCCACAGCAGATCAGGAGAAGGCTCGGCGATTCGTCGACAACGCCATGCGCGGGGCCGCCGAAGGGACTCCATTCGCACCGAAGTTTTTCACGGCGGCCGAGTTCAGGACCGCGCGCATCCTCGCCGACATGATTATCCCGCGTGATGAGCGATCGGGCAGCGCCAGCGATGCCGGCGTCCTCGAGTTCATGGATTTCACGATGGTCGATCGGCCGAACTCCCAGAAATGGATGCGAACCGGACTCACGTGGATCGATGCCCAATCGACCACCAGATTCGGGAAGCCATTCGCCGATGTCACGGAATCTCAACGCGAGGCGATCCTCAACGACATTGCGTGGCCAGCGCGTGCGACGCCAGCAATGGCCGATGGAGTCAGCTTCTTCAACCGCTTCCGCGATATGACAGCGTCCGGATTCTGGTCGAGCCAGGTCGGAGTGAAGGATCTCAAGTACATAGGAAATACCTTTGCGCCCAACTGGAACGGATGTCCTCCCGCCGCCCTCCAGAAACTCGGGGTGACGTACGCGAAGTTCGACAGGACAAAGCTGCGCCTTACTCCCGATTGACCAACCGACCGCGAACCTTCACCGACCAAATGAGCTCAGAACGCCTAGGCATCGGTTTTGTTGGAAGCGGCTTCAACGCGCGCTTCCATATCCAGTCTCTTACATCGGTCCGCGAGATCGATGTGCGCGGAGTCTGGAGTCCCAACGAGAAAAACGCTGCTTCTTCCGCGGCGCTGGCCCGCGAGCTCGACGTGGGCGAGGCACGCCCGTACAAATCCATCCGGGACATGGTCGCCGATCCGGCGATCAATGCGCTCTGGGTTTGCGGTCCCAATCAGGCACGCATCGCGAACATCGAAGAGATTGTGGCCGCGATCAAGAGCGGGGCTGGGACGCTGAGGGGAATCGCCTGCGAAAAGCCGCTCGCCCGGAACCTGGCCGAGGCAAAGAAAGTAGCGGACCTGGCCAAAAGCGTCGGGCTGAACACCGGCTATCTGGAGAACCAGCTGTTCTCCCCCGACATCACCCGCGGCCGCGAGCTGATATGGGCACGGGGTGCCTCGCTCACCGGTCGTCCGTATCTGGCGCGTGCCGCCGAAGAGCACAGCGGACCGCACATGCCGTGGTTCTGGCAGGGAAACCTGCAGGGCGGCGGAGTTCTAAACGATATGATGTGTCACTCCGTCGAAGTGGTGCGCCACCTCCTCACCAAGCCGGGCTCACCGCGCTCATCGATCAAGCCGGTCCGGATCAGCGCGCACATCGCTTCACTCAAGTGGTCGCGCCCCAAATACGCGAAGCAGCTCTCGGAGACGATGGGCAAAGAGGTCGACTATACCAAGCGTCCGTCGGAGGACTTCGCCCGCGCCACGATCGAGTACGAATCCGAGGAGGGCGAGCCGCTGGTCGGCGAGGTGACGACCTCCTGGGCATTTGTCGGAGCTGGCCTGCGGCTCTCCGCCGAGCTGTTGGGACCTGAATATTCCATGTCCTGGAATACGCTCGACTCGAGCCTCAAGATGTTCTTCAGCAGGGAAGTGAAGGGCAAATCAGGCGAGGATCTCGTTGAAAAACAGAACGCCGAGATGGGGCTAATGCCGGTCGTGGCCGAAGAAGCTTCGGTTTATGGGTATAGCGCCGAGAACCGGCACATGGCCCGTGCGTTTCTCTCTGGTGAGAAGCCAATGCTCACGTTCGACGACGGTCTGGAAGTAGTGAAGATCCTGATGGCTGCCTACATGAGCGCCGAAAAGGGGCAGACCCTCGAATTTCCGCCGCCAGGTCTCGAATCCTTCGTTTCAGCGGTGGCCAAGGGGACGTGGAAAGGGCGGTCCTAGCCAACGGCTGAGTTTGACCATATGTTTCAGGGGGTTAAAGGCCGTGGCATACAGCCTGCTACAGCTGAGGTTGGACACCGCCTTCGGAGGAAATATGAAAATCGCTCGTCTGACGCTCACACTCGCACTCGCCACCGCAGCAACCGCATGCACGGCGGAGCGCGCCCTTTCACCTCAACCCGCAACCCGCACCTTTGCAACCACGATCGCGCCGAACGCGGGACAGGTTCCGCTTCTTTTCGTTGTCGATGGAGTGAGACTCCAGCGTGATCAGGTGCCATCCCTCACGGCCGAGCAGGTCGCAGAGGTCCGCGTCCTCAAAGGGCACGCGGCACTCGAGCAATACGGACCCGACGCTTCGTACGGGGTCGTCGTCATCACGACGAAGGCAGGCGCTATTCGCCGCTCGTGATCTGATTGATCGGCTGGTCATAAGCACGACAAAAAGGGCATCCATTTGGATGCCCTTTTGTGTTTCAGGATTCCAGCGCCTCGGTCGCTCGAGACCTCAGTGCGCTCCGCCCTTGTGCGATGTTCGTCCGCCCGTGCGCATCGGCTCGTGATTCTCGGGCTTGCCATAGCCGCCGCCACCGGGTTTTTCCCCACCGCCGTGCACCGCATTGACCGTAGCCCAGGCGCGCCGCTTGGCCTCGTCCTCGGGAGTGCCGCGTTTCTCGTAGCCTTCCTCTATGTGCTCGGCCTGCCTTTTCTCTTTTTCTGTGTATTTCTTTTTGTCACCGCGTGGCATTTTTCCTCCTGGTGAATGCATTTCAGTAAATGCAGATGGTGTACCGCCGGCCCGACATTTCGCCGGATTGTTGGCAACGCTCTGCAGTCTGTAGCATGTTCTTGTCTGGATGAGTTCACCATTTGAGCGCCCAGCCCCAGCGCGCCTGCCACCAATGCCGCGATCCGTCCGCCGGATCGCGCTCGGGATTATTGCCCTCGTCTTCGTCGCGCTCATCGTCGTCCCGTGGTTGGCCAGCTTTTTCACGGACTGGCTCTGGTTCAAGGAAGTGGGTTTTCAGACGGTATTCGCCACCTCGCTCGTGTGGCGGATCGGTCTCTTCTTCATAGGCGGCGCGTTTGCGTTCGCCTTCTTCTACGGCAACGTCAGGTTCGCCCGCGGGGCCGGCAGCGGTTTCCCCGTCCTCTTCATAAATCGCGGTGACGGCGTCAACGTCGATGTGTCGCGGCTCTTCACCAAGCTCTTTTTTCCCGCTGCGATCGTACTGTCGTTCCTCACGGCTATCTCGCTGTCCGCCTGGTGGCTGACCTTGTTGAAAGGGATGAATGGCGTCGCACTTGGCGCCCGGGATCCGCTCTTCAACCGCGACATCTCTTTCTATCTGTTCCGGTTGCCGCTCATCTCGGGCGTTCTCGGCACGCTGATCACGCTCACATTGCTTTCATTCGTCGCTACTGCCGCAATGTACTGGCTACGGAACGAGATCACGCTGCCTCCGCGCCGTGCGACCGCCAAGCCAAGGGCCGCGCGACATCTCGGGGGACTCCTGGTGCTGCTGTTCGTGCTGTTGGCGATACGCACCTGGATCGTGGACACATCGGGTCTGCTCTTCTCGACGACTGGACCACTCATCGGCGCGAGCTACACGGACGTGCATATCGCGTTGCCGGGACTTTACGTCTGCGCCGTCGTGGGGATCCTCGCCGCCGTCTGGGTCATGTTCGGAATCGTCCGCGACAAGCTCGTCTGGTCAGCCGTCTCCGCGACCGTGGTCTATGTAGCAGTGAGTGTGCTGGCCCGTGGAATCGTGCCGGCCGCGTTTCAGAAACTCGTCGTCTCTCCGAACGAGCTGACGCGCGAGACGCCCTATCTCAGAAGACACATCGATGCCACGCGCAACGCGTGGGGGCTCGACAAGGTCGAAGGGAGAGACCTCTCGGGTGAAGTGCAGCTGACGATGGCGAACATCAAGACGAACGCCGCTACCGTCGACAATGTTCGGCTGTGGGAGCGAGACCTGCTGATGCAGACGTTCAAGCAGCTTCAGGAGATTCGGACTTACTACGACTTCGTGTCGGTCGACGACGACCGTTACACTATCGACGGCAGGTATCGTCAGATCCATCTCGCCGCGCGAGAGCTGAACTCCGAGTCGCTTCCGACGCGCACGTTCATAAATTCGCGGCTGACATTCACGCACGGTATGGGCGTGACAATGGCGCCGGTGAATCAGGTGACGAGTGAAGGCCTTCCCGTGCTCTTCATCAAGGATGTGCCGCCGGTGTCGACGGTGTCGGTGAAGCTGACTCGCCCGCAGATCTACTATGGCGAGCTGACTAACGAGTACGTATTCGTCGGCACGGGACAGCCGGAGTTCGATTATCCGGCGGGCGACAAGAACATCTACACCAAGTACACGGGCCGCGGTGGTGTCCCGATTGGTTCCTTCCTTCGAAAGGTTCTATACGCGTTCCAGTTCGGCTCGCTCAAGATTCTCCTCTCCGACGACATCAAGGGGAGCGCGAGAGTTCTCTACCGCCGGAACATCATGGAACGCGCGACGACGGCGATGCCCTTTCTCGACTTCGACGACGATCCGTACCTGATGATCACGGATGCGGGCGAACTGAAATGGATCCTCGATGCTTATACCACGAGCGACGCTTACCCATACGCCCAGCGGACGCCGGACGGCACGAGCTACATGCGGAACAGCGTCAAGGTCGTGATAGATGCTTACGACGGAACGGTGGACGCGTATATCGCACAGCCCAACGATCCGGTCGTCCAGACGTATGCGAACATCTTCAAGGGAATCTTCAAGCCGATCAGTGCCATGCCCGCAGATATCCGGCGACACGTCCGTTATCCCGGCGATCTATTCCGGATCCAGACAGCGTTGCACGCGACGTATCACATGACGGAGCCCGACGCGTTCTATCACCGGGAAGATCAGTGGCAGATCCCGGGCACGATCAACAAGGTGACGAACGAAAACCCGTTCATGCGCCACATCATCATGCGCCTGCCCGGAGAGAAGGATCCGGAGTTCATCTTCATGACGCCTTTCACGCCGCGAGGGAAAGACAATCTGGCCGCCTGGATGGTCGCGCGAATGGATGGCGAGAATTATGGAAAGCTGTCAGTGTACCGCTTCCCCAAGCAGAGCCTCGTCTACGGACCGAAGCAGATCGCGAACCGGATCAATCAGGACACCGACATCTCGAGGCAGCTCACACTGTGGGATCAGAAAGGCTCGGAGGTAATCAGGGGCGAGCTTCTGGTCATCCCCATCGAGGAATCACTGATCTACGTGCAGCCGATCTATCTTCGGGCGGAGGGTGGTAGTATTCCCGAGCTGAAGCGCATTGTGGTCGCGCACGAGAACCGCGTTGTGATGGGAGAGTCGCTCGACGAGGGTCTAAATGCCCTCTTCGGATCGGGTGCGGCGGCCCAGGTAAGAGCGAGCGTGCAGGATTCACTCAGCACGCTCGGCGTCGAGCCATCGGTCGTGGGAGGCGGTGCGGTGCCGCCTACAGGTGCCGCGCCCTCAGGCGCGGTAGCCGACCTGCTTCGCGAGGCGCAGACGCATTATGACCGCGCTATCGCCGCGCAGCGTGCCGGTAATTGGGCGGACTACGGACGCGAGATCGACCAGCTCGGAGCCACGATCCGCGCCCTCCGTGCGGGAAAGCACTAGGGGAATTCCGCCCTCCTCGCCCGCGAGAATGAATCTCACGTGGCGCGCTTCAGGAATTCCTGGACCGCCTTGCGATAGCTGCGGCCAGTCGTAATGCGCTTGCCATTCCGCAGAATAAGCAGCTGGTCGCCCTGATCGAATGGCTGCGCCTCTCTGACCTGCGCGGTGTTGACGATCGTGGAGCGGTGCACGCGCAGAAAGCGGTTGTGCGGAAGACGCGCCTCGAGCCTGCTCAGCGGCTCGCGCACATCATACGCGACCTCGGCGAGATGGATTCTCGCCAGGTCATCGCGCGCCTGAATCCAGAAAATCTCGTCGGGATCGAGGAAGAGAATCTTTCCGTTCACCTTGACGCCGATTCTGTTCTTCGGTGCATCCAGCTGGCCCACATACTTCAGCAAAGCGCCAAGCTGCGTCGACACGCTCGGCTCCGGCGAGTCCTTGAGTCTCTTCTTCGCGCGGTCGAGCGTCTGGTGAAACCGAACATGGTCCACCGGCTTGAGCAAGTAATCGAACGCGCCGAACTCGAATGCAGAAACCGCGTAGTCATCAAACGCTGTGACGAAGATCACCGGGGGCATTTTGTCTGTGCCGACCTCTGTGATCACGTCGAAGCCATCGAGCTCAGGCATCTGTACGTCGAGGAACACGAGATCCGGCTGTTGGGCGCGGATGGCCGCCACTGCCTCGAGGCCGTTCTGACACTCTCCCACCACCTCTACGTCCGGCGTGCGGGCGAGCAGCGATATCAGGCGCTGGCGCGCCAGCGTTTCGTCATCGATAACAAGAACACGCAGCGATCGTCCGATCATACCTCAGCCACTGTTGCGAGATTGCCATCCATGTGAGACCCGTTCCGAGCCGGGGTAGTCCGCCCTAGCTTGAACGGTATCGTGATGCGAACCGCGTAGCCACCCTCGTCCTGGGGGCCGCTCTCGAATTCGTGATTGTCGCCGTAGAGATGGATCAGCCGGGTGATGGTGTTCGTGAGGCCGAGTCCGGTTCCGCGCGAACGCTCGCGAGATCTGCGGGCCCGCACGCCGACGCCGTCGTCGAGAATCGAGATCGAAAGCTTGTCTCCAAGTCGTTTGGCGGTGACCTGAACGTAGCCTGCGCCCGCCCTCGGACTGATGCCGTGCCGAATGGCATTCTCGACTAGCGGCTGGAGAAGAAGGCTTGGAACGAGCGCCGCGCGAACTCCGTCCTCGATGTTGCAGCTGACTGTGAGACGGTCCTGGAAGCGTACTCGCTGAATCGCGACGTAGCGGTCGAGAAGCCCGAGCTCGCGCTCGAGCGGGACTTCCTGTTCACTCGAGGTGGACAACACCAGCCGCAGAAAATCGCTCAGCTCCGACACCATTCGTTCGGCTGCGGGCGGATCGGTCGCGATGAGTGCCATCGCGCTGTTGAGCGCGTTGAACAGGAAATGCGGATTGAGTTGGAGCTTGAGCGTGTCCAGCTCCGACTGCACGAGACGGGTGACCACGCGTTGGCGTTCGGCGGACTCCTTGCTCGCTTCGCGTACGAGGTGCTCTACCCAGGAAGTCGCGTACGTGGAAACCGTACCGAAGACACCTAGCAGAATGAGCTTCGCGGCTTCATCGAGCGGTGTGACACGCGCCAGCTGTACCGCGTCGATCGGGTTGATCACAATCGGCACTCGATTGGTTGCCCAGAGCCAGCCGAGAAGGACGGCGTACTCCGCAAAGGCGAGCACTGAAATGAGCGCAGCCTTCCTCACCGACGAAGCCACCGGTCTGCCTGCCAGCACCACGAAATACATCAGGAAGATCGGTGAGCGCAGTGCCAGCACGCCGGATTGCGCCACCGCATAACCGCCGATGATTACCGTCACCGCTGTGACGTCGACGATTGGATTCACCGCCGACAACCAGTCGGGCAGCTCGGGGTGGCGATACCAGATCAGGTACTGCACGACGGTCCAGGCCAACATTGGACCGAGGACAGCCACGTTCGCGGTATTGAGAGCCTGCGAGAGGTGCGGCGCGTACATGAGCGCCGCCCCCGTGAGCAGGAACACCACGACGGCCCGAAGACCGTTGAGGATTCGCTCAGCCCGATCACGCCTGAGGCGGAGACTCTCAGGAGGCGCGAACGGGGATGCGGCAAATAACTGCATTAGATGAATCTGTGCAGGGGGAGGTGGCTGGGATAGCAGGCCGACGAGGTACCTGCTACCCCCGACGCCGGTTTAATGGTGCTCGCCGTCGTCGTTGCCGTTATGACCCTCGTGATGGTCTTCACCGCGCTCGTCGTCGTCCTCGAATGCATGGAATGAGCGGCGGATGTTCTGTTCTATCTGCTGGCGTGCAGTGCTTTCCGGCGTAGCCGTCGTCGGATCAATGACGGACCCGTCGGAATTTAGGAACCAATTGCGAACGTCGATCGCGACCGTAGCGTTCTTGGTCGTTGCATCGATCACGAGCGGTGGATCGAATTCCATTTCCACCTTCGCCCGCACCGCCGATGTGAATACGAATGGCGTTCCCTTGAACGTGCCTTCTACACGCACGCTTTTTCCGACAAGATTCGGGTTCGCCGTGTTGAAATCGGTTGCCGTACTTCTTGCCGGCGCCAGCTTCGCTTCGAGCTGGGAGAACGTGCCCTCGGCAAGTGGAATGTTGATTACCGGATGCAGCGCGTCGTCCAGCGGCACATCGACGAGCAGCGGGATCCGCGACACATCTTCACAGTCTTCGCCCATGTTCTCGTGATCGTCATCTGATTCCACATCGCCGACGCAATCGGCGGTGCCGGTGCGATCGAGCTCCAACCTCGGGAACACGAGCTGAACTTTCTGCAGGACGAAGTCAGTCCCTGTACCCACTACAAGATCTGCCACGACGCGATTTGCCGCGGAAGCAACAGCGGTGTTAGTCGTGAAGGAAAGCTGAACGGAGTGTCTGTTGCCACCGGTCAGATCGCTGGAACAGCCCGTAGCAATACCTAGAGCCACAATGCCGACGAGCGGCGTGATGTTCTGTAGTCGAAAGGTGATCATAGAGTCCTCCTTTGGCGTTAGCCGCGAACGAACGGATCCGCGACTGCGTACGAAAGTACGTCAATCATATCTGGAGACGACCCGATCGCGGGCGGGAGAACTCGGGTTTGGGGCGAGCGACTTGTAGCGCGCGGTGAAGGACGTTTTGCAAGAGCCGGGAATCCGTGGCGCAGTGTCTGCCAGTGTGATCCGCGAGGTACCAATGCCCATCGCCGTGTCATTACTGTTGTCGAATCCCTCCATCTTCTCCCAGCGTAACAGGGCGCGCGAGCTCGTCCTGAGATTTGGCTGGAACGCCACCGCGTACCAGATTCTCAATCCCGGCATCGAGCTGTGGTTTTCTGAAGCGGGCGATGCGGTCGTCGGCTTCGTCCCCAGCGGTGGGATGGTCGTCGT
>Ga0193735_1000537_pt1 | contig 12053 bp, 11 predicted proteins | sample U1m2metaG_FD_145080 | JGI IMG/M metagenome (GOLD analysis project Ga0193735, IMG submission 145080) | Soil microbial communities from a riparian zone of the East river system, Colorado, United States - U1m2 | ecosystem: Environmental > Terrestrial > Soil > Riparian zone | place: USA: East River... | reverse complement strand
CTACCGCGGCCTCAGCGTCGATCGAGCGTTCGCTCTGCGCCGGGATAAAGTCGAAGCCGCCCACATTCGTCGCCGAAACGGTGACGCGCGCGCCGAAACCGCCCGCTCCCAAACCGTCAGCGTCTACATTGGCATAGATCGTTGCCGGACCCTGTCCACCAGTTGGGTTCTGATAGGTCACGATGACCTTGCCGCCGTTCGGGCCAGGTCCAACAGCGATACCTCCGAAGCTGCCAGTAGCTGACGGGATCGTCTGTAGCGCGTTGAACGGTCCCCAAGTACCGAGGCCCGTCACTGGCGCTCCACGCGCGACCATACTTCCGCTCTGATTCCAGTCGACCCACACGCTGCCGTTGCCCACAGCGATCGAGGGTTGGTCGACGCTGCCGGTGCCCGCGGTTACCGGTGCACTGAATGTCGCGCCGCCATCGGTGCTCAAGATCACGTTGATTTGGTTGAGCCCGCTGTTGATGTAGACCAGGAACAAGTTGCCGAACGTGTCCCAGGCCGCCTGTCCGTCGCAGCACGCCACACCCGTGGCGACCGTGCCGCGCGTCCAGGTCGCGCCGGCATCTGTTGAGTACGCGCGGAAGATGCTGTTTGAGTTGGTGTTCGAGGTGGCCACAAGGTTGTTCGTGTTGGTCGGGTTGACGTTCACAAAACTCTCAGCCTGGTTGCCGAAGGTGGCGCTAACGTTGACCACCGGCTCCAGGCAGGTCAGCGGTGTGAACAGATCGAACGGTCTGGGTGCACGCTCTTTTGGCTTTATGCATTTGCGTGTGCCGTCGGGCACATCGATGCCCTCGGTCGCCGCCAGTACCTGTGCGTGCAAGGTGGATGTGGCGGGTGTGAGCAACGCGAAAACGGCGGCAAGGACAGTCAGGTAGAGGCGTGTGTTCATATATATTTTCTTATTGATGCGACGAGTAAGAGCGCTGAAACAGCGATTCTTCAAAGATTTCCGGAGGAAGGTCGAGCCTTATTTTGAGATCTCAGCGTACTGAGTGTCTCCGATTGACGGCAGTTTAAAAAAACGGATCGTGATTCTGTCCCGTATGAACCTTCTGCGCGGCACTACACTCTCAACCGTCGCACCACTCGTCCTCCTGGCCATTTCGGTCACGGCGCGGGCGCAAGTGATTAATGCCATACCTCCAAAACCTGACGCCGCATCGCTACAGAAAAAAGCCATTGAAGCCCAAGCCCGGATTTACGCCAAAAAAGACGACCGCGACCAACTGATGACAGCGGTCAAGACAAACGAGGTAGCCCTGGCCAAACAAGTCCTGCTCAGAAACGGATTCACCGCTGAAGATTTGGAGAATGCGAAGATTACTCTACGGACCGGCGGCGGAAAGGGAGGCGAAGACGAAATAACGATATCTGCTACCTGTTGTGATCCTAAGGAAATCACAATTCAACGATCACTGGAGTACTTCACAAAATAGCTGTTACCAAAAATAGAAACCAATCGAGGCTTTTCAATCGCGACTAGCTGGGTTCGAATCATCTCGATCCTGACCTACCCCTGGAATCAATTCTCGACCGCTAACCTCTGATCCCACTAAAACCAGCCTCGTTTTTTGATCCTTTGAGGGAGCCGCTAAGTCGCCTTCCAGCGAGCGCGCGCTACGCGGCAGCTCGTTTCCGTGCGGTCGCGTCCAGAATGCGCTTGCGCAAGCGAAGCGACTTTGGCGTCGCTTCCACGTACTCATCTATGTCGATGTATTCGATCGCGCGCTCCAGGGTCATTCGGAGCGGCGCTTCGAGTTGAATCCCTTTGCCTTCGCCCTGGCTGCGCATGTTGGTGAGGTGCTTTTCCTTGCAAGGATTGACTGGCAGATCTTCCGGGCGCGCGTTTTCGCCCACGATCATTCCTTCGTAAATGTCCTCCTGCGGACCAGTGAAAAGCCGGCCGCGCTCCTGAATATTGTTAAGTGCGTAAGCAGTGCTGACCCCGGATTCCATCGACACCATTACGCCGCGCCCGCGCCCGCCAATCTCGCCTTTGAATGGCGCGTATTCGCGAAAAAGATGACTCATCAATCCCTCACCTCGAGTCAGGTTCACCAGGTCAGTCTCGAATCCGATCAGGCCGCGCGTCGGGATGATCGCTTCGATCGATACGCGCGAGGGGTGATGATCCATTCCGACAACCTCGCCTTTGCGATTTGCGATCGATTGCAGAATGTCGCCGAGATTTTCATTCGGTAGATCGACATACAGATTTTCAAGCGGTTCGAACAGGGTGCCGTTCTCAGCTCGGTGAAAAATCACTTCGGGCCGGGAGACCATCAGTTCATAGCCTTCGCGCCGCATTTGCTCCACCAGGATAGCGATTTGCATTTCGCCGCGCGCATTGATCTCAAATGCGCCTGCAGTTTCGGTGTCGTTAACTTGAAGGGAAACGTTGCCACGCGTTTCACGAACCAGTCGCTCGCGAAGATGCCGCGCAGTCACGAATTTTCCGTCGCGTCCGGCAAACGGCGAATCGTTGACCAGAATTTGCATGCGAATTGTTGGTGGGTCGATATCGACGAACTGAAGCGGCGCGCGCTCCTCGCGATCGGTCAGCGTTTCCCCGATGTAAACGTCCTCGAAGCCAGTTAGCGCAACGATGTCGCCGGCGGTCGCGTGCTTTATTTCGACTTGCTCCAATCCCGCATAGGTGAAAAGGGCAGTGACAGATGCTCGTTCGCGGCGGCCGTCGCGGTGAATGCAGACGATCGAATCGCCGACGGCAACGCGACCGCTCACGATGCGCCCCAGCGCAATCCGGCCAAGATAATCGCTGTAATCCAGGTTGGACACGAGCATTTGAAAAAATGGCTCGGACAAAATTTTCGGCGGCGGCACATGTTTCACGATTGCTTCAAAAAGCGGCGTCATGTCTTCGTTATTGTCGTGCAGCTCGCGCATGGCGAAGCCGTTCTTTGCGCTGGCATAGATGATTGGGAAATCGAGTTGCTCATCGGTCGCCTTCAATTCGACGAACAGATCGAAGACGGTGTCGAGGACCTTGTGTGGGCGCGCATTTTCCCTGTCGACCTTGTTAATGACGACGACCGGCTTGAGTTTGTTTTCCATCGCCTTGCGCAAGACAAAGCGTGTCTGCGCCTGCGGTCCGTCATGGGCATCGACAACTAACAGCACGCCGTCCACCATTTTCATGATCCGTTCGACTTCGCCGCCGAAATCGGCGTGGCCGGGTGTATCGACGATGTTGATGCGATAACCGTTCCACTGAAAAGCCGCGTTCTTCGCGCGAATCGTGATTCCTTTTTCACGCTCCAAATCCATCGAATCCATTACGCGCTCTTCGATCTTTTGATTGGAACGAAACGTCCCCGATTGACGTAGCAATTGATCCACAAGCGTCGTCTTGCCGTGATCGACGTGCGCAATGATGGCGATATTACGGATCCTATCCATGAAGGGAGGCTCTCCCGAGCAGGCGAGCCGCGAACAGTACGAGAGACAACGCCCGAGTCAAACGGCAGCGACACGGGCGCGAAAATTCAAAGAATGGTCATCGGTTTGTTCGCATGAAGTCACGCGCGCGATCAAACAGCTTTTCGGCTTGCTCTCGCCGGGAGTCGTCGCTAAAACGTTCCTACGAAATAACGGGGAGGCCGTTTGAGCATGAAGACACAAATCCCAAACATCAATGTAGTTCGATCCGTTTGGCGCCGAGTCAAAAGAGACATAAAGGACGCCATCATTCGTGACCTGAAACCAGCAAAAGACGTGAGAGGTGGCGGCGGTGTTACGGACAAATCCAAATCCACCACAGGCGGCACTGGCACCACGAGCAGCCACGAAAAAGAATAAAGAGTCGCACCAGGTATCGCGAGCCAAACGCATCGGTACGGTCCTAATTTGAGTTACGATTTCGCGTATCGAACTCAATGGACATCCCCAAGGTTTTCCGGACTATGTGAGCGCCAGTGTCGTCGGTCAATTGTTACGCCGCCCATTCGCCTTATTTGTCCCATCCGATCCATTCGATTAAAATCAGCGGGTATGCCAGACCTGCCCACTTCAAGAACTACACCTGAGGAAACGAGCGCAGCTCCCGCCGATTTTACGAGCTCATCGCTTTTCCGGAGCCAAAAACAACAGAGCGATCCGGTTCGCAAGGCAATATTAATTAGCCTTGCAATTGTGCTGCTCGTATTTCTCCTGAGCATGATCGCCGTGGTGATGATGCACGCGCCGAGCCTTTGAGCTTTACGTCGCTTGTGTCCCTCTGGTCCCTTGGATCGGAAAGACGAAACGGACGCAAAGGGCAAAAACACCAGACATGATAAAGACACGAAAGCGCCTCCTGCTTTTCGACATCGACGGCACGCTCATCCATTCGGGCGGCGCAGGCGTTCAAGCGCTCAAATCCGCCTTCAAAGAGCGATTCGGTATCATGGATGATCTGCACGACATCGAAATCGCCGGCATGACCGATTCAGGCATCGTCCTCAGCATCCTGAACAAGCATAAAATTCCCGTAACCAACGAAAACGTGAGCGCGTTCCTGGATAGTTACGTGCACTTTCTGTCGTTGGAATTGCCGCGCCGAAAAGGCAACCTGCTCCCTGGCGTACTCCGGTTGCTCCAACAGCTCAAGTCGCGACCGCATCTGGTGCTTGCCCTTCTCACTGGAAACGTTTCCCGCGGCGCGCGCCTAAAGCTCGAGCATTACGGTGTCTGGCACTTTTTCGAATTTGGCGCTTTTGCCGATGATCACCAGGACCGCAATCAGCTCGGGCGTTTTGCTCGCGCGCGCGCAAAAGAGAAGCATGGCCGCGAGTTTGCCGCATCCGAGATCGATGTCATTGGCGATACGCCGCGCGATATTGCCTGCGGCAAAGCACTTGGGGCGCGCACTGTTGCGGTGGCTACCGGCACATGGAGCCGAGATGAACTTGCGAAATATCAGCCGGATTTTTTGATCGATGATCTCTCAGATGTGGAAACCATTGTCGATACGCTCGGATGGTGATCCATTGACGATTGGAAGGTGAAATGAAAAAAGACGCTTCTCCATCTGGCCCGACGGCGCGAAGAGATCGTTCGAACGTGTTGCCGCTCAAAGGCGAAATCGATCTACACGTCTCCCCTTCTGTCACGGCGTCGCTCAATGCCATGATTGAGAAAAAGCCGCGACGTTTCGTGGTCGATCTTTGCGATGTGACTTACATCGATAGCGCGGGTTTGGCGGCATTGATTCAAGCGATGCAAAAGGTAGAAGGCTACGGCGGCAAATTCTTGCTGGCTGGATTGCAGGAAACTGTGCGCTCGATTTTCGAAATCTCGCGCCTCGATCAGGTATTTCGGATTTTCCCAGACGTGGACGCTGCACTGGCGAACTGATTTCCGCTGAGGACATCCTCCTTCGCCAAGGCTCCGGCGGACGAGCCGGAGACTACAGCCCAACGCGCGTTAAAATCTCCATTGTTTGCTCGACGTTTTTTGAAATGTCGAACTGCGAAGCTCGCCTAATGTTCGCTGACCGCGCTGCGGCACGGCGCGACGGATCGGCCCAAAAGCGAATCGCGTCACGCAAACCAATCAGATCGCCTGCGTGATCGACAATTGATCCGTGGACGCTGTCTTCGATGATTTCGCTGAAGCCGTTGGAACGCGTCGTGATTACCGGCAATCCGCAGGCGAGGGCTTCCAGGCAGGCATTGGAAAATGGATCGTAAATCGTAGGCAAAATCAAGATGTCCGCAGCCGCGTAAATCCTCATGAGGTCTGCAACTTCGCCGAGAAATTGCACCGGTTCTTCGCGCCAAAAGCGCAGGCGTCTCGTCTTGTAGAGCGCTGCATTTCCACGGCCGGCAACGAGCAACCGCATTTTTCTGTTCTTGCAGAGCGCCATCGCCTGGATTGCAAACAGCAACCCTTTGCGTTCCCAGCCAGAGCCTGCAAACAGCAGCGCAATTTGATCCGGTTTCAGTTCCAAATCTTCGCGCGATTTTTCCCGGAGCTCGGAATCGAACCGGAATTTATCGAGCGGAACGCCGTTGTGAACGATGTCGGTTCTGTCTGCCGGATAGCCATAAAGATCGACGATCTCCTTCTTGACCATTTGTGAAGCAACGATCACTCGCCCAGCTTTGCGACTGGCGAAAAGCGACTCCTCCAAATGAAATAAGTCGCGATGCTTGGGGTTGAGAGCCCGGGCAAATTGCTTCAGAGGAAGCTCGAATCTTCTGCGGCGCGCGAGCCAGGCGCGATGCACACCATCGCCGGCGCGATAAACGTCGCAGCTCCAGACGCGCTCAAGGCTCAACAAAACGTCGCAGTCGAGCTGCGGCCGGATTTGTTCCAGTTCATCCGCAAACCCAATGACGGATTCTGCACGCAGGCGCGTGATCGGTCCAAGCGGCCATTGATCCTCCGGCCATTCATTCGTGGCGATCAGTCGCACCTTGTGCCCGGCCTCGATGACGCCACGCGCGAGGCGTTTCAAGTACGCTTCCGCTCCGCCGGTCGGAGAATAGCCGCGCCGAACAAAAGCGAGTCGGAGTTTCTTCTCCATACCTTCTTGTCATTTCGACCGGAGCGAAGCGCAGTGGAGAAATCTCTTGATGGTTAGGCAGAAGCGACGCATGGACCAAACAATTAGAGATCTCTCGACTCCGCTCGACATGACAACAGGGCACTTTACATGCTCCACGTTCGCCAGAATACTTCTAACCCGATGCCGGGTGAAATCTTAAACGCTCCTGCGCCACCACGTTCCGCCGCACTCGCGGCGCGCACTTTACCGAGGAGCTTGCTCTATTCGATTTTCGCTCGCATCGGTGGTTCCGGCCTGGATACGGATGCATTTGAAACCCTGCGCGCCTCGTATCGCGGCGGATTCCTGGGCAAGGCAGTCGCTTATGGCAACCGGCAGAACGAAATTCCCAGCTCGCTCATCCATTCGCTGCGCTGGCATCCGGTACGGCTCATTTCCTTTCTTGATCGGCCCTATTATTACGGCGCCAAAAAAAAGTATCTCGATTGGATCACGTCACGGCATCTGGCAACCGGACGTTACGATCTGTTTCATAGCTGGTCGGGCGACTGTTTGCGCTCCCTCCAAATCGCAAAACAACGCCGCATCCCTTCGATCGTGGAGGTCCCAACCTGGCATCGCGATGGCGGCAAACAGAAATTCGAGCAGGCGAAAATTGCAGCATCGCGAGGCAAGCTATCGGGTTTTCGAAAGTGGAAAGCCAGACTGTTGCTCCATCGGAGTCGTTTTATCGAAGAGTACAAACGCGCTGATTTTCTGCTCGTCCTGTCAGAAACGGCTGCCGAGACCTTTCGTATGCGCGGCTTCCCGGAAGAAAAACTCTTCTATTTGCCGCGCGGGGTCGACGTGGAGCGCTTCAAGCCGGGGGCGCGGCCGGCAAAATTTCGCACTGTTTTTGCAGGCGCATTGATCAAGCGAAAAGGCATTCAACATGTGCTCGAAGCATGGCACCGCCTCAATCTGCCCGATGCCGAGCTTTGGTTGATTGGTTTCGTGCACGATGAAGCGAAGCCCTATCTCAAGGAATTTTGGCGCGATAATATTCGCGTCGTCGGATTCGTGCGCGATCCGGAGAATTATCTCAACCAAGCCACGGTGCATGTTTTTCCGTCGCAATGGGAGGGGAGCGCCAAAGTCACATATGAGGCAGCGGCGTGCGCGTTGCCTCAAATCACTACGCGCGAGGCAGGCGACGTGGTGCGCGATGGCGTTGAGGGAATCATCGTGAAGCCAGGGGATGTCAGCGCCATCGCAACGGCACTGGAGCATTTGCATCGACATCCTGAAATCGTTGAACGGATGGGCAGCGCGTCAAGACGTCGCGTAGTGGAAAATTTCACCTGGGACCATTTTCGGACACGATTGCTGGACGCGTATGCAACCGCGATGCGTAAGGCGCGGTGATTTCTGTAGTACCGCGTGTGCGGGATGACCGCCGATTGCCCTGGTTCGGCGGTCACAGAGCACCGCTACAGTTAGAAGCTCATGAAAATTCTCCTTCTGCAACTCAAGCGCATCGGCGACCTGATTTTGACGACGCCCGCCGTCGCAGCTTTGCGTGAAAGTTTTCCAGATGCACAACTGACGATCGTCGTTTCGAGCGAATGTGCTGACCTGCTGCCAGCCGTTCCAGATGTCGATCGTACCTTGATGGCGCGACGCAATGCGCGCGACCTCGCTCTGTTTTTTTCCGTTGCAGCCAGCAGATTTGACTACTGCATCGATTTCACACGGAACGATCGCTCAGCTTTTCTGGCGCTCTTATCCGGCGCGCGAAGACGCGCGGTATCTTATCGCGTGCGCCAACAGTCGAAGATGCGTGCGCGGGCCTACACCGATTTTGTTAGCGTTCGTATGCGGGACACGCACACTATCGACTACAATCTGGCATTACTTGAGCCACTCGGGGTCCGAACTGCTGCCTCCCGCGCCCCGTATCTGCATCTGCCGCAAGTGGCCCACGAAAAAGGCGACGCGCTGCGGCGCGATTGGAAAATCACCAGGCCCTACGTCATTTTGCATCCCGGCTCGGCCCGCCGGGAAAAACTCTGGGAGCCCGAGCGATGGGCGGAGGTCATCGACCACTTCGGTCGAAACAACGATATCGATCTTGTCCTGACCAGTGGATCATCGCTCAACGAGCAAGCGCATATCGCGGCAATCAAAAACAAGGTGCAACAAATCATCGATCTCTCTGGCAAGACAAATTTGCTAACACTGGCCGCTTTGATTGGCCATGCGCGGCTTCTTGTGACGGTCGATTCCGCTCCCATGCATCTGGCGGCGGCGACCCGTACGCCGCAGGTAGCGCTGTTTGGGCCGACTAATCCATTCCATTGGCGCCCCCGAGAGAGTCCGGCACTCATTTTACAAGGAAAATCAGCCGCGCCAGTGACCGAGTTTGTGCCGGCGCAGCCGCGCTTTGCGATGAGTCAAATCTCGACGGAAGCGGTGATTAGTGCTATGGATTCGCTGCTGTCGCTTCGTGCGGCGGCGCAAAGCTCATGAGCGGCGCAAAGGCAGCTAGGACCAAGCAGTCATTCTGGGAAACGTTACGCGCGGCTTCCGGTTCGTATCGGCGGCTCTACAGTTACGTCAGGCCCTATAAGGGGCGTTTCATCCTCGGCCTGGCGCTCGGTCTTGGCTACGGCGGCGTCACTTCACTTTTACCGTTGGCCATTGCGCGCGTCACCAGCACTGCTTTCCAGGGCGCCGCTCCCAATCCAGGGGCCATACGCTCAAACCTCCACGTCCTGGATACCGGCCCAAAGATCAATTCGATTGTTCTGATCTGTCTCGCCATTCCGGCGATCATGACGGTGCGCAGTCTCTGTTCCTATGGAAGCACCTATTGCATGCAGTGGGTGAGCAACAAGGTCGTCACCGATATCCGCGCCCAGCTTTTCAGCAAGATGGTTCGCCATTCCATGGACTTCTTCAATAAGATGCGGTCCGGTTTTCTGATATCACGAATCACCAATGATACCCGCGTAGTGCAAACCGCTTTAATTGCCGTCGGTAGCGATATCTTCAAGCAACCAGTGTCGATTATAGGCGCGATCATCGTTCTTCTCCTGATGGATTGGAAGTTCACGGTGGTCACCCTGATTCTTTTCCCGGCCTGTTTGCTGCCACTTCGCATTTATGGGCGGCGCGCGCGAAAGGCGGCGCAAGGTCAGTTTGAAGGCATGGGCGAAATGGTCGTGACGATGCAGGAGACGTTCGCCGGCATTCGCGTGATCAAGTCGTTTGCGCGTGAAGGATACCAGGAAAAGGAGTTCAAACGCAGCAATCAACTTCAGTTCTCGCAGATGATGCGCATCGTAAGATCAATGGAGGCAGTCAGCCCGCTGGTAGAGACGATCGCTGCGATCGGTGTGGGAATAGCGTTGTTTTATGTTTACGCCGCGAACCTGAGTGTCGGCCGATTTTTTGGACTGATCTCAGGAATTTTCATTCTCTACGACCCCATCAAGACGCTCAGCAAGATCCAAATGGTGATGCAGCAATCGATCGCAGCAACGGCGGCGATTTTCTCGATTCTTGATTCACAGCCTGCGGTGCAGGACGCGCCAGACGCTCAGGCGATGAATTCTTCACAGGGTCGAATTGATTTTGAAAATGTAACCTTCCGCTATGTAAACACCGCCATAGATGCCATCCGCAATCTGAACTTGCATTTCGAACCGGGGACAACCCATGCTCTGGTCGGCGCCAGCGGCGCGGGCAAAAGCACCATTCTCTCACTGATCCTGCGCCTGTACGACCCGACCGCCGGCGCTGTAAAAATCGATGGCAGAGATCTGCGCTCAGTAACGCAAAAATCCTTGCGCGAACAGATGGGGCTTGTCACCCAGGAGACATTTTTGTTCCACGACACGATCTTCAAGAATATCCAGTTTGGCCGGCTGGACGCTACGCCTGAAGAAATTTACGAAGCCGCAAGAGCTGCCTACGCGCACGACTTCATTATGGCGCAGCCAAACGGTTACCAGACAGTGATTGGCGACAAAGGATGTCTTCTCTCCGGCGGACAGCAGCAACGCCTCGCCATCGCGCGCGCTATTCTGAAAAACGCGCCAATTCTTTTGCTCGACGAAGCCACGTCATCGCTCGATTCCGAATCAGAACAGCAAATTCAACAGGCCCTGGCCAAACTGGCCGCTGGACGCACCGTGATCGCCATCGCTCACCGTCTCTCCACCATTCTATCTGCCGATCAAATTATTGTGATGGATTCCGGCCGCGTTAAGGAGATCGGGACGCACGCCGAGCTGCTCGAAAAATCCGGCTACTATCGCCGATTATACGATCACCAATTCAATCGGATTCAGAAGGAACCCGAAGCCGAAGCAGGCGTTCTTGTTGAAGAGCTCGTGTAGCAATTCGGAAAGCAATGGCCATAGCCTCTCGCAATGCCGTTTAACATCGACCTGCACACGCATTCGTTTTTTTCGGGAGACGGTGTTTCCAGCCCGGAAGACTTGATTGCGGCCGCGCGCGCCAAAGGTCTGAACGGCATCGCCATCACCGATCACAACACGTGCGACGCGGTCAATTATCTGCTCGAGAAAGGCCTGATGCGGCTGGATGGATTGCCGGTCAATGATTTCCTCGTTCTTCCGGGGGTCGAGGTCACGACCGCCGATGGTCATCTACTCTGCATCGGAGCGGAGCTGCCTTACCTGAAAGGAAAACCGGCCCGCGAAGTTTGCGACATCATTCATGAACGTGGCGGTCTCGCCATTCCTCCGCATCCATATGATTTGTTCCGTGCCGGCATCCGTTTTTCCACTCTGGAAACGCTGCCCGTGGATGCGATCGAGGTTTTCAACGCGGCGACCACGCTCCGCCGCTACAACCGTTACGCTTTCAAGTATGCGCAGATTCGCGGTTTGCCCATGACTGCGGCCAGCGACGCGCATCATGCCGCTGCCGTCGGGACAGCTTACACCATCGTAAATACCGATGATTTTTCGGTGAAAGGAATTCTCGCGCAAATCCTGAAGAGCAACGAGCTGAATCAAAAATACCAGACCCCGCGCGATAGCCTCCGCAAAACTTGGAACAACTGGTTGCGATTGCGGCGCCGGAAAAAAATTCCGGAGTTAGCCGCGAAAGACCGCAACGGAGGCTGACGCAATGCCTGCATACGTCATCGTTGAAATCGACATTGTCGATCCGGCCGGCTACGAAGAATACAAAAACCTCGCCGGCGCGACGGTTGAGAAGTACGGAGGGAAGTACGTCGTGCGCGGCGGCAGGACCGAGGTGCTCGAAGGCGATTGGAAACCGAAGCGCATCGTCGTGCTTCAATTTGATTCGCCGCAGCATGCCAAAGACTGGCTGAACAGTGAAGAATATCGTGAGCCGCGCAAAATGCGGCATCGCACGGCGAGGACAAACATGATCCTGGTCGAAGGGATTGCCGGGCCGTAGCCCTGGGCGAAAGCAGGCGTGTAATTTTGGAGGCACGTCTCACAATGGCCTTGCCCATTTGTCCCACACCAAACCCCTAACAGAGCCAGTA
>Ga0193735_1000536_pt1 | contig 12072 bp, 6 predicted proteins | sample U1m2metaG_FD_145080 | JGI IMG/M metagenome (GOLD analysis project Ga0193735, IMG submission 145080) | Soil microbial communities from a riparian zone of the East river system, Colorado, United States - U1m2 | ecosystem: Environmental > Terrestrial > Soil > Riparian zone | place: USA: East River... | reverse complement strand
GTAGATCGCGGAGAATCCGCAGAAAATTCCTTCGTAGCCTGTGAACTGTTTGAAACCAGGACCCGCGTTAATGAAATCGCCAGTCGCGAGGAGAAAGAAAAGAATCGTCAGCGAACCGAAAACGACTTGCCCGGCGACATGCAAGCGCAGCGTGCCAATGAACATCACTGCGGTGAACAGACCCCACATGAAAAGATAAGCCGCCATCGCAGTGTCGTTGGAGGCCGTGGCCCATCCTAGCTTCGGCAAAATAATCAACGCGACGAGCGAGAACCAGAACAAGCCGTACGACAAAAACGCAGTGGTGGCAAAAGTGTTCCCTTTCCGCCATTCCATAATTCCAGCCACAATTTGCGCCGCGCCGCCATAGCAGATCCCCATCGCCAGAATCATGCTATTGAGTTCGTAAAACCCCGCGTTGTGGAGGTTTAGCAACACAGTAGTCATGCCGAAGCCGAGCAGCCCCAGGGGCGCCGGATTCGCTGTCGTATCCTTGAGGTGAGTAGTGGATTCGTTCATGGCGACGGCAGTGTGCCTAAAGAAAGAGCGACAATGCAAGAAGGAATGGCTTCGCTCGTTCGATCAATTTCCTGTAGCGGCGCTCTGAGCGCCGAATCTGTCGCAGCGGGCAGACTGGACGCCGGTCGGGGATCTGCCGCTACAGCATACTTTTGGTCCCTTAACGATTTCGCTTGTCGGCGCACGTCCGCTGAAATTATGGTCCTAGTTTCATATGATTCGGCGCGATTATCTTGTCGTTGGTGCGGGTATAGGAGGAGCGAGTGCATGCGAAGGAATTCGCAAATACGACAAGCGCGGCTCCGTCACACTGGTCGGTGCGGAAGCATTGCCGCCTTATAAGCGTTGGATTCTTTCGAAAGGGTTTTTGCGAGAGAAGGAAGCGAATCTGAAGAAACTCCAGGAGGTGGATGAGCGCTGGCTTGGAGCGCACAAGATCGAGGCACGCTTCGGCACTGTAGTCACGCAATTCAACATCGAGCGTCGCCTGGCTGTGCTGGCCAATGGTGAAAGCATAGAATTTACGAAGGCATGTCTGGCGATGGGCAGCCGGCCGGTACGCCCGGCAATGGCAGGGACAAGTCTTGGCAACGTGATTTATTTGCGAACGATTCGTGACGCGCTCGCATTACGCGAAATGGCGACCTTGGAGAAAACCATCATGGTCGTCGGAGGTGGTTTGCTGGCATGCGAATCGGCAGCAAGCCTGCGCATGATGAAAATGAAAGTCGGCCTCATGCATCGCGACGCTTACTTGTTGAATCGCTACGTCGACCCTGAGACCGGCGCGTGGTTGACTGATTTTTTTACGAAGCACGGCGTCGTGCTCTCGATGGGAGAAGCCCTCAACGGATTCGAAGGCAAAACCGTTCTGCGCAACATTCAAACCAAGAGCGGTAACCGTTTCCCGGTTGGCCTTGCCGTCGTTGCATGCGGCGCAGAACCGAATCTCGATCTTGTGCGCAACACTCCATTAGCGGGGCCGCACGGGTCGCCTGTCACCGAATATCTCGAGACCGAGGAAAAAGGAATTTACGCGATCGGCGATCTCGCGTTCTACCCGGACAGGGTCATGGGCGGCATGCGGCGTCAGACCCACTGGGAAAACGCCCGCGAGCAAGGTTTGGTTGCAGGGGCTAATATGACGGGCAAGAAGCGCATCCGTTACGAACAGCTCCCCTATTTTTGGACGGAAATGTTTGATCTGCGAATGGATTTCGTGGGCGATTTCACGCTGCCGCCTACGCGCGTGAATCTTGATGGCAACTACGCGAAGAAAAAGTTCGTCGCCCGATATTATCAGGGGGAGAAGCTCCGCGGGATTCTTCTTTGCCAGCAAACGCCGCGCGAAGTCGATGCGGCCAAAAATCAGGTGCGGCAGGCCCAGGGCAAATAACGCAGCGGTGACGATTCGGCTAAAGATCGCGCAATCAGTAAGACACATCCGCCGGGATTTGGAACGCCGGATTGCTCACGCGCACGAGCTTCCAATCCCACGGCTTTCCTGAGACGTGATGCCACTCTAGTTCGAAAGGCGTGGGCAGTCTGTTCACACGTTCATCCAACAACTGCATCACGCTATCGTCGCTGCTGTAAACGTTGATTTTGCCAATCCAGATCGCACGCGCCATTTCAACCTGCACCGCAGCATCGGGTGTAGTAATCCTCGACCCGCGCACCCATCGAAAACCTTCCCGCATGCGCTCAAGAAGCCGCGTCCGATCATCGTCCCACTGGTCCCGGTAATCGTCGCCAATGAAATCGGCGACACTCTCCCAATTTCTGCCATCGATCGCGTCAAAGAAATGTTCTGTGTGGAGGCGAACCTGATGCTCGGGTCGCCAAAGCCAGAGCAGATATAGGCCGATGCACAGCGCAGCGGCTAACACGCCGATGATTGCTCCACGAAGCGTAATCGTCACACGCGCTGCAACGATACAACATCAGGATCGAATCCGCCCCGGATTCGCTTACTTGACGCGAAAAGCTGCCAGTTGGGCCTGCACCTTGTTGAGTGCCTTTACTTCCGAAGCAACCGCGGCAGCCTCCTTTTTTGGGGCGGTTTTTACTGCAGCCGTAGCGCTGGACAAAACTTCTTTGAGCTCGGGCGAACGGCGGAGAGATTCGATAAACCGAAACAAGCAAATCCGTCGAAATCATATGAGCCAAAGAATTAAAGTCTGCACCGATCGCATCTTGCCCAAGGACTTGATACGCCTCCAACCCACCGTCCGCACACGTGAAGGAGGCGAGCGTGCCATAGCCCTATTGGCAAGACATGGATGAACGGATCGACTCTCCAAGTGCGCTTTATGAGTGGCTCATCCGCGCAACAAGATATCGCTCGCGAGCAAGCTGACTGGTGGGCGCAAGTCGCGAACCTGAAGTTTGATTTCAACAAAGCAAGGAAACGGACGCCGCGAAAACCCCATTTCGCCTCAGAACACGATGGTTCGTCCCTGTTCGGAAACGTCATCGCCGGTGTATTGCACACCGTGGACCTTCAGCCCTTCGCGATTCAGGAGCGTGACGATGCCGCCCTTGTTGCTCAATTGGATCGTTGTACCTGGCAGGGGCAGTGAAGCGACGGTGCCGGGCTCGAGTTGCAGACCATCCAGCGGGTGCCGCCGCTTGTTTTTGTCCGCCAGAGCCCAGCCGTCGAGACTCACGGGAATTGCGAGGGTGTTCAAGAGAAGCACCCGCTCCAGACCGGGATCGTCGCCAGCCGGGTTGACGGTGGCTGCGATGATAACAACGCCTTTGTCTTCGGCGGGTTGTTCGGCATCGCCGATGCAATGGCCGTTGCGGTCGTCGGTGTGCCAGCACTGGGATTGAAAAGCCAGGAACGCAGCCACCCAACGGTCTTCGGAAGGGAGATGCAGCAACATGCCGCCATCCTGCCACACGCCGTCGTCCTTCATGAATTCTTCGGAATTGCCCTGATTCATGTGGATATCGTGAATCCCGTTACCCGGCTTGAACCCGAAGTACTTATCGCGGCTGTCCGGTTCCGGACCCCAGCGTTCTCCGAACGCATAAACCATCGCATCTTCCTCGGCGAGCGCCCGCTGGACGTGGAAGTCGATCTTCTCATTCAGATCGTTGTCCAGCCCGGGAACATCAAAAGGCAGGGGCGCCATTAGCTCCGGCTTAAAGAGGTTGGCGCGAATGTAATCCAGGGCCGAGCCGCCCGGTCTGCTTTCAAGGCCGGTGAAACCGGCCGACAACTCCTTCAACTCATCGACCAACGGATGGGTGTAGTTTTCGACGATCAGATAAAGAAGTTCCGAAGGGGACTGCTGCGACTTCACATTGAGCGCGATGCGGTAGTCTTTACTGTCATCAATGAGATGGACTTGATAGTGAGGCGAAGCGCCGGTGCCCACTCTCCGGGCAATCGGTCGGCCCTTAAGGACGCCGTAGTTCTTGAGCGACATATTCGTTAGCTGGAGCGGTTCGGAGCGACGCACAACACGGACCCGGGACGAGATCGAGCATGTTTGCTTCCGGCGCCGATTTGCCCACGACACCGTTTTTGGTCGTCGGCTTCTCTTTCGTATTTGTCATTTGGAGCGCCGATGCGGAGCTTGGCTTGGACGATCGGGTGCAGAGTTGATGTCGGGCTGAGCGGATTAGCAAATTGCAGGCGTGAGTTTGATGGCCGTGCTCGGCGGACGACAGCGGCCGGTTTTGAGAGTTGGACCGTGACAAAGAACATATCAGCTAATGTGTTTCGTTTCCATCACCGCGAAGGCCAAAGCGGCGTTTGCCGTAGAAGAGGTTTGGCGCTTCGGGATAAATCACGGCTGGCGCATTGCTTTTCGCACGATGTAACGTCACTCTGGCGAGAAATTGGCAAGGTCTTTTTCCAGTTGGGCCAAAGCTTGAATTTGCACTTTCTTGTCCTCAGCCACTTGGCTCGATTGTTTTTTTGCGTGCTCGACGATCTGCGACAAACGATCTTTCAGTTCCGGTGTTTGACTGGCCAATCTGCTCAGTTCGCGATCTTTCGCTAAAGACAAAGTGGCCTCAGCGTCCTGCAATTGACTATCTGCGGATCCTTCAATCACCTTTTTGGCCGCCGCAAGCGCACTCCTTAAGCGGTTGATCATTTCCGCACTTACGTCTCCGACCGATTGCGCCGGAGCTTCTTTGGTTCCTGGCACATCCGGAACAATCACCAGCGTGCCGGCCGGCACTTTCTTAACATCGGCAAGGTGCGGATTGGCTTCGCGCAATGCCGCCTGCGCCCTTTTGGCCGTCGCGGCAGCTTTCGCGCCTTTGATTTCGAATACTTCGCGGCTCAAGTCCGCCAGGCTCGTTTCGCTTTTGATTGTCACAAATTTCATGATGGGTCCTCGCGTTTTTTTTCTAAAACAGTTACACGGCTATGACGTTAAGTGGCGCCCAGGGCGTCGTCAGGGGGTTGCCGTTCACCTCGATCGGGCCGGTGGTGATATTGCCAAGCACCGTGAATGGAGCGGCATCGGGTAAGCGCAGTACCAGAGCCGTGATATCGCGCGGCCCTAGCAGGTAATTGGAACTGGCAATGGCTGCCCCCACCTCCGCCTCGGCGACTGGTGCGCCTCGCGTATTAAACAGGCAACGGTTATCGTTAAAGCTTAAGGCGCCAGTTGCGCCGACGAAAACCGCGCGCGCTTCGCCATACGCCTCGCACACGTTGCTTTGTACGGCCACCATTTCTCGACCGCGCGTCGATGCAAAAATTTTCTTCCCGAAAATTCCAAATACGTTCTCTGCCAGAGCGATGAAATGAGGCGGGATCCCACGAGCGGGCCTGTCATGGCCAGGAGTGCGAACCAGCACAGCGACCCATTGTGACCGGTCCGGAGCTCCGGGCGGACTCTGATTTCGCCGAACCTTGTTCTCGGCGATTTCCAAATGTTCGAACGTGCCGCCGCATTCGATACCCGCGCCCTGCCCTAAAAATTCGCTGGCAGGTCCTATGTCCGCCAGTTGGTTGCCCGCAATCCGCGTCGAGGTTGCGGCGAGCACCTGTATCGCGGAGCAACTAGGGCTTTGCACTGCGGCCGCCCCGAGACCGATCACGACATTCCCACTTATATCGGCGTGCCTCGCGCGCACAACGCGAATACCAACGACCGATGTGTTCGCGTCGTTGGACAGCGGCGACAAGCTAAACAGTTGGTTGTTCTCGATGCTCAACACATTGGCCTGACTGTCGTCGTCCATCACGATGCCGCCTGCAGCAACAGCTTGGATGAAGTTATTTTTGATCATCGCCGAACCAACGGTGCTGCTCGTGATGTGAATGCCGTTGCCCGCCATGGCGAGGATGCGATTGCCGAGAACCTGGCAACGCGCGACGCCGGTGTGGTCAAGCCCATGTGTGAGGACAATTCCGTCATTCCCCTCCCCGGCTTTTGTCGGAGCGATGCTGTTATTTTCGATGCGTGCGTCATCACTGCCTATGACGATCCCGGTGCCGCTTGTGTGAATTTCGTTATCACGGACGTCGAGTCCCGAGCCGGGGGGCAGGACCGTGCCCAGCATGTTGATGGCCCGTTGTGCGCAGCGACTTATCAAGTTTCTCGCCAGAAGCGTTTGAAACGCGTGAATACTTACGCCATCGAAACTGACGCCGCTAAAACTACAATCGAGCGTGTTATCCTGAATCACTAATCCGGCGGTCAACAGTGCTAACTCTGATTCAGCTGCTGCTGCCTTGGTTGCGCGCTTCGACTTCGGGGCAGTCGCGGCCACGAATCGTCCGATGCCTACTGCGCCAAAGATGAAATTCTCGCGAATGAGTGTACCGAACAGCACGCCACCAAGCCCCACAGCCGGTATAGCGCGCTCATGCACGCCGACTCGAAGGATTACGTTGCGTTGCAACGTAATTGCCGTGCTGTTGCGCATGGCAATCGCCGGTGTGATTGTGTCACCACGCGACACCGTGAGCAATGCAAGCTCCTCAATCATAACGCCCCTTGAGTCTTCGATCGAGATTGCCGAATCCGCGCCCGGATACGCCAACACTGTCTGAGTGCCGTGCCCACGAACCCGCAACGATTTTGCGTCCGCAATGACGATGGGATTTTCGTCAAGGTTGTAAACGCCGACCCCCAGGCAAACAGTTCCGCCGATATTCTTCACCTGGTCAATCGCCTGCTGAATTGTAAGCGTGCCGCTGTTGTGTGATTCAGCGGTCACGCACACGCTGCAGTCGCACCCAGCCTCGCCAAACGGCGGCGGCCACAGATGACGGCAATCGGTCGGCGGATTGGGAAAGGTTAAAATGGCCAGCCGACAATAATGGTGATGAATTCCGCGCGGTGGAGCTTCAACCAGCTTCTCAACCGACGCATCCGCTGTGCGCGCTGCGAAATACCAGAAATCACCAATGCGATAAATTCCGTTTGCCGGCGTGTCGAACGTGATTTGCACGCCGTCCTCCAGGATGATCGATGTGCCATGCGGCGGAACCGGGATAAGTCCTTTGCTGCCCGGTGCGTCGAGGTCCACCAGCACATTGTTGTTTGTGTCGGTAATTTTCCCCTTCTGGTCCAAGCGCGTGATGCGCGTGTGACGCTTCGGATCGGTGTTGCCTTGTCCGTCGGTGGGAAACTTTCCCGCTGGCAGCGCACTTGTAAGCGTGATGATTTGTGTCGCGTCGTCGACATCCTGGATCTGCCGTACGAGGCCCGGCTGCTGAGCGAACTCCAGGAAATCGTCGGTGATTTCAATCCAGTCGCCGACACTGAATCGCAACGTGTTGTCGCGCCCGACCCGGGCAACCGTCAGTTTGTCCAACGCACTGATCGCGGTGACGCTCGTTCCGACGGACGCGTTGTCGCGCGACCATTTGAACGTCGCTGTACCCGCTTCGCCGCCGTCGTGGATTTCCACACGATACAAGCAGTTTTCCAGTCCACGATAACCACCCGTGGGCGGAATCACGCAGGGATCATCCGGCGAAACCACGCCGACGGCGTCCGTGCTTAATCGCCCATCACTTGGGTGAATGATGTCCAGCCATCCCGGGACCAGATCGTCCTCTGTGTCACACGTGACATCGGTGCCGACATCTGCCAGCACCCGCACCTGCCACACCGTTTGCAGTCGCGTCGTTGTGTCCACGCCCACGGCTTTCTCGATGAGCTCGGGGACTTGGAGGTATGTGGCTTCGCGCTGCCACACATCCAGATAAACCAGATACGGCCCGCCTTCGGTGGGCGCGGGCGCGACGTCGTTCGCGTTTGGAAAAAATGGTTGCTCGTCGTACGGCACTGCGCCTGTGCCGCGCTGCTCTCCGAGCACCACATCAAATTCCAGCGGCGGCTTGCCGTGATTTTCCGCGAGCAATCCGTCCACGTAAATTCGCCCACGTCCGATCGTCAGCACGCCACCGCTGATCTCGATTTTGAATCCATCGGGCGTCTCCTTCGGCACAGTGCCGCGGCCGATGATGTCAGTTGTCTCTACGCGTAATCTGCGGCTGATAATCTCGACGAGTTCGTTCCAATCCGCGTCCAGTTGTACGCGGCCCTGCTGCATCAGCACGCCGCTGAAATCCCTCAGGGGGTCAAATGTCTTTCGGCTGTAATCACCACTCATAGTTCATTTCCGGCTAAGGTTCACGTCACGTAAAAAGGTCCTGCTTCCAAACCGAACCGCAGATATTCGTCCAGGCGGATGCGCAGATTCGTCTCCCGCTGCGGTTGATACAATTCATGGAATGCGCCCATCTCCGCCTCATCATCCGCGCCTGTGCGGATCTGCTTCGCTGTGCGCAACGCGAGTTGTCCGTACCCTGGATCGCCGTAGCGCAGCGAAGTAAATTGCGGTCTCACTCGCAGCGCATCGTTCTCCTGTTCGGGCTGACAACGGTAACGTCGCGGCACAACCGACGTCAGCGGTAGATAGCAAAAACGCACACAGCCCGACTGTTTCTTTTCAGAACGCACGTCCGACATAAAAATGCTGTTGGACGCGAGCTTTAGTTCGAGTGTGTGAACAGTGCCGATGACGGTGCTATCGGCGATTTCCAAAGTTCCGCCCGCGTCAGACCCGTTCGGCGCGGCAAAAGCAACTGCTGCTTCGTTCATTGCGTCCACAATGCTATCCGTGACGGAAACATTGGACCGCTCGTGAACGCGCAACGGACCGATGATGCAGTGATCAATCTCAATCGTCACATCCGGTAGATCCACCGACAGAGTTGCATTCAGTGACGGCAACAAAGTACAGTGGCGAAGCCGCAGCGCCCGCAACGCGCCATCAACACGAATGGCGCCGCCGGCGATGAGCAATCCGTTGAGTGTCACCTCTGAATCGGCCGCGCCATTGATGACCAAATCGCCTCCGAGCACGAGTGTTGGTCGCTGCTCATTGGCCGCGCGCAGCTCCACGCGCTGATTGGCATTCACGCTGATCGTAACCGTTTCTTCGTACCGATCGCTGTTGGAAATTTCCACCACGCCGCCCGCAGCAACTGCATTGAGAGCGTTTTGAATCGTCGCATGCGGCACAGGCACCTGTTCAATCGGCTGCAACTTTTCGTCGAGCGTCGTAAGCCGATCGTATTCACCACCACCCATCTCATCGCTGAAAGCGTAATGGAACCTCACCAGCGGTGGTTCAGTTTGGGGATCGGCAAACGCAACCCGGCCGAGCACCGGATCAATCGCGATTTTTCCAGCGGGCGGAGTGTGGATCCATCCGGACAAATCGCAAACGACGATCTGTTCAATCGCGAAGCCTTGAAGCGAAATACTTTTCTGCTCGCCGTAATACTGTGACAAATACGTGTCCAGCACGCGACGGCCGATCGGGTCCGGAACATTGATCGGTTCGGCGAGATGCGTGACTTCATCTTCCGTTGCTGGATTCGTGAACAGTTGTGTGTCGTAACCAAGCGGATGGAACAGGAAACGATGTGCGTCGAGCTGAAATGCCCGTGAATCCGTCAGCGGATACGCTCCCAACCGCCACAGAAAAATCCCCACGTTCTGGATGTTGTATTTTCCTTCTCCGGTGGTGACATGCCGCACATCCACCGTGTGCGCCACGGTATCGAACGGACCGTTGATCTTTTCCAGAATCTCCCATTCGCGCAGATCAGGTGCGTAAAAGTTTTTCGGACGGATGTGATTTGGCGTCCATTGCGTCCAGCCGAGCAGCTGAAAGAATTCCACCGCGCGCGCATTCCAGCCGGTGACATCGCGTGCAAGTTGCTCCAGCATCGCCGCGGTTCCTTTACGGCGGCGGAAGCCAATCGTGTGCGCCACTTCCGCGCGTTCACTGCCGATCTTTGGAACAACGTTGTGCAGCGCGCGATAGCCAATGAGATCGCCGATGTAGGGCACCACCCATGGCGCGCAGGTCTCAATGAATTGATCGTCGTAAAGCTGCGCCAGATCTTCTTCCAGCACGCCGACCTGATCCGCAATGACCGACAGCAGGGCCTTAAGCGGTTCGCCGCGATCGGCGTCGCGAATCCGATAGATAGCCGGCAGTAGTTCGTAGATGCGGTCCGCGGCGAAGCTCATAACATCACCCCCAGTTCATCCAGCGGTGCGGGATCGAGCGTCAGCAGCTCCGCGGCGACTAGGCTGCCGTCGGCAAGGGTTTCTGGCAGCGCCGCCAGGAGCCGATTTTGCAGCGTGGCAGCAGCACCGACTCGATACAATTTGTTCACGTCGACAGCCAGCACGCCCGTGACGGCTTGAACCGTGGCGATGACTTCGCTCAGAAATACCGGCTGACCGAATGCGCGGGCGTCAAAGGAAAACTTATCGCGTAGTGCATTTTCAACTGCTATGAGCACAATATCCGTTTGGTGGTCAGGATAGATTTTTACCTTGCCCGCAAACCGGAAACGCGCCGGGCGATACGATTTCACACGCAAACTCACGAACGGATCGCCGGCCCGTTGCAGCGCAGCGAGCAGATTTATGTACGTGTCGCTATCCGCTTTGATTTCGGCGCCATCGGGTCCGGCCACCGTGATGAACACGCGTTTGGTCTGCCCGTCCCACGTGAATGTCGCGTGCGCTTTCGCGATACCGGCAAACGCGCGCGAAAAGTCTTCGTAATCCTGTAGCGATACCGTGCGGTCCAGAGTCAGCACGGTCAGTGGTGCGTTTGTGCGTGCGGCGTCTCCCGATTCGGCGTCCTGCGCGCCGGTCGCATCTTCGGGATTCAGGACAGATTTGATGCCGAGCGGTCGCGTGAGCAACGAGGTGAGTTGACCGGTCTTTACCAGCCCGTCGAGACCAATTCCTTTGCGATAGGTTGCACGCACGTTGTCCTGACCGCTCGGTAAGCGGGCGCCGGTAACGCCGTCGCCAAATTCAATTGTTGTCTTGCCGTCATCGCTTGTGTGTGTGACGTAAATGTGTTCCTGCAATCCGCGGCCGAACAGAGTCGGCGCTTCGTGCCACAGCAAATCGTTCACACGGAGCTGAAGTGTGGAAGCCGCGCCGCTGGCGTTCGCCGCGCTAATGTAAGTGAGAGGCGATTGCTTCAGTGTGAACTGTTGATACCGCTGGCTGGCATCGCCGCTGCCTAAAATTTCGGAAACCGTCTCGCCATGCGTCGCATGTGCGACATTGGCGTTAAGCGAAAAACTTTCTTCCGGTTTTGAGGCGGTACGAACGTAGCTCTTCTTCAGCGGAGGTGTGAGCGCGAGTATCTTGCCGTCGATCGCGGAAATCTGGACGATCTCGCTGATCGCTACGCCCGTGGTACTGTCCTTGCCTGAGGCGACAATCCGTTGCCCCTTGACCAAACCTGACGGCGCTCGCGCAAGCGGAATTGTCGCACCGGTGACTGGACTCGTGATCGGCGCCTCCGCGATTTCGAGTAATTCGCTTTGCGCGAACACCATCGTCTCGCGGTAGTTACTGCTTTGGAAGAGAGGTAGATTTTCATTTGTGTCGAGACTGATGCGCGTGGTCTTGCCGCTCAATGTAAAGCTCGCGCGTGAACCTTCGATGACAGTCAAAGCGCGATACAATTCCTGATAATCGGGCTGTGAGAGCACCAGCCAGCTTTGCGCAAGAATGCCCGGATAAGTTGTGTCGAGATCGATCGTCTGACCGGAGAAGGTGAAGAATTTTGTCCAATCGCTGCCATCGCCGACCGCGAATCCATAATGACCGCGAACTTCATTGGAAAGTGTAAGCGGATGCGGCGCATTGAATCCGAATAAAGAGGCCCGCACGCGTAGCGCGTACACTTTCGGGTTCGCCGACGGTAATACCAGGTGCGGCGATGTCGTACCTAGACCTTCCGCCCATTCGATACGCGTTCTGTTGGCGTCGAAGTCAGAACTCACTTTTGTGACGCGGCGAAAGTCCCACCGCTCACTGCCCGAAAAGCCTTCCCGCTCGGAGCCGACGAACAAAATTGCGTCACCGGATTTCAAATTCGTCGCAGTGCCTTTGAGATAAACATGCGTATCGCCAAATTGCGGCACGAATGTTTGTGTCGTTTGTGGCTTGATTGCGTTCCACTCGACGCGCGCCGTGAATTTTTCCACCGTCTCGAACGTTTGCGGTTTTTCAT
>Ga0193735_1000535_pt1 | contig 12074 bp, 6 predicted proteins | sample U1m2metaG_FD_145080 | JGI IMG/M metagenome (GOLD analysis project Ga0193735, IMG submission 145080) | Soil microbial communities from a riparian zone of the East river system, Colorado, United States - U1m2 | ecosystem: Environmental > Terrestrial > Soil > Riparian zone | place: USA: East River... | reverse complement strand
ACTTCTTCTGCTGTTTCTGCTCACGCTCATCCAAATCAAAAAGGGTGTGAGAAGCAGAAAATATCCGCACCAGCGCAACCAGATTACATTTGCCGGTGAGACGTGCGCGAGTTCGCCGATGGTGCTTGCCCAGTTTTTGAAAATCGCGTTCGAATGGAAAATCGCGAGCGACGGGATGCGCCGCTCAATCAAAAGCGCGATGGCAATGGTGAGAACAAAGCAAAGCCACCCGGCACGCCGAGATTTTGCCAGCAGCGCCTGTCGGTTTTCAAGTGCGCTCACGACCGTCACAAGCAGGAATACAACGAGAGATTCATAAGCAGAATTCCAAATCGCCAATCCCCACGCGATTCCACTCACAATGCTCCATCGCCGAGACGTTCGCAGGTAGGGGCGATTGACCTCAATCGCCCGCGCTTCACCGCATCCCGAGCTCCACTCCGCGCAAATCGCGATCGCGACGAGCAGCATCGATAAGGATTGATGATCTGGCCTGCCAAGCTCCGTCCCGTGAACCAGAATGGGACTAGTCGCGTACAAAACCAACATGACCCAGCGATACCGGAATCTCATTCGGCGTGACCACCACCAGAGAAACCAGCCCCCAATCAGCGCAAGCAGAGGCGAAATCAATGCTCCGGCCAAATCCAGCGAACGCGCGGTGAATGGCTTTAGCAGAAGTGACAATCCCAGGATGAGATAATCCAGCGTCGCGGTGGTGTGCGGAGTTGTTCCCTCCGGATAATTCTCAAAACTATGGTGTCGAACGATCAGTCCCGGATTAGCATGGCACATCCGCACACGCGTCATGCGCGCGTAACAATCCGCATCGACGAAGTAAACGTTGCTGGCAACGAAAACGTCCTGATAATTCGCGCAGCGCGTTGCCACGATCAACACGCTGAGAAGCGCGATTTCAATTGTGCTCAGGATTGCCCGAATCACAGAGACGTTCACGATTGCGGCGATTCCTTTCGTGTTTCGATCACGTTACCGGCCTCATCGTAAACGCGAATCGCTATTCTGTGTGGGGCTCCGCCGCGCCCTCGCCAGAAGGCGAATTTTCCTTAGCGGTATCGAGCGCGCGTTTCCAATTCAGTGATTCGCCGACGAGTAAGCTCCAACTGCTTGAATTCCTGTTCGTCCTTCTGAGCGGCGGTGATGTGCTCGCGCGTCGCGAGCCACTTCAATTGCTCTTGCTTGAGATTCTCGCGATCCGGCGGGGAAAGCGCGCCTGCCAGTCTGTGATAGACTCTGTTGAGTTGGGCTTCCTCATTTTCGTATTCGGCCGGTGAATCTTTCGAAACCCACTTAACCGTGTTTACCTCGAACTGCGGTGTGTCGAGATTGCCTTTAACGTTAAAGACAATCTCGAAAGTGTAGGTCACCGCGTCCACTCGCTTTGAAGACAACGCACCCATCATCACACCTAAGACGACTCGTCTCGGCCGGACGAACACGGGACTCGACACAGATAGTTCGTCGTCGGAAGCGCTTTTCCCTTTTTTTCCAACCGCGACACGCCGGATCGCTTTTTCGATTTGCTCGGTCACATCGCTCGTCCTGTGTTCAGTCGGATTGATCCAGGCAACTCTGTCGGTTGTATAACGCGCCTCGTAAATAGCAATCCCGCCGTGATTGTCCGGCGACCATCCGACTGCAAGATGGAAATGGTTCTCCTGTCCCTCAGAGCCGGCGAAAAAGGTGAAGTCAGGAATAGTCGCCACGATTTTGTCGCTCGCAGTATCAACCAGATAATCTTGGATGTTATCCGACTCTATAAAAGGATCGCCGAGCTTCTCGGGTGCGTCTTCCGGGATTTCGGTTTTCGAAGCCACGTCGCCGTTCTTGTCATCCTTAATTCCCCAAGCCAGGACGTAGGCGCCATCATTGGTTACGGTTTCAGGAAAACGTTTGAAGTGCGCCTGCCCAAAAACAATCGGCGAATGAAGCCAGAGCAAGGTCAGCACGATACCGGAAATTCTGCCGGACATACCGATCAGACTAATGGTCGTCCTCTGCGTCGTCGATATTTTGTTCGAATTTCTACGTTGAACGTTGCGCGGGGAGCGTTGAGCTGCATGCAATTTTATCTGGCACTCAACCGCGCGGCGTTCTGCACATGGAAAATCAGATCAACTCCGCGTTTATCTTTGCGGGGCCTGACTTCGTAAGTGTGCGTTGGCCATCGCGACGGCCAGCGGGTGGCTTTGGCCGTCAGCATGGCCCGCCATGACTTATGGCGTTAAGTCAGGGCTCGGAGTCCCTCATCCGCTGTCTTGACCCTTGGGCGACCGTTGGCCCCTACAACTTTCCACGTAACCTCGCGCCGGATTTTACGCATTATCTCAGGTGAAGGGCCAGAAATGAGTTCTCAATGACGAGAAATCAAATGAGGCCAAAACAATGAAAGGAAACTAAATAAGATGAAAACAAGAATCATCAGCAAAATCCTTCCCGTGAAACGAGCGTTTCATCGATTGCGGCAGTATATTCATTGGATGCGGTCTGGTATCAAATGCTGACCGGCGCATCAGGTGATCGACTGCGAAACTTCACAGCGCGACGTTTAAGCCGCCAGGGCGATGCTTAACCCGTCTAGTACTTGCTGTGGTGGCCCGTACTGCTTTCGCCCCCTGTGATGGGTTTGGAATTGTCCGTAACACCGCCACCAGCTCTGACGTCTTTTTCTGGCTGCAGGTCACGAACTTTGATGTGTCCCTTCTTCATTCGGCGCCAAACGGACCGGACCACACTCATATTGTAATCTTTGTTTTGTGCCTCCACGGTCCCAATTATTTCGTAGCAACGTTCGCCTTAGGATGTCCAACTGACCCGATAAAGGCAAGCATCTTTTGCGCGCTACCACTCCTTGAAATCGCCCGCCTGTTCGTGCGTCTCGATCACGTTGCCCTAACGGATTTAACGCATTTCCGCATTTTTCCGCGTAACCTCGAGCCGGACTTTACGCATTACTTGGGTGAGCAAAGAAAGGAAAATGGAAATCTATGAACGATCACGACAGCGCAACCATAGTCATAACGTTTCTGCTTCTTCTTCCCTGGCTTGGGCGCACCGCAGTCTCGGCGATGGCGGTATGGCGAGCACGCACGGAGTCCCAAGCCAAGAAAGCAAAATAAATTGCGCATGGCCGATTGGGTTTCTGATTGCGCTTGGCTCACCGTACCACAGCCGATCGAATGGCAGCCCTGGCCACGGCCGATCGAGTTCACCGTCTGCTTGGCGGGACCGACGCGAGCTAGCGGCGCTTCGCCCGCCGCCAGATGGATGTCGATTCGAGAAGCGCATTCGCGATCTTGAGAGCAGCCTCCGCGAGGTACGTCGCGCCTTGAGGCAAGCGGACGCGTTTTATCGTCGGCTCGCTTTTCGGTGTTTCGAGCCAACTTTGTTGGCACAACCGCGCGTATTTCCCACCAAGCGCAAGCAATTGCTCGTGGGTTCCGCGCTCGACGATACGGCCGTGATCAAGTACGAGAATCTGATCTGCGTGCACGATAGTGGAAAGCCGGTGCGCGATTACGATGGAAGTGCGGTCGAACACTAGGGTCTCCAAAGCTTCCTGGATGAGTCGCTCCGTCGTGGTGTCCACACTCGCCGTCGCTTCATCCAGAATCAGAATTGGCGGATCCTTCAACAGCACTCGCGCAATCGAGAGCCGCTGCTTTTCGCCCACACTCAACTTTACTCCGCGCTCCCCCACCACGCTGCTCAATCCGTGCGGTAGCCGATCGATGAAGGGACGCGCGTTTGCCACCGCCGCCGCCTCCAGCAATTCTTCATCCGTCGCATCAGGCTTCCCGATCTGCAAGTTCTCGCGGATGGTGCCGTTAAACAAAAAGCATTCCTGCGTCACCATCCCGATGTGTTGCCGCAGCGCGCGAATACTGAAATCACGAATCGGACTTCCGTCGACCAAAATCTCGCCGCTATCGAACTCGTAGAAGCGCGTGAGCAGATTGATCACGGTTGATTTTCCCGCTCCGGTCGTGCCGACGAGCGCGACGGTCTCACCCGGTCGTGCGTGAAATGAAATGTCAGTCAACGCCGGCAGCTCATCGGAATAGCTAAAATTGACGTGCCGGAACTCAATCTCAGCGCGCAATGTATGAGTAAACGTTTCGCCACCCTCTGGCTCCGCCGCTGAATCGAGAATTTCGAAGACGCGTTCGCCCGCGGCCCGCCCTGCCTGCACCAGTTGATTGAGTTCATGCAGTTTCCCTATTGGCTCGTAGAGAAAACTCGCGAGCACAAGAAAAGCGCCAAGATCGCCCAACTGCAAAGCGCCCGACAAAATATCGCGCAACCCCACTCCCACCACTAGCAGCACGCCGAGCGAGCCAAACAAATACATTGAAGAATGGTAAAGTGCCCATACTCGCATGACGACGAGGCTGGCACGCCGCAACTCGTCGCTCTCTTTGTTGAAGCGGCGATCTTCCTCAGTCTCACGTACAAAGCTCTTGATCTGACGAATGCCGGAGAGATTGTCGTGCAGGAGCGAATTCATGGCCGAAGCGGCGTGGCGGTGCAGCCGGTATCGCCGGTGCGTCGTCAGCGTATACCAGAGCGCGCCGCCGGCCAGGAATGGCACCGGCGCCAGCGCGACCAGCGCCAGTTTTGTGCTGAGGTAAAACATCCCCACCACCACCACGACGATCTGCAACACCGCCACCGTGCCTTTCTCGATACCGTCGATGAGGACGCGCTCGACCGAGCTCACATCCTCCAGAATTCGCGTCATCAGATCGCCGGTGGCGCGATTATCGAACCAGCGCAGCGGCAGAGTTTGAATGTGTGAATACAGATCGCGCCGCAGATCGAAAATGACTTTTTGCTCAAAGGTGTTGTTGAGCAAGAGGCGAAGATAGTCCAAGCCTCTCTGAAGCAACATGGCGAAAGCCACGAGAATAAGCAGCGGGAGCAAACGTTCGGAGTGGGGACCGTTGATGACGCTATCAAGAACATATTTCGTCGCCGCAGGGGGAACGATCACCATGAGCGTGCCCGTGATCGCGCAAGCCAGCGTCGCTATCGCAAGCAGCGGGTAGCGTTTTAGATAAGCAAAGACGCGACAGACGGTTTTCATTTCCCTTGGAACTCAGTGACGCGGATAAGATCGACTTATTCACTCATTCGTGATCATAAGTATAGAAGCCTTGCTGCTAGCAACCTATTTGGTGGGTTCTCGTACGGTGATGCAGATGCAATCGAATGCAATCGGATACGCAAAGTTCTACAGCCGGTCGCAGATGCACTGATTCGCGTTTGCGATGAAGCGGCAGCGTGATCGAAACGCACGAACACAAGGGCGATTTCAGGAGTGGTGAAACTCGCTTTTTGATTGTGCTCGCGGGGGCCTGTCAGTGACTAACTACAAGACGCAATGCATGGCTGCTACCGCGAAATCGCCGCCGCCCCGCAACGAAAAGTGATGCTCAAGGGAATAAATACTTTGCGAAATGGTACAGTTCTCCCCGGTCGAAAGATTGGGCGTTGGATGGTGGATGTTTGCCCTGCAAAGCGGTTCTGTAGCTCAGCGGTTAGAGCAGCCGCGACGGCATTTGGGTTGGTCATCCGCGGTTCGCATGATTAAGTTTGGAAACATCACGGGCCTGTAGCTCAGCGGTTAGAGCAGGGGACTCATAATCCCTTGGTCCCAGGTTCGAATCCTGGCGGGCCCAGCCTTTCATGTCCGCGCTGGTGCTCGCCTGCGTCCGGAGTCCAGCCGCGTCGGATACTCGACATATTATTCCGGCACGACGGCTGGCGGATTCATTCTGAAGCGCGCTGGGCCGACGTTGGCGACGAGTGGAATCAGACCGTTGCCACCGTCGCTGCGCCTTCTTGAATCAGAGAGTCGAGTTTGTTTAGGTCAATCGGCTTTACCAAGTGATGCTGGAATCCTGCCTCGTGGCTCTTACGGATGTCGTCTTCCATCCCGAAACCGGTGAGAGCAATCCTTAGAGCTGGCTTGGACGAGAGGTTCTGTATCAGATCGATCCCGCTTCCATCGGGCAAAGCCAAATCGCTGATTAGCACATCAAATTCCTCGTTTGCGCTTAGATCGAGGGCAGATTGAAAGTTTAGCGCTGATTGCACATGGTAGCCGCGCCGACGAAGCAAATTCGTGAGCGAGCGGTTTGTGTCTTCGTGATCTTCAACAAGCAGAATCCGCATCGGTTGACGCTCCGCCAAAACAGGCGAAACGGCTGGAGCGATTTGAGTCTCAGCCTTTTCGCACGTGGGAAAAACCAGGGTGAACGTCGCGCCTTTATTTCGCCCGGCGCTTTGCGCGGTGATTGTTCCCTTATGCGCTTCCACCAGGGTCTTGCTTATGGCGAGTCCAAGACCCAGGCCTCCGAGCTGAGTCCGGCCGCCTTGTTCGAAGGCATCGAAAATCTTCGGCAGCGCTTCCGGCTCAATCCCCAGACCTGTATCAGCGATTTCGACGCGAAGTTGTCCTCTGGAATCATTGCTGGTGGAAATTATGATTCGCCCATTCCGCTGCGTAAACTTCACCGCGTTATTTATCAGGTTCCAAAAGATTTGCTGCAGTCGCGCCGAGTCTGCTCGCATATGTACCTTGCTTGCGCCGAGGTTGAGCGAACGTGCCAGATGCTTGCGATCCATTTCCGCCTGGCAGATCTCCAGCGCATTTTGCAATAAAGTATGCGCGTCAACGACTTCAAAATTCAGCTGCACCTTGCCGCGATCAATGCGCGTCAGATCGAGCAAATCATCGATCAGCCGCGCTTCCAGCTCCACATTGCGACGAATCATCTGCAGAGATTCATGAATGTCTTTCGGCAACCCTGGCTCGCTTTCCAGTGCGAGTGCAGAGGCCAGCACGGGCGTTAACGGCGTGCGTAATTCGTGGCTGAGCATGGCCAGGAATTGGTCCTTCGCCAGATTCGAGCGCGCCTTTTCTTCCAACTCAAGGTTTGTCTTCTGCAATTCTGCTGCGAGCGATTGCGACTGTTTGAGCAGGTTTTCTGTTTGCGTGCTTGCTTCGATCGTGTTGAGCACAATGCCGATGATCTCGGTTAATTGGTCCAGGAACGCCTGGTGACTCGGGCTGAATCGCTCGACCGTGGAAAGCTCCATCACAGCTTTTACCTGGCCCTCAAAAAGAATCGGCAGGACCACGATGCTTGTTGGGTGAAATTCGCCCAGGCCGGAACTCACTTTCGCGTAGTTGTTCGGTACATCGGTCAGAAGGATGCGCTGTTTTTCCAACGCCGCTTGTCCCACCAGGCTCTCACCCATCTTGAAGCGATTCTTGGCGCCATTGCCTTCCTGGGCAGCATAGCTAGCCAGCAGCTTAAGCTCCGATTCTCCGTTGGAATTATCGAGCATGTAGAAAGCGCCTTGCTGCGCTGAAACTAATGGAGCGAGTTCGGATAAAACGAGCTTGCCAACGGTTAGGAAGTCGCGCTGTCCCTGCAGCACCCGGGTGAAGTTAGCGAGGTTCGTCTTAAGCCAGTCTTGCTCCTTGTTCCGCAATGTGGTGTCTCTCAGATTGCGGATCATTTCGTTAATGTTGTCCTTGACGAACGCGACCTCGCCTTGTGCTTCCACCTGAATTGAACGGGTGAGATCGCCCTTAGTCACTGCCGTCGCGACGTCAACAATGGCACGAAGCTGGGTGGTCAGATTTGCTGCCAGTCGATTCACGTTGTCCGTCAAATCTCGCCAGGTTCCCGCGGCGCCAGGCACGTTCGCCTGACCTCCGAGTTTTCCTTCCACGCCGACTTCGCGCGCGACCGTCGTGACCTGATCGGCGAAGGTAGCGAGGGTATCGATCATGTTATTGATCGTCTCCGCGAGCTCGGCAATTTCGCCCTTAGCTTCGAGGAAAAGTTTGCGTTTCAAATCGCCGTTTGCGACCGCGGTAACGACTTTCGCGATGCCACGCACCTGATCGGTCAGGTTGGAGGCCATAAAGTTGACGTTATCGGTAAGGTCCTTCCAAGTTCCCGAAACGCCTTTCACCACGGCTTGGCCACCGAGCTTTCCTTCCATTCCCACCTCGCGCGCTACGCGAGTGACCTCATCGGCGAATGACGACAGCTGGTCCACCATCGTGTTCACCGTGTTTTTCAATTCTAAGATTTCGCCTTTAACATCGACGGTGATTTTCTTGGTCAGATCGCCCGTGGCAACCGCAGTCGTCACGGCGGCGATGTTGCGCACTTGTGTCGTCAGATTGGACGCCATGAAATTGACGTTGTCGCCAAGGTCCTTCCATACGCCCGCCAGCCCGCGCACATCAGCTTGTCCACCCAGCTTGCCATCGGAACCGACTTCGCGCGCCACGCGCGTAACTTCCGATCCGAACGAGCGAAGTTGGCCCACCATTGTATTAATCGTGTCTTTTAGTTCCAGAATCTCGCCTTTGACATCGACCGTGATTTTCTTGGATAAGTCGCCCATCGCGACGGCAGTGGTCACTGCAGCGATGTTGCGAACCTGCGCGGTTAGGTTGGATGCCATCGAGTTCACAGAATCGGTGAGGTCTTTCCACGTGCCAGCCACACCAGGCACGCCCGCCTGGCCGCCGAGCTTTCCTTCTGTGCCGACCTCGCGGGCCACGCGCGTGACTTCTGCAGCGAACGACGAAAGCTGATCCACCATCGTATTGATGGTGTTCTTTAGCTCAAGAATCTCGCCCTTGACGTTCACTGTGATCTTTTTCGTGAGATTGCCGGTAGCAACTGCCGTCGTCACGGCGGCGATGTTACGGACCTGCGCCGTGAGGTTCGACGCCATGAAATTCACCGAGTCGGTCAAGTCCTTCCATGTGCCGGCAACGCCTTTCACATCGGCCTGGCCACCGAGTTCCCCTTCCGTGCCGACCTCGCGCGCCACTCGCGTTACCTCCGCCGCGAAGGAGCGGAGTTGATCCACCATCGTATTGATGGTGTCCTTGAGCTCGAGAATTTCGCCGCGCACGTCCACGGTGATCTTTTTGGACAAATCACCCTTAGCCACAGCGGTTGTGACGTCCGCAATGTTGCGAACCTGTGCCGTGAGGTTCGACGCCATGGAGTTTACCGAGTCGGTCAGGTCCTTCCATGTGCCGGCAACGCCTTTCACATCGGCCTGGCCACCGAGTTTTCCTTCCGTGCCGACCTCGCGCGCGACACGCGTTACCTCCGCGGCGAAAGAACGGAGTTGATCCACCATTGTATTGATGGTGTCCTTGAGCTCGAGAATTTCGCCGCGCACGTCCACGGTGATCTTTTTGGACAAATCACCTTTAGCCACAGCGGTTGTGACGTCCGCAATGTTGCGAACCTGTGCCGTGAGGTTCGACGCCATGGAGTTTACCGAGTCGGTCAGGTCCTTCCATGTGCCGGCAACGCCTTTCACGTCGGCCTGGCCACCGAGTTCCCCTTCCGTGCCGACTTCGCGCGCGACGCGCGTCACTTCCGAGGCGAATGATGAAAGCTGGCCCACCATGGTGTTGATGGTGTTTTTCAATTCCAAAATTTCGCCCTTGACCTTGACCGTGATTTTTTTCGAGAGATCGCCGTTGGCCACAGCTGTTGTCACCGCCGCGATATTGCGGACCTGTGATGTGAGATTGGAGGCCATCGAGTTGACCGAGTCCGTTAAATCTTTCCACGTCCCCGAAACCCCCTCGACTTTGGCCTGGCCGCCCAGAATGCCTTCGGTGCCCACTTCACGCGCCACGCGTGTCACTTCCGACGCGAAGGAACGGAGCTGATCCACCATCTTGTTGATGGTGTCCTTCAATTCGAGGAATTCGCCGCGGACGTCTACAGTGATTTTCTTCGCCAGATAGCCATTCGCTACCGCTGTTGTCACTGCCGCGATGTTGCGGACCTGCGAAGTGAGATTCGACGCCATGAGATTGACGTTGTCGGTAAGATCTTTCCAGGTGCCCGCAACGCCTTTGACTTTTGCCTGGCCGCCGAGCTTTCCTTCGGTGCCTACTTCGCGAGCCACACGCGTCACTTCCGAGGAAAAAGCGCCAAGCTGCTCGACCATAGCGTTTACCGTCTTGGCCGTACGCAAGAACTCTCCTTTGAGCGGCTGTCCTTCAATCTCAGTAGCCATCGTTTCGGATAGATCCCCCTTCGCGACCGCACCGATGACACGCGCCATTTCACTCGTGGGACGGAGCAGATCCTCGATCAAAACATTGACGCATCCGATCGCATCGCCCCAAGACTCTGACACGTCGCTCAACGATGCGCGTTGCGTGATTCGGCCTTCCCTTCCAACCACACGCACGATGCGTTCCAACTCCTGCGTCATGCGCTGATTGGTTCTGATCACATCGTTGAACGTGTCCGCGATCTTGCCGGCGATACCTGTCCAATCCTCCGGGAGTCGCGCGGAAAAATTCCCGCGTTTAAACGCCATCAATGCTGCAAGCAATTGCTTCTCATCGAATTCACTTCCGTTAGTCTCCGAGCGACTCCGTCGGCGCATCTTTTTAGTAACGGGCGCTTTCTTCATAAAAGGGGTGCCTTAGAAAAATCGGCTTATCTTCGCCGTCGCGAATCCGACGCAGAACATGAGACGTTTCATATTCCAGAGCCGTAGAGTAATCGCCCAATCTAGCACGCCAAGCCGCATTTTCTTCCAACAAAACCACTTCGGACGCAATTAGTCGCGAAAAAAAGGCACTCGTCGCGGGAATTCCCCTGGATGCTACGGGATGAAACACCCGGCCGCGGAACGGCTGGATCCAAAAACTGCTGTATAAGCCTTTACCGACCTTACTCGTGCTTTCTCGCACAGGCGTTGAACGCGGAAGCGAGAGCAGGGACTTCCTGCTCACTAGCGCACAGGGAATGTCGCTAAGCTGCGCAACCGGAAGCCAAAAATAATCGCCAGGACTCCGAACACGATCGCGTACGAGCCGATGAGCCACACAAGAGCCAGAGCACCGGGGATCGGGTTCCACAAAAGCATGACCGCGAAGAGAATTGAAGCCAGACCCATAAGGATGAGAAACCATTCACCTTTGATTTCCCGGCGCAGCTTGATTGCCAGCGCAATCTCTGTTGCACCGATCATAAGCGCCCACGCCGCGATATAAATGACCAGCGCCAGTGCGGTTATCCGAGGGGCATGAAACGTGAGGAATCCGATGATAATCCCGAGAATTCCGATGATTAAATGGAATCCCCATTCTGGATCGGAAGCACGATGCCCAATCGCACCTACAACGCGGAAGACACCGTCGACAAGCACCCAAGCTCCAAATAACAGCACCAGGACCGCGACTGTTAAGCCAGGATACACGAACGCCATTACTCCGAAGATAATTGCAGCGACACCCCTTAAGACCGGAACCCACCAATGACGTTTTAAAGTTTCGATAAGCATCCCTTCGTGTTAAAGATCGCTTTGCGATGAGGCAAGCCAGTTTTGACAAATGGCTTAGAAAACGGCCGTCCAAGCCGCTAGGATTGGCCGATGATTAAAGCCCGCACTTTGTGCCGGCTTCGGTAATGCTGGAACGAGTTCGAAGTAGAGAGGCCAAATAAGTATCAGTGTACGGCGCGCCATTGATTCGCGCCAGGTTCGTGGGGGTTTCAAGCCGGGAGAACAAGGCGTAGGCGATCTTCGTTCGCGGAACAGCTTTTTCACCGTAACCGGACGGAACGTTGCTTGACCAAAAACGGACATATTCCACGCCTGCGCGATTTTCTCTCCCGAGAAAAATCGTGGAGTGCCCGTGCTCGTTCTTGCCGACTTGGCGCGACCAAAAGATTTTCATGAAATCGCCGGGCTTCGCCTGATCGAAACTATCGAAGTTGCGGCCGAGCCCCAGCTCGTGAAAAAGGCGCGCTGTGCCTGGGCCATTAGCGTTCCAGCGGCCCCAGACGCCTTCCCCATCGCGCTGATCTCTGATGATCAAGTGCTCCAGAGTGGCGGAATCGAGATTCAGCTCACCCCGCGCCCGCAACGCCTCGATTGTTTTAATGAAGACCAGATAGGTTGCGCCCGAGCAAAAACTGGGCGAGCCAGCCGGAGGCAGGACAAAAAATTTTCCCGACTCAAAATGCGCGGAA
>Ga0193735_1000534_pt1 | contig 12075 bp, 10 predicted proteins | sample U1m2metaG_FD_145080 | JGI IMG/M metagenome (GOLD analysis project Ga0193735, IMG submission 145080) | Soil microbial communities from a riparian zone of the East river system, Colorado, United States - U1m2 | ecosystem: Environmental > Terrestrial > Soil > Riparian zone | place: USA: East River... | reverse complement strand
CGACCCCGGCCGGGCCGGCACCGACGATCAGCACGTCGAACGCATCTTCTCCGGTGAGATCGCGGTTGAATCCCAACAGCCGTGCGACCTTCTCCGGCGTAGGTTCGGTCAGAACCTGGCCGCGACCGAAGATCACCGCCGGCCGATCCGCCGCGACCCCGCTGACGGACGCGACCCGCTCCGCTTCCCGACTGCCCACCGCGTACGACGCATAAGGTAGACGACTGCGGCTGAGGAAATCGGCTATCCGCCTCACGTCGCGGTCGGCGTCTTCACCGATGAGAACGAGCGTGCCGTAGCCGACATCCAACTGACGGCGGCGACGCGCCGCCAGCACGGTGATGATGATATCCGACATTTCGGGAATCTCGGACATTAGACCCAACATCGCGGACCGGGGCACCTCGATCACGCGCGTGTCGCAAACCGCGCGCATCGGCACCGACCATGCGCCGCCGTTGAGCAGCGACATCTCACCCATGAACTGGTTGGGGCCGAGAGTGGACGGAACGTGACGCTCGTCGGTGAAAGGGTTTACGACTTCGATCTCGCCGTCTTCGACATAGACGAAGCGATCGACCCGGTCGCCGGACTGGACGAGGAATGTGCCTGCGGCGTAGTGCGCGACGGTGCCCGCGGCCCGAAGCGCAGCGACATGCGACTCCGCCAACGGTACACGTTGCATCTCGTTCAAGTCGCGGCCGATCGTCTCCAAGCTGTCTCTCCGATGTCTCTGAATCCGGCGCCGCCAACGGTGGAGTTCAATCCCGTTTCTTTTTTGAACGCGCCATCGAGGTTAGGCTGCGGAAGATACGCGCAATTGCACGGGATCTGGGCTGGTGGGACGCACGCTTTGCCGATCGCCGGCCGGCGCGGATCGCTGTACTTCCTGACCAACCAGGCTTGGCGAAAAGGTTAGTCGTTCTTTTAGAACAGCCTGCCGACGGCTGTCATATCGAGGTCTCCGAGCTTTTCGTCCATGGCCTTCTGGAAAACATCCCGTGCTGCGCTGACGGTCGGTACCGATACGTCCTCGCCGGCCGTCTTTACCGTGTAGGTGAGGTCCTTCAGGAGTAGCTTGATTGGAAAATGCGGCTCAAAATTGCCGCTCAGCATGGATTCCGCATCACCGGTGAGGTGAGCGCTCCATACTCGGGTGGCTGCTACGGCATCCAGGACCGGTTTGGGATCGACGCCCCGCCTTTTGAGCATGCCGATCATCTCCGCGAGGGTACTCAATTGAACGCCCATCAGTGCGTTTGTGATCAGCTTTGCCAGTGCCCCGGCACCAACAGGGCCTGCATATCGAACGCTGGAACCCATGCCCTTCAGCAGCGGCTCCGCGCGCTTCAGCGTCTCTCCATGGCCCCCGATTAAAAATACCAGTTGCGCATTCTCTGCCTGCGGAGTGCTGCCGGATACGGGCGCTTCCAGCATTGCGATGCCGGCCTTGCTGATGGCGCCGCCGAGTTCATGGGCCCACGCAGGGGTTATCGTCGAGCACTCGATGGCGACGGCTCCCGGCTTCATGCCTGCCAGTGCGCCGGTCGTTTCATCCAGCCAGACCTTGCGCGAAATATTATCGTCACGGACCATCGTAAGGACGAAATCGTTTCCTTCCGCCGCTTCTCGAGCGGAAGGCGCCGTCTTCGCTCCGGCGCGGGTTAACTTGTCGACCGCCTCCAGAGCCAGATCGCACACCGTAACCTCATGACCCGCCTTCAGCAGATTGGTCGCCATGCGCGCGCCCATTGCGCCCAGCCCGATGAATGCCGCCTTGCTCATGGTTCTACTCCCCTCCCTGCAACCGCACAGGGAGCTCAGGCGTCACTTACAGATGCTCTATCCAGACAGTTTGCGGATTCACGAAAGCATGAAGCCCGAAATGAGAAAGCTCCCGGCCGTACCCGCTGTTCTTGACTCCGCCGACCGGGACCCGGGGATTGGACGCGGTGAAGCCATTGATGAATACGCCGCCGGTGTAGAGGTCACGGGCGATCTTGCGAGCCGAATCCACATCCCCGGTCCATATATTGCCGCTGAGACCGAACTCGCTTGCATTCGCCGCGTCGACGGCAGCGTTGATGTCCGGGACGCGCACGACCGCGGCAACGGGACCGAATGTCTCTTCGTCGAAGGCAGGCATCCCCTGCGTCACTCCGCTGAGCACCGTAGGCACGTAGAAGGCTCCCTTTCCTTCCGGGCGTTTGCCCCCGCAGAGTACCCGTGCGCCCCTTGCAATGCTGCCTTCCACCTGCTTATGCAGGGCGTCCCGGAGATCAATCCGTGCCATCGGTCCCATATGCGTCGCTGGATCCGTCGGGTCGCCCACCCGAATCGCCTTTGCCGCCTCTACGAACAGCTTTTCAAATTCATCCGCTATCTCTTCGACCAGGATGAACCGTTTTGCCGCGAGGCACACCTGGCCTGCGTTACTGAAGCGGCTCGTGATGCCTGCCGCAACCGCCTTGGGTATGTCCGCGTCCTTGCAGACGATGAAAGCGTCAGAGCCACCCAACTCCATAATGGTCTTCTTGATCACTTTTCCCGCCTCCGATGCGACTGCAGAGCCGGCTCGCACGCTTCCCGTAACGGAAGCTCCTTGGACACGGGGGTCATTGATGACGTTGACAATATCTTCCGTCTTCAGGATCAGGTTCTGAAACGCCCCTTCTGGATAGCCGGCTTCGCGCATGACGCGCTCGAACTCGAGCGAGCTCCTCTGCGTGTTGGGGGAGTGCTTTACCAGGATTACGTTCCCTGCCAGGAGCGTCGGAAGGGCCATGCGGGTCAATTGCCATACCGGAAGATTCCACGGCATGATCGCAAGTATGGCGCCGAGCGGCAGATAGGAAACATATGCTTCAACTCTGCCCGTTGCAGCGGGTGCGTCGGCTAACATCTGTGGTCCGTGCTCGGCATACCAGTCCGCTTCCATGGCGCATTTTTCGATCTCTGCTTCGGCTTCGGCAGTAATTTTCCCCATCTCGGTAGTGATCACTTTCGTGAGTCGATCTTTGTTCTTCCGCAATGTCACCGCGAGGTTTGACAGAAGCTGCGCGCGCTGGTGCACCGACAGCTTTCTGAAGAATTGGAAGGTCTTCTCGGCGCGCGCGAGCACGGCTTCGGTTTCCTTGGACGTAAAGAAGGAAAATGTCTCGATCTGTTCACCGGTAGCCGGGTTCACGGTGGAAAAAGTGGACGAGGTCATTTGCTCTCCTTGTCAAAACCGTTGGTTCTTTCGCGCCTGCCGCCTATGGATCAGGCTATCGCAAGTCGCGGATTGCCTCGGTAAATTGCGGTAAAGCGCGGCGACAGCGATTCGAGATTCGCTGGGGACGGAGACCGCGGTTTTGGCATTGAACCCAGATCACACCGGGTCAAGCCGCTCCGGCGCACCAATTGAGTTCGATCATTTTGTTGTCTGCTTGATGAGCAATTCGTCGATGGCGTAGATAAAGGCTGCGATGTCGAGTGGCCCACGAGACGTAACGATGTTTCCATCTGTCACCGCCGGCTCATCGATGAAGGTCGCGCCGGCATTTTCCAAGCCCGGCCGGATAGCCAACCAGCCGGTAACGCGTTTGCCTCGTGTCAAACCGGCGTCGGAAATGACCCATGGGCCGTGGCAGATCGCGGCAACTATCTTGCCCGCCGACGCGGCTTTTTGGACGAAGCTGATCGCTTTTGGTTCGGCACGCAGCGTATCGGGATTCCAGGCTCCCCCCGGAACGACCACCGCATCGTAGTCGTCGCCGGCGGCGTCCTCCAGCAAGCGGTCGAACTTGATCCAACCGCCCGTGGCGACATAGGTAATGGTCATGATGTGCGTTTCACGGATTGCGGGAAACTGGATGCCCAGAGCCGTGGGGTAACGTGGGAGCCTGGGTGCGATCAGATCAACCCGTGCTCCGCGCGAGCGGAAATAATGCAGAACAGTGTTGATTTCGATCTCCTCGACGCCATCCGTTGCGAGTACGGCGATCCTCGAGCCTGCGTGGAGTCGGGGATTATCGGGCGGAAGTGCCCAGATATCCTGGATTGCCTTGTTTTCCGGGGCATCGAGCAGTTGCGCACTGGAAAGCCTGGGCGCAGATGGAGACGCCTCGACCTTGAGAAGGGCCTTCAGCAGCGAGATATTTTGACTCATGAATTTCTCCTGGTTGGTGCGACGGCGTTTTGCGGCGGGAAGCCAAGTCTCGGCCTTTTGAAGTAACGGGTGTCGCGGGAGCCTCACATGGGTGGCGTAACGCCCTTGCCTACGGCGACAAGGCCGGCCTGGTTGCCAGGGTTGGTCTTGATGAAAACGCTGGAGCCTATGGCGACTGCCGACCGGTCTGCCACCACGAAGCGGGTGATCGGTGCGGTGGGCGGCACGCTTATTCGAAAGCTCTTGCTGCCGCCGTCGTAGGTGACTGTCAGCGTGAGGCCGGCCGCGCCGCCCTTCTCGGCGGAGACCGTGCCGTTGGTCATGCTGGTGTTGGTGAGCGACGCCGGCGAGACCTTCGACACCGAGCCGTTGGTCATGCGGGTCGCGGTAGTGCCGGACGTGTCTTTGGCGTCGGGGTCGGGCAGGGGATCCCATCCGTAGTAACTAATTCGACCGGCGCGCATGCCCTCGGGGATTATCACGAGCTCGACCGCGACCATGGCGCTCGGCGGCCCTTTGACGGCGGTGCCGACGAAGTCGTTGACCCGGATCACATCGAGGCTGGAGGGAACGACGTAGGCGTAGGCGGTTTCCGCGCTGGCTTTCAGTGTGACCGTGCGCCCGTCCCGCTGCTCGACTGTGATGCTGCCGTTGTCAACCGCGGTGACGACGCCGCGAACGCGGGACGGCGCTTCAGCGAAGGCTGGGAAAGCGGCGAGCAGGGCGATGGCAACGGCGAGCAGCCACCACCGGAACGCCTCAGCGAAGCCACCCAGCGAGCGTTCGAACTGGGGCGGCGCCTTCGTCGCGTAGGTTTTTGTGAGTGCTGCTTTGGCGGGACGGCGCGAGATCACGCGGACTGCCGAGCGGTCTGGCATGATCTTCTCCATGGCGCTAAAGGTCATCGGACAGCATTGTCCGGCGCCGGACGGTTTCAGATAGTTATCAACCCGGTCTCCGTGGGCTTGGAAAGGACGTGAACGTCCAATCCAAGCCAACAGGCGGGCGCGTGTCTCAGCCTGGTGAGTTTATAGGGAAGGCCTCCGTCGACTTTCCGTTGAACCGTGTCGAGCGGCGAACCGTTAATTCCACGGTTCGCCATTACCGAATGACCAATCCTCGCGGGCGACGAAGACCATGTTGATCATGATGTCATCGGGGCGGATGGATAGCTTGCTCTTCAGTTGGTCGGCAACATATCGGAAGAAGGCAAGCTTCGACTCTTTATTGTTTCCGACGGTGCTGGTCACCTGGATCAAGACGAAGTCGGGCGATCGCTTCCAGCCGAGAAAGTTGGGATCATAAATCAAGTTTTCGGGTGAATGCTCGCCGACAACTATGAAACGGTCGCCGTCCGGAGCCTTGAGGACACCGACAATCCCCTCGTACACGACGTCAGCCAAGGTGGCGCGATACTCGGGGCTTTTTCCTTTTACCAGATCGATTCGTGCAAATGGCATGCTAAACTCCTTTTGGGTACGGAAACGCCCCGACGTCAGCATCGCGCGGTCAAGTTCCAGTACGGCGACTGCCGCTTGACCATCATGCCGGGCAAGCTAGTCTGTAAGGCCAGAGGCGGTGTTCCCCGAGTAAATTGAGGTAAATCGGCAGGCGACAACTTCCACCCAGTGCCTAAGCGGTAGGCACGAGTGGCCGTCGCTGACAGCCTCGCCCGTATGAGGCAAACAAGGATCGGCTGTCGCCGACAACGACCGTCTCAGCGAGCGCACGGAGGTCATCTTGTTGGAGCAGTTCATTGCCGTGCTTGAGCAAGATCTACGCAATCCGCTCGCCTCAATTTGCGCCAGCACAAGGGTCTTGCGAAGGCCAAATGGACGAATGGAGGAAGACGACAGGGAGATTCCGGGCCTGCAAGGCAGCGTCCCATGAATGTCCGCCTTGATCGAAGGTGTTATGGATTTTGCCTGCGGTCGACTGGCGAGGGACTGACATTGAACCAGGGCGCGGACGAACTTTTGGAACCCGCGCTTGGAGTGTTATCGCAGCTACCGACTCCCGGCGCCGCTGTCACGAGATGCAAGCGATAGGGTCGTCGTAAAATCGTGCGTCAGGAGTAAGAACGAAGCAATGCTGGATAAATCGATTGACGTTGCCTTCGCGTTCGGCCCATTCAGGCTCATTCCGGGCCAGCACGTCCTGCTGCGGGATAACCGACCCGTGAAGCTGGGTGGCAGGGCGCTGGACATTCTCCACCTGTTGGTGATGCGGGCGGGACAGGAGGTCAGCAAGAATGCCCTGATCGAGTCCGCCTGGCCCAATGTCTTCGTCGATGAGCACAACTTGAAGGTCCACATCAGCAGCCTGCGCAGGGCACTAGAGGATACTCTTCCCCAAGCAACCTACATCGCGACGGTAGTGGGACGCGGATACCAGTTCGTGGGACGTGTCCAAACGGAAAGCATCGAGGTTGAGGGCTTTTCCGTCGATGAACAGCCGATTGTCAGCAGTCTGCCCGCGCCTTCCACGCTCGTTGGCCGACAGCGCGATGTAGAGGGCGTGGCCAGAGCGCTAAACTTCACAAACCTTGTGACTCTTGTCGGTCCCGGCGGCGTGGGGAAGACCAGCCTCGCCATCGCGGTCGCCCACACAATACATGACGAATTTCCTGACGGCGTTCGTTTCGTGGATTTCTCCGCGACCGACCACCCTTCGCTCGTCCCACACCTCGTGGCCACGGCCCTGGGCGTTCGCGGCGATCCCGCAGACCTGATCTCGGCCGTGGTGGAACACCTGCGGGACCGGCGCATCCTGCTCGTCTTGGACAATTGCGAGCATTTACTCCATGCCGTCGCGGCGGTTGCTGCACGGTTTGTCGAGGCGAAGATCAGCAGTTGTTTGCTGGCGACCAGTCGAGAGCCACTTGGAGTCTCTAGCGAGAACGTGCAACGCGTCGAGCCTCTCGCGTTTCCCCCGCGCGCGGAAGTGCGAAGCTTAAGCGAAGCACTGGCCTATCCCTCGATCGCGCTTTTCGCCTTGCGTGCGCTCGAAACGGCTGACTACCGACTGGCCGACGAGGACACCTACGCCGTTGCGAGCCTCTGCGAAGCACTGGATGGACTTCCGCTCGCGATCGAGATCGCAGCCGCGAAGTTAGACCAATTCTCTCCCGCGGAACTCCACAATTCCGTCGGCCGGCGCCTCAGCGAACTCCGGAACGAATGTGAAGGCGCGCATTCGCGGCATCGGACGATTTGGGCGACGTTGGACTGGAGCTACCAGCTACTTTCCACGCAGGAGTCGACGATATTTCGGCTCATGTCCGTCTTCGCGGGCTCCTTCGAGTGGACCGACGTGGTCTGTATGGCGCGACTGATGCAATACGACCCGTATCAGACCACCATGGCGCTCGGCGGCCTACTCTCCAAGTCGCTGCTGTCGGCGGAGATTGATGGGGAGCAACTCCGCTACCGGTTACTGGAAAGCACCAGAAGCTACGCAGCAGAGAGATTGCTGCAGGATCCCCTCGCACAAGACGTGCAGCGCGAGCACGCGCAACTCCTGCTGTCGGTGTTCGAAAAATCCGAGGCGGAGTGGGCCCGGGTCGACTGTCGGGTCTGGCGCGAACGGTACGAGGCGCGGTCCGGAGATCTACGCAAAGCTCTGGACTGGTGTTTTAGTAACGGAGGCGATGCGTCCCTTGGCGTGGATCTTGCCATCTCCGCGATCCGGCTCTGGAACGAGCAATCGTCCGTTTTCGAGCAACTATTTCAGATCGACAGGGCGATAAGTCACTGCGCATCCATAATGGACGTGCCCCGACGAATGGCGGTACTGACATCTTCTCGGGCATGGTGCATGACCTTCGCCGGACAGCTCCTAGCCGAAACAGAAGACGCCTGGAACACTGCCCTCGGCTTTGCCGAACGCAGCGGTGACGTTGGTCAACGCCTGTCAAATATGTGCGGTCAGGCTTACTTCCTCATCGCGCAGGGCCGCCATGAACATGCCGTTAGCCTTGCCGATGGCGTTATCCGGCTCGCCTCCCAAGTCGGTGACCGAGTATCGCGCTTCGACGGAGAAATGCTGGGCGCGTTGGCAGAATTGCATCTCGGGAAATTGGTTGAGACGCGCGTAAAAGTCGAACAGCTCGCGAAGGAACTTGCTCACGACATGCCTCCATCGAGGATCGAGCGCTTTCAGTCACAGAGATACTTCAACATCCATCGGCCGCTCGCCTCGACGACCTGGCTGACCGGTCAACCCGAGCGCGCACTCGCGATGGTCGAGGAATTGGTTCAGACCGCTGGCCAGACAGGCCAGTGTATAAGTCAAACAATTATTTTAGCGGCCGTCGCTCTGCCGCTTGCACATTGGAGCGGCGCGGCCGACGCCTTAGATCGATACATAACTATTCTTCAAGGCAACCTCAAACGCGAAAGCACCGCGCTCTATGCTCCGGTGCATCGGTTTTATGCTTCTGCCAGCCGACACGCACGCGGCGACCTGAACGCCATCGAAGACATGCGGGCGGCTGTCGACGAGCTTATCCGCAATAGGTTTCTTGTGCGCGTTCCGGGGTACCTTGGCATCTTGGCCGAAACCCTACTCGAAAGGGGCAGATCCGCTGATGCCGACGAAACGATAGAAGCCGCATTGAGGCTGCAGCTCCAGACAAAGGAGATTTGGTGTCTGCCTGAACTACTTCGAGTGAAGGCCCAAATAATGGCCGCGCGAGGGGAGGCGGACCCTGCCCGTGCGATGCTTGCTACAGCACGCGAAAACGCCCTCAAGATCGGTGCGCGATCCCTCGAGTTGCGGATAGTAAATGACATGGCGCAGATGGCGATCGCAGAAGGGAATAACGAGGAGGCAGTCGAGCTCCTTTTGCCTGTGTATGAGAGCTTCGGAGATGGAACGGCGACGGAGGATCTGAAAAGGTCCGCTTGCCTGCTCACCGCCGCGGGCGCGAACCGGGCTCCGATGCCGCTGCGGGATAAGGTGGATGTGAAGAAGTCAGCCTAGGATCGCGGGGCGAGGATTTCTCTGCCCCCGGTTCGGGCGCAGAGAAGCTTGAAGCTATCGCTGGACGCGGATCACCGGTCACAAGCGCTTCGGAGAATCTAGGCTAAGCGGCTGAAACAGGCGGCTCACCTAGATTTATCCCTGAGAGCCTAGCTCGCCCGATTGTCCAACTCCGGTCCGCCGCTTTGGCGGTCGGCATAGGCAGCCTGGTGAAGATCGCGCAGATCCCGACCGCAAGCACCATCTGCGTCGCCGACGGCACGTGAATTGTGCACCCGATCACGCTTACCGAAAGGCTGATGGCGATCCCTAGCAAGCTGCCGCAAATGCGACCCATCGAGCAGGATTGCGTATCATGAAGCCGTATTACCTGCGAAATGATCAGCGCGGAGATCGCCGCCCAAACGGTCACCAATAATCCTAGCAGGGGGGAAACCTCCCAGGCGGCGGTAGCCGAGCCGGAGCGACGAGATAGAAGGGCGGTCAAGTGGAGGCCCGCCATAGTCGCGTTTTGCCGATATTTGCCCAACGCATCGAGGAGCGCGACGGAGAGCTTGCCGAGCTTTTCGTGGGGCGTGAGGACCATCAGGGCTTTCATGCTGCTCTCCTACGGGTGAACAAGGCAGGCGATTATAGTGGACAGTCTCCCAGAACTCGGGATGCGGTCCTTCAAGTTGTTTTGGGTGTAGTTGATGCCACCGCAGATCATTCGGCTGTGGCGGTTTCGTTGGAGATCGCGGCTATGATGGGCGCGTGTGACTGCGGCCATGACCTCGTGAGTTAGGCCATGGCCGCGGTCTGCACGATCAGAGTTTTTCCTGGGGGTTATCCAACTCGGGGACGCCGCTATTGCGGTCGGCATAGGCAGCCTTGAAGGCAGGACGGCGCTGCCAGCGCTGCCAGAATGCATCCAAATGTTCGAAGCGCTCGTCGAGCGGGGTTGCGTTTACCGGAAACTTGGAAAAGGCGATGGCGGTGGCCATCGTGATGTCCGAGAAGGTCGGCGCGTCCCCGCCGAGGATCCAGTCGCGTCCGTCCGCCAGATGCTGGTTGACCAGGCTCGCATGCGCCAGCGCTTCCTTGCGGGAATGTTCGCCCCAGGCGTGGTTGGTCGTCAGTTCGAGCTTCGGTCCGAGCCCTTGATGCAGGACATGGAAGGCAGTGACGATGCGATAGAGGATATGCACCCAGATGCGGTTGTCCCACATATTGTCGAGACCCTGTTCCAACGGGGTCGCGCCCATGATCTTCCGCCCGGGCATGGACTGGTCGAGATAGCGGGCGATGGCGGCCGTCTCGGAAATAAAGCTGCCGTCCGCGATCTTGAGGGTGGGAGTTTCGCCCCAGGGGTTCATCTTCAGGTGCCGCCACTGCCGCTGCTCGCCGACCGGCGACATGTCGTAAACGTGCTCGTTGAACTGATCCGCAATGCCCTTTTCGTGCATAAAAATGCGCAGGCGCTGCGGGTTCGGGAAGGCCGAAGGCGAGGTGAAGAGTTCGAGTTTCGTTGTCATGGTCGCGGTTCCCTGGGTTTGGAGCGGATCGTCTCGCTCATTTATCTACCTGTCGTCAGGTAGGTTACAATGCTCAATTAGACCTTCCCTTTCGGGATGTCAACGCCTATCTGTCGTCAGGTAGATAAAAATGGAGATGACGATGGTAACCGACACGAACACGAAGGAGCGGATCATGGAGGCGGCACGGCTTACCGTGCAGGACCTTGGCTACAGTGGCCTCAGTTTCCGGGAACTGGCGAAGGACGTCGGGATCAAGAGCGCCAGCATTCACTATTATTTTGCGACCAAGGGAGAACTGGGCGCAGCGCTGGCCAGTCGCTACACGGCCCACTACGCCGAATATTTTGACGGACTGCTGGCGCAGGGGCTCGATCCCGAAACGTGCATGGCGCGCTACACCGACGTGTTCGCTGACACCTTGCGCAACGAAAACCGCATGTGCCTTGCCGGAATCTTGTCGGCCGAGCGCAACGAACTTCCGGACGATGTCCGAACCGAGGTCGTCAAGTGGGGTGAGATGAACGAACGTTGGATCGCGCGGGTGTTGGCAATGCCCAAATCTGGGAAGCCCGAGAAGAGCCGGCGTCGTGCGCGTGCCATCTTCGCGGCAGTCTCGGGCGCGCAGCTCATCGCCCACAGCCGCGGCGACGTCTCCATCTATGAAGAGATCATCGCCACCTATCGAGCGAGCGGTTTGATTCCCTGATCCACCTAGTGTCCAGCGTGTGGTGTAACAGGCGGCGCAATTGGACTGGCCGCTCATGGCGCAAAGCGGCCGCCCAAGAAGATCGGTGTGGCCAGCTTCGGTAGCGCCGCGGTGCCCGTGGTGCGTTCCATCCAGCGTTCCGGCGGGATCGAGCCGCAGACGGACACGATCCTGCCTGTCGGCGTGATGGACCAGGCAATGGCAGCACTTCGCTCGGGCAATGAGGAGGCGCTAGGGCTCTACGACGGCATCTACTTCGCGCTGGAGCGTGCTGGCGTCAAGCAGCGCTACTTCAAGCACCCGACCCTGGCGAACTTCGGCAACACCGGCCTGTTTGCCTCGGACGAGACGGTCAAATCCAAGAAGGACGATCTGTGCAAGTTCGGACGCGCCTTTGCCAAAGCGACGCTGTTTGCGACGACCAATCCCGAAGCGGTACGACTGACTGGAAGGCAGTTCCTGGCGCCCGTCGTGGCGCCGACGATGCAGAGGCCCTAAAAAAAGGCCTCACCGAAGTCGCGCCAATGCTCAAAGTCATTGACCTCGGCTTTCCGCCGGCCACGAAGTACGGCTCGATTTGATCGTACCGCTTTCGAAAAGTACATGGAGTTGAACAAGCAGGAAGGCGTGATCACGGCGACGCCGCCGGTCGATGCCATCGCTACCAACGACTTCATAGATTGCATCAACAATTTCGACGGCGATGCCGTGCGCAGAAT